>Ga0207873_1002556_pt1 | contig 14677 bp, 11 predicted proteins | sample BGWIniCompost_FD_187373 | JGI IMG/M metagenome (GOLD analysis project Ga0207873, IMG submission 187373) | Cellulose adapted compost microbial communities from Newby Island Compost Facility, Milpitas, CA, USA - BGW Initial Compost (SPAdes)... ...
CTAAAGGGACCCCGCGCGCGGGTTGGGTTTCACCTCAGTGGGTATAAAAACGGTGACTTTAATCCAAGGAACATATCCGCGCGTTGGGCCCCCTTTAGGGGTAAGGGGTGTGGGTAGGGATGTGTGACAAGGTACGTCTTCTGGCAAATCCAATACGATCGCAGTATCGTTTCACGACTCCCACCACACGCCGCGGGTTGGGTTTCACCTCAGTAGGTATACAAACGGTGACTTTAATTCAAGGAACATATCCGTGCGCTGGTCCCCTTCAGGGGTAAGGGGTGTGGGTAGGGATGAGGTCGTCGAAATACGCTAAATGTCAGCGTGAAATTGTAAGACTCCTCTATGCGAAAAGAAGCGCCTAAGCATTCAATTCTTTAATTGAATAGTACGTTATTAAATAGCTGAATATAAATTGGTTATTGTATTGCGCAAAATATTCTTTCGCCGGACCAAATTTTCTTTGGAACCAAAATTTACTGCCCAAACATCATTCCGTCTGCGCGAGGGCCCTGCTCCAATAGCGCTCTGCCCACTCGGCCCACACGGGCCAGTTGGGGGCCAGGGTATGGCCTTCGTGATGCTGGCGGAAGGCAAGATCTCCATCAATTAACGAGGTGCCTTCCGGAGGAAAGGTTGACGTGCCAAGACCCTTCTTACCGAGCAACGCATACACAGGCTCGGCATGAACCGCGGCCAGGAATGAACCCTTTGGATCGACCCAGCGGTCTTCAGATTCCAACGACCCTGCACTGATGAAAACAGGCCGCGGAGCGCACAGGGCAACCAACTCGTGCGCGTCGACAGGCAGGTCGTCAGGGGTGTGCGATGACGCGTACTTCAGGAAGTTGCCACAGAACCAGGAGAAATTCCTGGGAACGACGATATTCTCAATCTGCTCACCAAACCTGCGACGCAGAATCTTCGCTCCGCCTGCACCCGACGAACCTACAAGCGCCATCGAAAAACGCTGATCCATCGCCATCGCTACCAGGGCAGTCTTACCGAGACGCGACAATCCTTCAACACAAACGCGTTTTGCGTCGACAAGGCTATCAGTTTCCAGGTAATCAAATACGCGACTCGCACCCCACGCCCAGGCGCGTATTACACCCCAATCGTCCGGGTTGCGCTGCTGACCCTTCGCGGTCAATCCTATGATTCCCTGATCCAGACTGCCATCATCCGGTTGAACAGACCAGGGGTCCAATAGCGCATAGCCCCATCGTTTCGATAGGAGAAGACTTTTCCAGGCATCCATCTGGCGTCTCCTGCCACCGATTTTTAACACGACGGGAACAGGGCCGTCAGCATCTATTGGTGTTTCAAGCAGTGCCCGTATTTCTACCGTCACGTTAGGATACGCGCTGTTGTCAACCACACCTCTAAGAACCTTTTGACGCACCTGAAACGTACCCGCCCCGACCGTTTGATCCGAGACTACGTGCCAGGTAACGGAAGGAACGCTTTCTGGAACGCGGCCATAGATCTCGCGTTCGAAGTCTTCAACAATTTCTGGCCTGCGCTGTTCCCACCATTGCTGCGGTGTGGTTACACGGTCGCCATTGCTCAACAGGAGAGGGTCGGGCAATACATATGGACCTACCTTTGATTCGTCGAAATTGGCGGCATTGGGCTCATCGGGATGCTGGGCTGGCGCCGGACGGGCAGGAACAGTGATGCCAACCCGTTCCCGCATTAACTCAAGATTTCGCGCGGCCTGTCGCGCTTTACGGATGCTTGGCCCGTGTACGATAGCCCTTCTAATAAAATATCCGGCGATCAACGCCCCCAGCAACACCGCGCCCAGCGCAAGTAACCTACCCATGACTTAGTTCTGTTGATGGTATGACCCGGAATATTAGCCAAATAATGCGACAATTTAATCGTACCTTTGAAATGATGAATTTTTTCAGATCTCTGGGTTTTCTGAGGGCCGTTGTGTTCCTCCTTTCGTCCATGGTGCTTCACGACAGCGTCATCACCAGGGATCAGCCGCCTGTGCTCAAGGAATCCGGGATAGCACAAGTCATCATTAAAGCTGCCGATGAACATGATAGTGACGACTGGGAAGGAAGATTTCTTGGACTGGAACACAATCTTTGCAAGGGACCTGTGTATGAAATCGAATTCACCATTCCGTATTCCATCGTAAAGAACAACTTTTCAAACACAACAAGTCTTTTCAAGTCGGTCCCATCCGAATTGCCGTCTCCTCCGCCTAAGGGTTAAGCTTTACGCTTTCTTTTCCAACGGAACCGACACGCCCCTTGTGTCGGTGCTTAACTCATTTCTTTCATTTCAATCAAGATCAGTGATGAAAAAGCAGATCAATTTTTCCATGCTCTTTTTGGTGTTTGCCATACTCTTTGCCCTGTTTGTTTTCACCTACATGATGCTAAAGGGGTGACACGGGAATCGGCGATGGAAACAAAAAGGGCGACTTAGTGTCGCCCTTTTGTTGCTACGGATGTCTTAGAGGAATCGGCCGTATACATCTTCGATGTACTTGAAGTAGTAGTACAGTTTGTAGTTCACTTCAAGGCCATAGTCGATGCCCGGATCATAGTTGATTTGTTGCTGAAACGGGGAGTTCGGTCGATGGCCCTGGGTAACGACCTTTTCATTCCACGCCGCCGCATACTGTCGGTTCATCGACGCGTAATACTGTGGCGAGTAGAAGTTCACTGGCTTGCGATGCATGGCAAACCAGCGGTCGAAGCCATTGTCGATAATAACCAGTTCATACTCTTCTTCGTCGCCACGGTCGAGGATCATATTCTGCCCATAGTGCACAGGTCCTGCACTCTTGCCGGAGCCGCATGCCGACACAAAAAGGGCCACCGCAAACAGCGGAATTATGTATTTCATCGTTCGTTTCATCGCACACCTCCTTAGCAGAGTATCTATAAATAGAACAAAAAGAATGCCCTAAATGTTGGTCGCCATCCTCATTAACAGAACATTTCTGGTGAAAGAAAACCGTAATGTTCTTTGACCCCACCGTACGCCCTTTTCTTCCCTAAAGGCACCCGGCGCGCGGGGTGGGTTTCACACAGCAATCCTGAAGCTCGCCTTCGGCAAGCTCAGGCTCCGCTGATATCATCAAAGGGTGGTCCCTGAGCTTGTCGAAGGGCGGTCCCTGAGCTTGTCGAAGGGCTGAGCTTGTCGAAGGAAATCACACAAATATTCCCCCTGCTACTTCAATTCGCTGGGCGTTTACCCATTTTGAGTCGTCGCTGCAGAGGAAGGCTACGACGCCACCTATGTCGTCTGGCGTTCCGACACGGCCAAGGACCGTGAGTGATGATAACGTCTTCTTCAGTTCAGGGCTGTTGCGTACGCGAGCGCCACCAAAGTCGGTTTCAATCGCGCCGGGGGCGACAACGTTCACACGTATCTTCCGTTCACCCAGTTCCCGAGCCTGGTATTTTGTCAGGGTCTCTACAGCGCCCTTCATCGTTGCGTAAGCGGAATAACCTTCGAACGAGAAACGCGCGAGACCCGACGAAATGTTAACGATGCTGCCTCCGTCGTTAATGACACTCAGAAGCTTCTGTGTGAGGAAGTAAGGTGCCTTGACGTGGATATTCACCATAGCGTCAAATTGCTCGGGCGTCGTGTCGGTAAACGGCGCATGCACGCCCACACCGGCATTGTTTACAAGGGCATCTATTCCTTCCGCTCCGAACTTCGAATGCAACACTGAACGCACTTCATTCACGAAGGAGTCGAACGTTGACGAATCTGATACGTCGAGTTGAAGTGCGTGGGCTTTTCTGCCCCGGGATGCAATTTCCTCTACGACACGTGTGGCGTCATCCTTTCGACTGTGATACGTGATGATCACATCGAAACCTCTTTCCGCTAATCGCAGGGCCATGTCCTTACCCAAGCCCCGGCTGCCCCCGGTGACGAGGGCGATCTTGTTCTTTGTGCCTGTCATTGCTGATATCGTTTAATGGTGAGACACAAAGGTCATATGACGAGATGTCCATCCCGTTATAAAAATCAATCCGATGTTTGCAAAATTCAAACAACCACTTCCCGAAAGGCGGCAGGAGAGACCTTCGAGTGCTTCTTGAAGAAGTTCGAGAAGTGCGCCACCTCTTCGAATCCAAGCGAGTAGGCGATCTCAGATATATTCCAGGTGGTCTGCCTCAAAAGGATCTTGGCCTCCTGGTTGATGCGACTGGCAATGATCTCGGTTGTGGTCTTACCCGTCGTTTCCTTGAGCACCTTGTTGAGGTAGTTGACGTGAATCTTCAGGGTATTGGCAAAGTCACTGGCAGTCCTGAGTTGTATCGTTTGGTTAGGACTTTCGATCGGAAATTGTCGCTCCAGAAGTTCTATAAAAAGGCTAAGGATGCGCGCAGAAGCGTTCGTACTTCCATTGGTGGACTGCAGAGGTTTTAGCTTTTGTCCGTAGTGAATAAGTTCCAGAGCATAGGTCCGCAATAGGTCATATTTATATGCATAATCAGATTCGATTTCTGAATGCATCTTTTTGTAAATCAATTCAATATCGTTATACTGATCCAATGTTAATTGAAATACAAAATCGCTCTGGGGAGAGAAGATCGGAAGCTTTTCCAGTTCAAAGCCTGTCTTCGATTTCGGCATGAATTCGGCAGTAAAGACGCAGAAATGTCCCGCCTGATTTTGGTCGAGAGGCACATACCGGTAGGGTATTCGCGGTGTAGCAAAGAGGATGGCGTAATCTTCGATGTTCACGACTTTATCCGCACACTCCACCCGGTTACGTCCTTTTATGAGGCTAATCTTGTAGTAGGTCCTGCGGTTGTAAGGCATCTCGGCCTTCTTTTTTCCACTCCGGTATATGGAGGCTGTATCGAAAACGTTGAAATGCCCGATATCCTGTGTGCTCTGGTTTTCCAGAAAATGGTTGATTTCGGCACAGAGCGTACCGAAAATCTCGGTGTAGAAATCCTTTACCGCCCTCGTTTCCATGGTATTGCGAAAATCAAAGGTACAGAAAATCATGAGGAATAAAGCGGTATGTGAGTAAATTAGAACTATGGACCTGGAGTCGCTGCTGTTTGGGGACGAAGACTGGCGTTTTCTCCTGAGTGCTTTCGTACGGTCAGTGATCATGTTCATTGTGATCCTGATTGGTCTCCGCCTTCTGGGAAAGCGCGGCATCCATCAGCTTTCCGTATTTGAACTTGGGGTTATCATCGGTTTGGGATCGGCCGCAGGTGATCCCATGTTTTACAAGAATGTCGGCATACTGCCCGCGATCGTCGTATTCACTGTCGTCATCGCATTGTACCGACTCGTGACCTTTCTCATTACGAAGAGCGACCGAATTGAGACCCTGCTGGAAGGAAGGCCCGCCTACATCCTGAAAGAGGGCATCATTCTGGAAACATTCAAGGATCAACCCCTGGGTCATGATGAATTTTTCGCGACTCTAAGACAAAGCCAGGTAAGTCATCTCGGACAGGTTGAAACCGTAATCATCGAAGCCGATGGCAATCTAAGCGTGTTCTTCTGTCCTGACGAGAAGGTTCAGCCCGGACTTCCCATTCTCCCCGCCGAACTGGACAGATGCAGTGACAACGTAACAATTGAGGGAACGTATTCCTGTGTTCATTGCGGCTTTACAGAGGAGTTGATGCCGTCGTCGGGATTCCGGTGCCGACAGTGTGGACATGATAAGTGCGTGGCGGCGGCGGTTGGGAAGAGAATAGTCTGAAGAGGATGGGATTCCTATGTGAACTATGTGATTCCAATGTGCCCCATGTGGTTGAAAAAACACCCTACTCATGTCTTAGTGAGTTCACCGGATTGGTGTGTGCTGCCCGCAATGCCTGAACGCTTACAATGAGCAAAGCAAACACGAGCGCGATAGCACCCGTTACCGGGAATATCCACCAGGCAATGTCTGTCCTGATCGTATAGCGTTCAAGGTAAATATCCATCGCCCATGCCGACAACGGTGCCCAGATTGCGAATGCAACGACGACCAACAGGGTAAAGTCGCGGCAAATCAAGTTGACCACACTGGCGACAGAAGCTCCGAGCACTTTGCGTATTCCGATTTCCTTAGTCCTTTGTTCTGCTGTGAACGCAGCCAGCCCATACAATCCAAGACCGGTGATGATAACCGCCAGGACGGCAAACAAACTGGCAAGTCGGCTGGTCAGATTAATGGTGGAGAACTTCTTCTGAAAATCTTCATCGACGAATGTGTATTCGAAAGGATATGCCGGAGCGTACTTGGTGAAGACGGATTCCACTGTGGTCAGTGCCGTTTGCAGATCGTTGGTCGGCTTCAGCCGGATCGTGATGGCGCCACCCCAGTCGTCCAGCACAGCGAACATGGGCTTCACTTGCTCATAGGGGGAACCCATGAGTACATTATCGCAGACACCAATGAGTGTCCGCTTTTCCCCCCATAATTCAAGTTCTGTTCCGATGGGATCCTCCAGACCCATGAGATCAATGGCCGCCTTGTTGACAACAATAGCCGTGCTGTCAGATGGAAAGTCTTCAGAGAAGTCGCGCCCCATCAGCATTTTGACACCCATCGTTTTCGCCCAGTCGTAATCCGTTACGATCGTCGTGAAGATCACTTGTAAGTTATCCGGTTTCCCGGGCCAGCTGAGGAAATTATTCGAGTTGATCTCCGTAATTGCGCTGTTCGAGCGTACCATCGATTCAACGACGCCGGAAGCGAGGAGTTCAAGTTTAATGGGCCGGAGGTTCTTCCGGTAATCCTCGTTGACACGAATCGTAATTAGATTTTCCTGGGAATACCCGACGTCTCTGTTCTTGGCAATCTGAATCTGTTTGTAGATCACCAGCATGGAGATGATCAGGAAGATCGAAAACCCAAACTGCAGCGTAACGAGCACCTTACGCGGAATACTGGCACCTTTACCAATGTGAGGCTTTCCTTTCAGCACCTTCGTTGGCTGAAATCCCGACAAGTAAAACGCCGGGTAACTGCCAGCTATCACCCCCGTGACGACTACGAGTCCAATTGCGGAAATCCAAAACCAGACACTGGAATAGTTGATAAATAACTTTTTATCAACCAGCATGTTATAGTAGGGTAACAGAAGTTGCGCCGCTACAATGGCGATGGCACAGGATATGAAGGCCAGGAGCGTTGATTCGCCAATAAACTGGAGGATCAGTTCCCGACGGCGCGAGCCGATGCTTTTCCGGATGCCGACCTCTTTGGCTCTTCTTTCACTTCGCGCGGTGGCCAGATTCATGAAGTTGATGCAGGCGATGATAATAATAAACACGGCGATGATGGTGAAGAGCTGGACGTAGTCGCTCATGCCGCCGGCCTCGACTCCGTTTTCGAAATGTGAATACAACCGCCACCGCAGGAGGGGGTAAAGGAAGAATTCGTGTTTTATCTCCTCGTCCTGACCATGCTCGGCGAGCATGTGCCGGATGGCAGCCTCGACCGACTCCTTATTCTCCGGTGTATTGAGTTCGACGAATACCTGGAAGGAGTAGTTGCCCCAATTATCCTCGTTTTCAACGACCCAATTATTGACGCTCCGCCAGTGCTTGTAGGGCAGGAGGAAATCGAACTGGAAAGAGGAGTTAGGAGGGACGTCACGAAGAATGCCCGAGACTTTGAGATCGTATTGATTATCGACACGAATGGTTTTATCCAGGGGATCTTCATCACCAAAGAGTGCCTTTGCCGTGGATTCTGTGATTACAATGTTACTTGCGTCGTCGAGGACCTGTTCTGCGCTTCCAGCGATGAGGGGGAACTGAAACATTTCAAGGAATTCTTCGCTGACATAGAAGCCACGTTTACTGATCCCTTTGTCATCCGTGGCCGTCAGTAGGTGATCATAACCCCAATCGGTGACCGCCACACGAACGATGTTGGCGTCAGCAGTCTTCATCGCCTCATAGGTTGGGAGGGGAACGGACGTCCAGGAGTTTATGCGTCCGTCAAAATGGGCGTTGATCCACACCTGGTAGAGGTGATCCGCCTTGGGATGGAATTTGTCGAACGACGTTTCGTCGATCACCCAAAGGATGATGAGCACCGAACAAGTAATGCCGAGGCTAAGGCCCGCGATATTGATGAATGAATAGAAGGCGTTCTTCCGGAGATTTCTGACGGCTACGATGAGCAAGTTTCTAAACATATCTGTAGGGTATTCTGTTGCTGGGACTGCTTATGGGGAAAAATGTTACAGGGAACCTGGTTAATTTTTTGTTTAAAAGACTCCGGTCGTACGCCAGGGGTTGCACGAAGCCTCGCACATGAACAAGAAGAACGGCCGGACAGACCGTGGCGAACTATATGTAGGATGATGTTAACTTGTCGCTTTCGATCAATGCCTGTGAAAACACCCATTTCGCTGCTCCGACCTATATCCTGTGTCTTTTTGTTTCTGGTTTTGAATAGCTGTGCGCCTGACAAGCCAGTCGTCGACGAGGATGGATTCGTTTTCATATTTGATGGCAAGACGCTCAACGGCTGGGATGGAGACTCCACTTATTGGCGTGTCGAAGATGGCATCCTGGTGGGTGAAGTAACTTCAGCGACGCTCCTGGACCGGAACTCCTTCATCATCTGGCGCGGCGGGCTGACGGAAGACTTTGAGTTGAAAGTTGAGTACAGGATTTCAGCAGAAGGGAACAGCGGAATCAACTATCGCAGTGAAGAAGTGGATGGAGTTCCGCACGCATTGAAAGGTTATCAATGCGACATCGATGGAGCAAATCAATACACCGGAATGAATTATGAAGAGCGAAGGAGAACGACAATAGCGAGACAGGGTCAACAAGTAATTTTGAAAACCGTTGAAGGGCCGCTGTCAACTTACATAGAAAACAATCGATGGACGAGAACTATCGTCAGGGATACACTGGGCAATGTCGATTCCCTGACATCCAGCATCAAATCAAACGATTGGAATCAGGTTCATCTGGTAGTCAGGGGAAACCGCATGTTGCATTACATCAACGGCGTACTTATGAGCGACGTAACGGACAACGACACCATTAACCGCAGATTTTCAGGATTGCTCGGCGTGCAGGTCCATGTAGGACCGCCGATGAAGATCGAGTATAGGAATTTCAGGATCAAGCAAATAAAGTAACGGAACAGTCTCATTTTAAGACATCGGAGTTCAGTATTTTAATATGTCTAACCGGCAAAACTTTTGTATCTTTAAGGTTAACCTATAGTTGGCTCGTTGTTTGCAATGAAAGTTGGTTACCTGCTTAAGGTTTGCCCGTTTCTCTTATTATTATCTGGCTGCACTGACGAAGAAGCGGTTCGTGGACCGTTGCGCGTACGAACGACGGGAATATCTTTTCAAGGTGATAGCATCATATTCTCCGCGGAATTGGAGAATGCCGATCTATCCTTGATCGACAGCTACGGATTCTATATCAGAACGGACACTGCCAGGAGCACATACCGCGCAAGGTTTGTCGCCTACACAAAGCCCCTGGCATACAAGAATTTCGAGGGGAAAGTGTTTAGTGACTTCCTTGATGATACAACGTATTATGTAAGGGCCGCAATCTTAACCAAGGGTTCAGACGATCTGATTTATGGAAATGCCTTAAGCTTCGACGGACAGGCAAAGGCTGTCATGACCATAGAAGACTTCCAGCCCAGGACAGGTGTTCGTGGTGATCTGGTTAAGATATACGGGTCGAATTTTTCAAACAACGTACAGAAAATTCAAGTGTACTTCGGTCACTTTCCCGCCAGGATAGTTTCCGCAAGTCCTGACCGGTTGGTCGTTGAGGTTCCCCAGTACGACGTAGCTTCACACGTTCCCATCAGGATAAAAAAGTTTCAACAGGAAGTATTCACTAGTGAACCGTTTTTTCTTGCCGGGCCAGAAATAGAATCGTTCTCACCCGCGCGCGGAACAGGAAAGACAATCATCACCGTACAGGGAAGTGGTTTCTCTCCTTATCCATGGAGAAATATCGTTAAGGTCGGAGGCTATGCGGCCACCGTTCTGACTAGCGATCCTACACAGCTCACCATTGAGTTAGACGCCATCAACATCAGACCCGGACAGTATGACATTTCCGTGGAAGTTGATGAAATGACAGCCGTTAGCGCATCGCCTTTTGAAGTGTATAACAATTGGAACGAAGTTGCTGTCAGGGAAGGAAACGGTATTGTGCATCCAGCATCCTTTTCCATCAATAATGTGATCTATTTAGTTGGCGGAAGTTCTTTGTGGTTGAACCAATCCGGCTACCACGACGAAGTATGGGCGTTGGATCTTGAACGCGGACAATGGCAAAGAAAACCAGATTTTCCGGGAGGAATACGCGTAAATGGTATTGGCTTCTCCATTGGAACCAGGGGCTACGTAGTAGGTGGTACCAACAAGTCTGGAGGACTTAGTGACTTTTGGGAGTACAACGCTTCCCTCGATACATGGACGCAGAGACCCGCATTTCCCGGCGGTGTGCGTCGCGCCTCAATAGGCTTTTCTCACGACGGCAAGGGATATATTCTTTTTGGTGCCGACGAATGGGGACTGACCAATGAGTTTTGGAGTTATGATCCGGCCGGGAATGAGTGGACGAGGTTACCGGATTTTGCGGGACACACAAGACAGGATGCCCATGTGGTGATTCACAAAGGCAAGTTGTATGTAGTCGGGGGCCAGGACATCAGCAGGCCATTTGCGATGGACATTTGGCGTTACGACTTCTCGACCCAGGAGTGGGAGTTTGTCGACTATATAGACAAAAATATTCTCTATCCAATTGCGGCCTTTTACACACCAGACAAGGCCTGCGTGTTAAACTATCGTCGAGATTCTTTCGGAAAAGAACAAATGCTGCTGTTTGAATACGACCCCGAGACCAATATTCTGATCAAGGCGCTTGGTCCTGTGCCCAGCGATTATCTGGTTTCAATCGGGTTTTATCGAACAATCGGCAGCAGTCTTGTACTCGGACTGGGCTACCTCCGAAACAGCGAATTTAACTATGGTACGTGGCAGTATACGTTCGATGAATAGCAAGCTAATCCTGGTTGCGTTGTTTCCCATGGTTCTTTGCGGATGCCAGGATGATACTTTCCTTGAAGATGCTAATCCTTCCTTGCCAAACCGACCACCAAAAGCCTTTGACGTTTTTGTGACTAAAGTATCAAGCGAGGACGCGGTTCTGGCATGGGGGCCGGTGTACGATCCGGACGGCGATCCGCTGTATCATAAAGTATACTTGAATGGCGAACCGGTGACGGGCATCCTGCAAAGGGATAGCATTGTGAAACTTGTTAACCTCAAATCTAAAACTACTTATAGTGGAGAGGTGGTAGTAACGGACTCCATTAACGCACCTGTCTCACATGCTTTCTCTTTCGAAACACTGAAATACTTTCTCCGTTACGACAGGACATTCGATCGATTCAATCAGGCGGGCGTTGGCACGTCTATGCGAGTGCTTGAAGATGGTGGACTCTTCATTGTAGGCACTGCGACGCTTTACAACTACGATGCGCTTTACATTACCCGAACGGATTCTCTGGGTTACAAGCAATGGACGAATATTATTCCATCCGCAGCAAATCCGAATTTCATTCCCAGGCCGGTGCTGACCTTCCATGAGAACGACTATTATATCGCGCATTCGGCGTCCATTAATCGTGTTAATTCCTCAGGCGAACTGGTGTGGCAACATCTTAGTGATGCCGGATTTATCTGGGGCTACATGAATGTAATTGTCACAGACGACCACGAGTTGCTTGCGCTGGGCGTCGAACGGGGAAGCGGCAATCCAACACTTTCACGATTTACCCTTTCGGGCGAATTGATCTGGGAAAGGCCAGTCGAGACCGAACTGGATGTGCGTCCTCAACAAATAGTCCAAAGCCACGAGCCCGGAAAATACCTGATATTGGGAACCACGGAAAGTCATTTGTCACTTACGCAAATTGATGGTGACGGCGTAGAAGACTGGACCAGGCTGCTGATTGATGACCGATTAAATTTCCCAAGCAGGATCAAGATCCTGGACTCGGGATACATCATTGTGGGTGACTCCTGGGGCGAATACAATGTCAGCGCGGGTCGAGCCGTGCGACTTGACAGAGATGCAAATGTGCTGTGGGACATACACTTCCTGGGGCCTGGAACTGATACTGATTTCAATAGTGTGCATGAAACCAGAGATGGAGGCTTCGTTATTGTGGGACAGGATGGCAATTATGAGCAAGATGGCCTTCTCATAAAACTTTCACCCACAGGAGATATCCTCTGGAAAAGATTCTTCAGTCCCGACTATCTCGATTACCGTTGGCTTCTGTTTGATGTCGTCGAAACATCCGATGGTGGATTCGCCATGTGTGGAATCAAGAACTACACATGGAGCGACTACGGTAAGGAGTTGGGAATGTGGTTAGTGAAGGTGGACGATATGGGTCAATAAGGACCCCCAACACGTCAGCACAACATGGCATGATCCTTCACAATGACTTATCTTCACGTGAATCACCACGCCTATCATGCCACCGTCCGGGGATCCTTTAACAAAGAGCGACCTACTACCTTCTGCTTCTCCTCTTCACCAAATAAATCGTCCTCAAAGTCATCGTTAAGAACCCGACAAACGCGATAGCAGCGAAGGCGATCCGCCAGGGTTCACTATCGGGACTGAGAACCTTCATTAAGATGATAAATGACACGAGAGTCACAACGGAGAGGGCCAATGATACTTTCATGGTAATATATGGTTAATCACAAGATGCCGCCGCGCCAGCCAGTCCCCCAAAAATCCCACCAGCAACGAGACCCACACTGCCGCACGCCACAGTTCCAACTACGGGCAACACCATGGTGCAACCCACACCGCCGTATGCGGCGCCCGTGAGCGCACCCAGTCCGGCTCCGCCAACAGCGCCCGCAACACATTTACCCCAGCAACTCCACCAACCACTACACTTTGCAGCCGGCAGTACCAGCCCGCCTGAATTAGATATTTCCGAAACCTTACGGTCAAGATAACGAACAAATTCTTCATTCAAAGAAACCAGTGTCAGCAATTCGGCCCGCTCCACACCGGTAATATTACGCGAACTGAGAATTTCCGATTTCAACAACGCCAGCCTCCTAAGATAATCCTCAGCGCTCGTAGATGCCCGACTATAACTAACAATTTTTTGTTCCAAATGAACCCTTGCCGCCGATTTCACAACGCTCGCCGGCAAGCGCCCGGTCGAACTTCCCCGGCGATCATTGCGCATGCGCAGGTCAATCCCAAGTCTGGCCTCTAATTCAGGAATTTTCCCTACGATAATGTCAGCCGCCTGAGAAACATCTTCCGGCCGTTGCCGCTCCAGTGCCTCAACACTTAAGTCGACAAGCCTAATGAATTGCTCAATGCCCTTCCTGTCAATCCGCTCTGAGGGCATTGCCGCGTCATCCTGCTGACAGGAAAATGTCGTCAAAGCAAGGATAACGAAAACGAGGGTCTTTAATCCGTTTTGCATGATAAACCAGATTAATGTGGTGCCTACTCTTAACGATTTTCGGCATGACTCGAAAGGGAATCCCTTGCTTTTGGATTAACATATGTTAAGTGGGAATAAACTGTTCCCATCATTGCCGGCAACAGGCGAGTTTAGGATTAATGCGGGAAGGAGTCAAGAAAAATTTAGAAAAAAGCGCATAGGGACATAGTTAATATTTTTCGTTGCCAAGCTTTATCCAATGCAGCATTGATCAGGGAAGGGCCTGGCAGAGCATAGTGGGAGGTAGGGAAAAATTGACTAGGATGGGAGATTGAAGGATGGATAGGATGGATAGGATGGTTTGGACTGCGAATTTTAGGATTTAAGGATGGAGGATCTGAAGTATTCGCTTGGCGATGGGTGGATATGGTAACACTATATAAAAAGCACCTGTCATCCTGAGCGGCGGACGTGCGTCGGGAGGTGGGAGCGAAGGACCCCTGAGATAACGCAGGATAGAAGTGGGCTGCGCTGTCAAAAATCCAATGACCATTGTGCCAATCCCAAAAATCTCCTAGTTTTAGGAATACTGACTCTACGCTGAACCCGTCAGTAAGCCCAAACACCTAGCTGCGTTGTTAGATTTTTCTTCTCTTGTTGTTGGGGAGGAATATGACCGGCCCTATTTGGCAAGGTTATGGAAGTATGAATCATACCATGCCCTTGCCCGCGGCGTCGTCACACCGAGAGGTGAAAAGGTTATTATTCTCTTTGTAACTCGGGAAAAGCAAGAACACCAAACCCAGTACGAAGATCACATCGAACATGACATACTATTTTGGGAAGGTGAAAAGGGTCACGGTACCGATGAACGTATTGCGGCAGGAAGAGACACGATCCACGTGTTTTTTCGAGAGCGCCATCACAGTCCCTTCGTCTATGAGGGAAAGGCAATTTTCCACAACATTCGCCGGCATGCCAACCGTCCATCTCAGTTTGTATTCCAACTAGTAGATCGGAAGGTAACCACAAAGGATCTCATTGAGGAAGTGCGGTCCTCAGCTACGTTATCAGACTTGGAAAAGAAAGCGATCATCAAGAGCAGGAGGGGGCAAGGGATATTTCGCCAGAGGTCTATTGAGCTTTGGAAGACTTGTAGTGTAACTGGCTTCACACGGCGGGAAATCTTGATAGCTTCACACATAAAGCCTTGGAAAGTTGCTGACAATC
>Ga0207873_1002557_pt1 | contig 14649 bp, 16 predicted proteins | sample BGWIniCompost_FD_187373 | JGI IMG/M metagenome (GOLD analysis project Ga0207873, IMG submission 187373) | Cellulose adapted compost microbial communities from Newby Island Compost Facility, Milpitas, CA, USA - BGW Initial Compost (SPAdes)... ...
GGCGCCCCAGCCGTGACGGATGCGCCTCGCCGAGGCGAGCGGGGCTCAGTGCGGCCCGCGCCCCACGAACTCGTCCATCGACGCGTTCACGCCCAGGAAGGTCGCGATCCGGTCGAAGGCGCCGACCGGCAGCATGCGCAGCAGCGGGAGGAACCGCACGATCGGCGGCAGGATCACCCGGCGCTGGTCGCGCTGGATCGCGCGCACGATGCGCTCCGCGACGTCGTCCTCGCGCAGGATCGGGAGCAGGCGCGGAAAGCGGGTGCGCACGCCGCGGAACATCCCCGTGTCGATGTAGTACGGGCAGACGACCGTGGTGCGCAGGGCCGGCGCCGTCTTGCGCAGCTCGGCGCGCAGCGACTCGTCGAAGCCCATGGCCGCCCACTTGCTCGCTGCATAGTCGGACAGCCGCGCGACGCCGATCAGCGACGAAGCCGAGGCGATGGTGACGAGATGCCCGCGCCCGCGCTCGATCATCGCGGGCAGGAAGGCCTTGGTCGTCCAGAAGAGGGCGAGCGTGTTCACTGCGAAGGTGCGCTCGATCTGCTCGTCGGGGATCTCGAGCAGCGGCCGCCCGCTCACGACGCCCGCGTTGTTGACGAGGATGTCCACGGGGCCGGCGGCGGCGGCCGTCTCCGCGGCGACGCGGTAGACCTCCTCGCGCCGCGAGACGTCGCAGGTGAAGCCGCGCGCCGGCTCGCGGCCGGCCTTCTCGAGCTCGGCGACGACGGCCGCGAGCGCGTCGGGCCGCAGGTCCCAGACGGTGACCCGGCCGCCGAGCGCGGCCAGGCGCAGCGCGACGAGGCGGCCGATCCCGCTCGCGCCGCCGGTCACGAGGGCGTGGCGGCCTGCGATCTCGCTCATGGAACGGGCTCCTGCAAGCGTGGTTCGAAGGCAGGAGCTTAGGGAACCGTCAGGCGCGCCTCCGCTTCGAAGCCAGCGATGCGAGGGCTGCGAGCGCGGTCACCCCGCGCGCCATCGTCCCCGGCTCGGGGACGAGGCGAGCGACCCGGAAGCCGACGGTGCCGAACTCGGACGTCACGCCTTCGTAGGCCCAGGCCGAAGCGACGGTGTTGAAGGGGTTGCCGCCCGCCCCCGAGCCCCGCCGACCACGTGTGCCGGCGGCCATGATCGTCTCGTTCAGCTCCCACGCGTTCCCGGCCTGGTCGTAGGTGCCCCACGGGCCCACCGTGAGCGCGTAGGCGCCGACCTCCGTGAGCTCCCACACCGAGCTCGAGCAGTTCGCCATGTGCCCTTCGTCCTGCTCCGGCGGCACGCAGACGATGTAGTCGCCGCCCGGCGTGGGATAGTCGTAGTAGGTTCCCCCGCCCGCGTAGTACGCGGCCTTGTACCACTCGTTCTCGGTCGGCAGGACGATCACCGCGTCCGGATTGCGCGTAACGGTGTTGTTGGCGATCCCCTCCGGCGTCAGCGTGTACGATCCCGTCTCGGTGTCGCCCTCGCCCTGGCCGTTGTTCAGCCAGTTCACGAAGCGCAGCACGTCCCAGAAGGACACGTAGGTGACCGGCTTGTTCGCGAAGCCCGGCTTGGGCGCGTAGCTGTAGCTTCCGGGCTCGCCGCTGCGGACGATGCCGCCGAGGTCCTCGTCCGCAGCCATCTGCGGGTTGTAGAGCCCGTGCGGGTCGTCGGCGGCCTTCGCGTTGAGAAACTCGGCGTACTGCGCGTTCGTGATCTCGTACTTCGAGATCAGGAACACGTGGTCCACGGCCCCGCAGGTGCCGGCGTTCCAGCAGTTGTCCACGTCGGGGTCGGGCGGGTTGCCGGGCTCGCCCACCAGGACCCACTCGATGGTCACGGCGGACGAGGGGATCGAAAGGAGCGAAAGGCCAACCAACGCAAGGAGCGAGCCAGTACGAAGCCACATGGGCCGGGTCCTCTTTCAAGAGCCTCCGAGGTGGGGTCCGCAAGGCCGTCCATCTCTCCTCGGTTGCTCGTGCAACCGGAGCTCGGGGCCGACGGCGACTCTTGCAGACCTGGATGTCTTCACGCGCGCCGCCGCTTGCGAGCGAGCGCTGCAAGTGCGGCGATCGCCGTCATCCCGCACGCCATCGTCCCGGGCTCGGGGACGAGCCAGGCGACGCGAAAGCCGACGAGGGCCACCTCGACCGTCGGGTCCAGGTCGAACCAGCTCGATGCGGCGGTGCCCGGGCCCGAGCTGCCGGCCTGTCCACCCCGCACACCGCGTGTGCCGGCGGTCATGATCGTCTCGTTCAGCTCCGACACGTTCCCGGCCTGATCGTAGGTGCCTGAAGGACTCACCGTGCGCGTGTAGGCGCCGACGTCCGTGAGACCCCAAAAGTTGTCACCACAGTTCGCCAGGTACCCCGCGTCGATCTCCGGCGGTGGAGGAGGATTGCATCCGACGGGGTCGCCCGTGGGCGTCGGGTAGTCGTAGTAGACCCCGCCGCCCGCGTAGTACGCGGCCTTGTACCACTCGTTCTCGGTGGGGAGGACGATCGCTGCGTCCGGATTGCGCACGACCGCGTTCTCCTCGATTCCCTCCGGCGTGAGCGTGTACGAGCCGGTCTCGGTATCGCCGCCTCCCTTCCCGTTGTTCAGCCAGTTCGCGAAGCGCAGCACGTCCCAGAAGGACACGTAGTTGACCGGCTTGTTCGCGAAGTGCGGCTTGGGCGCGTAGCGGTAGCTACCGGACGTGCCGCTGCGGACGATTCCGCCGAACCCCGCGTCCGCTGTCATCTGCGGGTCGTAGAGCCCGTGCGGGTCGTCGGCGGAGGCCTTCGCGTCGAGGAACTCCGCGTACTGCGCGTTGGTGATCTCGTACCTCGAGATCATGAACGGATGCCCCACGGCGCCGCAGTTGCCGGTGTCGTAGCAGTTGCCCGGGTCGGGGTCGGGAGGGTTGCCCGGCTCGCCCACCGGAACCCACTCGATGCCCGTCGCTTCGGGAATGGCTGCCGCGACCCGAAAGCCGACGTCGTAGCTCTCCTGCGCCGGGTTCCTGCCGTCCCAGAACCACGAGGCGAGGAGGAAGGACTGGCTGAACCAGCTCCCGCCCCGCACGCCTCGTTCGCCGATGGACACGATCGTCTCGTTCCACTCCTCCACGTTCCCGGCCTGATCGTGGGTGCCGTAGAAGCTGGCCGTGTAGGCGTAGGCGCCGACGTCCGTCAGCGTCGTGCGCGGGTAGCAGTTCGCCATGTGCCCCATGTCCTGGTCCGGGGTCCTGCAGTCGATCGTGTCGTACGGGGTCGGGTACTCGTAGTAGGTCTCGCCGCCTCCGTAGTACGCAGCCTTGTACCACTCGTTCTCGCTGGGCAGGAAGACGATCGCGTCCGGGTTGCGCGCGACCGTGTTGCTCGCGATCCCGTCCTCGGAGAGCGTGTACGCACCCGTCTCGGTGTCACCGAAGCCCCGGCCGTTGTGCAGCCAGTTCACGAAGCGCACCGCGTCCCAGAAGGACACGTAGACCACCGGCTTGTTCTCGAAGCCCGGCCTGGCCGCGTAGGAGTAGCTTCCGGGCGTGCCGGTGCGGAGGATGCCGCCGTAGACCTCGTCCGACGTCATCTGCGGGTTGTAGAGCCCGTAGGGGTCGTCGGCGGCCTTGACGTTCAGAAAATCGGCGTACTGCTGGTTCGTGATCTCGTACTTCGAGATCAGGAACTTCTTCGCAACGGCGCCGCAGTTTCCGGCGTCGGAGCAGTTGTTCGTCGCGGGATCGGACGGGTTGCCGGGGTCGCCCACGACGACCCACTGGATGCTCGGCTGCGCCGACGCGGGAGCCGAGACCAGGGAGACGCAAGCCAGGACGAAGAGCGAGCGCACGTGATGTCGCATTTGTCATCCCGTTCCCAAAGCCCCCCCGGATCGGGGCCGCGCTGGGCCGTTTACCTTCCCTCGGTCGTCCATGCAACCCAGATGTGCGTGGGGTGCGTTCGGCGCTGGCGCATGCCTTCGCTCGATCACCTCGGGAGAATCATCGAGTGGGGTGAAGGGCTCCCGGCTCCTTCGGGTGGGGAGCGACGCATCACTGGCGGCAGTCGGCACACGCGTCCGCTTGGATTAAGTTGCGCTGCCGGGGGGTTGCACATGCGTCCGAATGCGCGTCTCGCACTCGTCTGTCTCCTGCTCTCGCTCTTCGTGCCGCGGCTGGCCGCGGGCCTCGAGCTGCTGGTCGCGGATCTCTCCGGCGGTCGGGTTCTGCGCTTCTCGACCGGGGGCGTGTTCCGCGGCGTCTTCGCCGAGATGGCGTACCCGTTCGCGATCGCCACCGATGGTGCGGGTCTCGTCTACGTCGCCAGCTACGACGGCATGAACGGCACGATCCGCGAGTACGACGAGAGCGGCAATCTCATCGACATCCTTCCCACCGAAGGGCTGTTCGCGCCACTCGCGGTAGGCCCCGATGGACGCGTCTACGCCGCCGACTTCAACGGGGACCGCGTCCTGTGCGCGGACTTCGGCCTCATGCCGCCCGCATCGTGCGGCGAGTTCGTGACACCGGGCTCCGGGGGCCTGAACGGTCCGACGGGCCTGACGTTCGGGCCGGACGGCCATCTGTACGTGTCGAGCCGGATCAGCGGCCAGGTGATCCGCTACGACGGCGCCACCGGCGAGCCGATCGGCGTCTTCGCCACGCCGGGAGGCAATGGACCCCAGGGGCTCGCCTTCGGTCCGGACGGCGATCTCTTCGTGGCCAACGACGACACCGACACCGTCCTGCGCTTCGACGGCCAGACCGGCTCCGCGGCCGGAGTCTTCGTCACCCCGGCGTCGCCCTCGGGCGACGGCATGAAGCCGGTCTTCGGGCCCGACGGGCGGCTCTACGTCTCGACCATCGAGCTGCTGGAGCGGACGATCGAGCGCTTCGATGCCGAGACGGGGGCGTCGCAGGGCGTGATCATCCGGAGCGGCGACGGCGGCCTCGAGTCCATGGTCGACTTCGTCGTCGTGCCGGAGCCGCGCGCCGCCGCCTCGACGATTCTGGTCTGGCTCGCGCTGCTCGCGCTTCGCGCGCGGCGGAGTGCTTGAACCTGCACGAGGCAGCCGGATCGGGATCGACTCGATCGGGATCCGACCACGCCACCGGTGTGCACTCCATCGCACACCTCGACGAGGCCTGCGCCCCCAGGGCCGCGCCCACGCCTCGCCGCCGCTGCAGGCGCGATTTTCTGGCGAGCGCGCGACGGCTGAGAGGATAGGCTCGTCCGAGGGGGTGGGTCCTACCTCGGAGGAGCGAGCCGATGCCCTACGTGACCACGCACGACGGTGTCGAGATCTACTACAAGGACTGGGGCGCGAAGGATGCGCGACCGATCGTCTTCCACCACGGGTGGCCGCTGAGCTCGGACGACTGGGACGCGCAGATGCTCCACTTCGTGTCCCAGGGCTACCGCGTCGTCGCGCACGACCGCCGCGGCCACGGCCGTTCGACGCAGGTCGGCGACGGTCACGACATGGACCACTACGCCGCCGACGCCTCGGCGGTCGTCGAGCATCTCGATCTCCGCGACGCCGTGCACGTCGGCCACTCGACCGGCGGCGGAGAGGCGACCCGCTACGTCGCCCGCTACGGCGAGCCGCAGGGTCGCGTCGCGAAGCTGGTGCTGATCGGCGCCGTGCCTCCGCTCATGCTGAAGACGGCCGCCAATCCGAAGGGCACCCCGATCGAGGTCTTCGACGACCTGCGCCGGCAGCTCGCCGCCAACCGCTCGCAGCTCTACTTCGATCTGGCGAGCGGCCCCTTCTACGGCTTCAACCGGGCGAACGCGGCGCCGTCGCAGGCGATCGTCTTCAACTGGTGGCGCCAGGGGATGATGGGCGGGGCCAAGGCGCACTACGAGGGCATCGCGGCCTTCTCGGAGACCGACTTCACCGACGACCTGCGGGCCATCAGCGTGCCCACGCTCGTCATGCACGGCGACGACGACCAGATCGTGCCGATCGCCGCCACGGCCATGCGCGCGGCCGAGCTGCTGAACAACGCCAAGCTGAAGGTCTACGAGAAGCTCTCGCACGGTCTGGCCACGACGCATCCCGACCTCGTGAACCACGACCTGCAGGAGTGGATCGAGGCGTGAGGAGGGCGCCACCGGGGGCGTCTCCGGAGGCAGCCATGAGAATCGTGGTGATCGGAGGGACCGGGCTCATCGGCTCGAAGGCGGTCGTGCGTCTGCGGGAGGCCGGCCACGAGACGGTGGCGGCGGCACCGCAGACCGGCGTCGACACCGTGACGGGGGAGGGGCTCGAGGCCGCGCTCGCGTCGACCGACGTCGTCGTCGACCTCGCCAACTCGCGATCGTACGAGCCGGCGGCGGTGATGGACTTCTTCACGGCGCACGAGACGAACCTGCTCGCCGCCGAGGAGCGAGCCGGCGTCGGGCACCACGTGGTCCTCTCGATCGTGGGCACCGATCGCTCGCCGGACAACGGCTACTTCCGGGCCAAAGTCGCCCAGGAGGACCTGATCGAGGCCTCGCCGGTTCCCTACACGATCGTACGGTCGACTCAGTTCATGGAGTTCCTCGACGCCATCGTGGAGGCGGGCCAGGCCGCCGACGGCGTCCACATTGCGCACGGCCTGTTCCAGCCGATCGCAGCCGACGACGTCGCCGCCATCGTGGCCGAGGCAGCGACCTCCGCACCGCGCCAAGGGACGATCGAGATCGCGGGGCCGGAGCGGGAGCCCTTCGACGAGCTCGTCCGCCGCTACCTCGAGCTCACGGGCGACCGGCGCGTCGTCCGCACGGATCCCGACGCCCGCTACTTCGGAGGAAGGGTCGAGCGCTTCTCGCTGGTTCCCATGGGCGACGCGCGCCTCGGCGAAACGACCCTGGCCGAATGGGTGGCGCGCCGGCGCACGCACTGAGGAGCGATCGCAGCAGCGATCGCGGGAGGATTGCCATGAGATCGACGATCCGCGTGCTCGCGGCCGCGCTGCTCCTGAGTGCGAGCCCCGTGCGGGCTCAGGACGAGGCGACCGGCCGCTCCACCGAGCTTCCGGGCTCCAGGAACGCGAAGGTCACGCAGGTCTACCAGCACGCCATCCCCGGCGTCCCCGGCAAGAGCGTGAAGGGCGTGCTCGTCGAGTACGGCCCGGGCGGCCATTCGCCCTCGCACCGACACGCCGAATCCGCGCTGATCTACGCGACCGTCCTCGAGGGCGAGATCCGCAGCCAGGTGAACGACGCCCCCGAGAAGATCTACCGCGCCGGCGAGAACTGGACCGAGCTGCCCGGCGACCACCACCGCGTCAGCGCCAACGCGAGCGACACCCGCCCCGCCAAGCTCCTCGCCGTCTTCGTCGTCGACGACCGCGACACCGAGCTGACGATTCCCGACGAGCGGTAGGCTGGACCGGACGCATGAGTCCGGTCCGCGCTCCGGGAGCGGAAGAAACGCGCCGCCGCTGACCGCGCCAAAGCCATCAGCGAAGACGCCCGTCCTGCCGCACGGTGGGTGCGCCCGACGGCGCGGGCGGCTGCGTGGCGCGCTCGCTCCGGAAAGTCGCGTCGGTCGTCCCGCCGGGGAGACGCCCGAAGACGTCGAGGAGGCCCGCCTCCGTCCCGCCGGGGTGTCCAACGGAAGTGAACGAGCTGGACCAGCTGATCATTCGGCGCCGACGATGGGGCGAACGGGTGTATAGTAGCCAGCCGGGTTGGGAAGGGGAGGCTCGCCATGCGCATTCTCATCGCGACGATCGCGGTGCTGTCGTCCCTGCTGCTGGCCCCTGCGGCGGGTGCGGTGCTCTATGGGCTCAATGGCACCGCGCAACTGTTGATGGTCGACCTGGCCACGGGTGTGGTGACGCCGATCGGCACGCTCGGTGACGAGTTCAGCGTGGCGGTAGGGCTCGCGCGCGACCCGGCGACGGGCGTGTTCTACGCCTGGGTCAACGGCGGTACCAAAGGCCTCGTGCGGGTCGATCCGAACACCGGCGCCGGCACGCATGTGAATCCGGACGAGCTGCCGGGTCCGTCGTTGGGCGGGCTCGCGTTCGGCCCCGACGGGAAGCTCTACAGCATGAACGCCGCCGGGACCTGGGAGGTCGACCTGGTCACCGGCATTCCGACACTGATCAACACCGGCTGGCCGAGTGTCATCGGACTCTCGTCCATTCCGAGCACGGGCGAGATCATCGGAGTGAGGGGCTACGGCGGCCTCGTTCGCTTCATGGACCCGCACACGAAGAGCGCCGAAGACATCCTCATGCACTACCCCGACGGCTCTCTGGTCGGGACGGTCTACGCGATTGCGGACATCCGGGTCCCAATTTCGTGGCTGCGTTGTGGACCGACGCCCGGACGGAGACTCGCCAGTACACGTACAACTACGAGCTGAACCGATTCGAGTTCGAGGGCGAGCCCCCCGGTGATGTCATCCCACCCAATGAGACGTTCCTCCAGCTCGAAGAAGAGGTCACGGGCAATGTGTACTGGGTCCTTCGTTCGGGGCAGATTCTCGCAGTGACCGCTCCGGACGGCAGCTTCCTCGGAGTCTTTCCCCCTTCGCATCCGATGGTCCCGATCGACGTCGAGATCCCGGAGATTCCGCTGCTCGTCGACGTCGACCCCGAGACGGGCCTCGTCAGCAACCCGCGGGTGGTGACCGGCCCGTTCCCCTACGAGCTTCTCTACGTGCCCGAGCCCGCAACGACGGGGCTCCTGTTCCTTGCAGGTCTCGCTCTCGTAGTGCATCGGCGCTGCCGCTCTACCGGTTGACGGCAGCGAAGCCGGCTCGATGCCGACCTACGAGATCACGCCAGACGAGATCGTTCCGCTCGCGAAGACCACGTTCGCCGCCGCCGGCCTCTCCGAGCGCTCCGATCTCCAGCGTCTGCTACGGGACCGGATCGAGATCCTCTCCCCGGACACGCTCGTGATCGCCGAGGAGTTCTCGGACTGGGACGAATCGAAGCGCCGCCGACCTCCTCGGAGTAGGCCGCGACGCCAGGCTGGTCGTGATCGAGCTCAAGCGCACGGAAGACGGCGGGCCCATGGAGTTCCGCTGCTCTACTTCGAGGGCGACCCGGACGGCCGCCCCTGCTTCCCGATCGGCGCGTTGGCAGAGCCGCGACCTGGAAAGGATTCACGGAGGCACTCGGCTGTCTGATCCAGGGCATCCGCGCCTGGTACGGGGAACGCGGCATCCACGCCATGCGCCCGAGCACAGACTGAGGAGCGGTCTCCGCACTCGATGGTCCCGCCATTCGTGGGTTTCCGTTGCAGCGCTTGACGCTTTGCCATATGGCGCGATCCTCGCGCCATATGGCTGGCCGATCGTCATCGATCCCGAAGCACCGTCCCCCCCGGACCCGCCCCGCGAAGCCCCCGACGGGCCGTCCGCGTCCCGTCGAGGAGGTGCTCGCGGTGCTCGGGGGCGAGGCGGCGGTGCAGGGCGAGGTCGCGAGCGCGGAGGATCTGGTCGCGCGGGTGCGCGAGGGGCTGCCGTTCGCGGCGGCGGCGGCGGTGATGGAGGCGTACAGGATCTCGCGCGACGCGCTGTGCACGATCCTCCATCTGTCCCCGCGCAACTTCCTCCGGCGGCGCACGCAGCAGCGGCTCTCGCCGGACGAGTCGGACCGCCTCTATCGGCTGGCGCGGGTGCTGGCGCACGCCAACCGCGTCTTCGAGGACCCGCGCGCGTCGGCCGAGTGGGTCCACACGCCGAACCCCGCCCTCGGCGGCACGCCGCCGCTCGCGCTGCTCGACACCGATCTCGGCGTCGAGCAGGTGGACCAGGTGCTGGGCCGGATCGAGCACGGCATCGTCGGCTGATGCAGCTGTACCGGCTGTGCAAGGCCGAGCACGCCGCGACGGCCTTCAGCGGCGAGGGGGCGATGCGCTACCCCGGCCGCTGGCACCACGCGGGCACGCCGATCGTCTACACCGCCGAGAGTCGATCGCTGGCGGTGCTCGAGCAGCTCGTGCACCTCGGGCGCTACCGGCTGCCGCCGAACCTCGTGTGCTTCACGGTGAAGGTGCCCGACGATCTCGAGGTGCCGGCGATCCCGATCCGCAAGCTGCCCGACGGCTGGCGCCGCTACCCCGGCCCGCCCGAGCTGCGCGACATGGGCTCGGGCTGGGTGCTGGCGGGGACGAGCGCGTGCCTGGCGGTGCCGTCGGCCGTGGTGCCGGCCGAGCGCAACGTGCTGATCAATCCGCGCCATCCCGATTTCAAGCGGCTCAAGATCGGGCGACCCGAGCCCTTCGCGCTGGACGCGCGGCTGCTGGCGACGCGCTGAGTGTGGACGCGTCAGGCGTCGAAGCGCTGCCCCACCATCTCCTCCGACATGGCCCACAAACGCTCCGCGGCCTCGGCGTCGAGCGCCCAGGGCGCGTAGCCCACGGGCGAGCCGAGGTCGGGGGAGGGGCCGGCCACGTGGCAGTCCTCGAGGTAGAGGCCACCGCGGCCGTCGAGCTCGGGCGCGACGGCGGCCCACACCTGCGTCGCGGCGCCCTGGGCGGGCTGCTTCCAGCGCGCGCTGCCACCGCCTCCGGCGCCCGCGCCGCCCGCGCCCGCGCCGCCTCCGCCCGCGCCGCCGGCCGCCTTCTGCGCCGCCGCCACGCGCGCGAGCAGCGCCTTGCGGTCCTCGCCGGTGAGGTGCCGGCCCAGCTCGGTGACGATCATCCCGGGATGGATCGCGAAGGCGCGCACGCCGTCGCCCGCCAGCCGGCGGTCGAGCGCGAGCGCGTGCCAGATGTTGGCCGTCTTCGACTGTCCGTAGGCCTGCCACTTGTCGTAGGGGCGGCGCTCGTAGTGCGGGTCGTCGAAGTCGACGGGGCCGAAGCGGTGGCCGCTCGAGCTCACGCACACGATGCGCGCGGGCGCCCCGCGCCGCAGCGCCGGCGCGAGCAGCCCGGTGAGCAGGAAGTGGCCCAGGTGGTTGGTGCCGAGCTGCATCTCGAAGCCCTGCTCGGTGCGCATGAGCGGGCAGGCCATCACGCCCGCGTTGTTGACGAGGAGGTGCAGGGCGGGGTGGCGCGCGAGGATCGCGTCGGCGCAGGCGCGGATGCTGGCGAGCGAGCCGAGCTCGAGCGGCACCACCTCGATCGCCGGGTTGCCGGTCTCGGCGCGCAGCCGCTCCGCCACCGCCTCGGCCTTGCCCGTGTCGCGCGCGGCGCACACCACGGTCGCGCCGCGCGCGGCGAAGACGCGCGCCGTCTCCACGCCGAGCCCGCTCGAGGCGCCGGTCACCACGGCCACCCGGCCGCGGAGGTCGACGTCCGCCGCGACCTCGTCGGCGGTGGAGTCGAAGCCGAACCGGGAGGGCTCCTCCTGCTGCATCGCGGGCTCCTTCGCGCGGAGGCGGAAGCCCAGTTGATGCCACGGCCGGTCCCACCTCCGCCACTCGCGGTTCGCCCGGCACGCCGGATCGCCGATACGGGAGGACGGCGCGCGCGTCCGATCCACCGATCGGGCAACGGGTGTCCGGTGCCGGCCGGCCCGGCCGCCGGCACCGGCTAGCTTGGGAAGCGGGAGACGGGCATGGACCGAGCTTCGACGCCGATTCGTGTGGGTCTGGTGCTCTCCGGCGGCGGCGCGCGCGGCGCCTACGAGGCCGGGGTGATCTGCCACGTCGTCGAGCACGTGCTGCCGAAGCTCCCGCCCGGGAGCGAGTTCCACGTCGTGAGCGGAACCTCGGTGGGGGCGATCCACGCCGCCTACGTGATGGCCAGCGCGGAGGCGCCGCCCGCCGAGCGCGCGCGCCAGCTCGCGGCCACCTGGAGCGAGATGGTCGTGAGCAACGTGGTGCGGCTCGGCATGAGCGACCTGGTCGGCGTGCCGCTGCGGGCGCTCGGCTGGACGCGCCTCACGCGCCGTGCCGGCGACGGAGACGGCGAGGTGATCGGCGGCCTCGTCGACGTCTCGCCGCTCGAGCGGATCGTGGCCGAGGGCATCCCGTGGCGCACGCTGCCCGCCAGCCTGAGCCGCGGCCGCGCGCTGTGCGTGTCCTGCACCGACGTCGGCTCGGGACGCCCGACGGTGTTCCTCGACGGCCCGCTCGCGGATCCCTCGCCCTGGGCCTACGACCCGAACGCGACCGCGCTGCGCACCACGATCGGCCCCGCCCACGTGCGCGCGTCGGCCGCGATCCCGTACCTGTTCCCCGCCGTGCGCGTGGGCGAGCGCTACTACGTGGACGGCGGCCTGCGCATGAACACGCCGCTCTCGCCCGCCCTGCGGCTCGGCTGCAACCGGGTGCTGGTGCTGGCGGTGAAGCACCGAAGGCCGCCCGACGCCGCGCTGCCCGAGTTCCCGGTCGAGTCGGTCACCAAGCCCGCCTTCCTGCTCGGCAAGGTGCTCGACGCGCTCCTGCTCGACCAGCTCGAGGTGGACCTGCAGCGCATGCAGGTGGTGAACGCGCTGCTCGAGCGGGGGATGGAGGCGTTCGGCGCCGACTTCCTGCCCAAGATCAACGAGGCGGTGCGCGCGAAGCGCGGCGTCGGCTACCGCACCGTGGAGCACGTCGTGGTGCGGCCGCGCGAGGACATCGGCGCGATCGCCGCCGCCGCCTACCGCAAGCGCCCGCGCGGCTCGCTCGGCGTGCTGCCCGAGCTGCTCACGCGCCTCGCGCTGCGCGGCGTGCCCGACTTCGAGGCGGACCTCCTGTCCTACGTCTTCTTCGACGGCGTCTTCACGCGCGAGCTCCTCGCGCTCGGCCGCGAGGACGCCCGCCGCCACGAGGACGAGATCCTCGCGCTCTGGAGCTGAGCGCGCGCGGCCGCACGGGCCTGCGGTTCGCTCGAGGCGGGCTCGGCGCGTGGCACGACCCGGGAGGCGCGTCCGGGCGTGCTGCGGGAGGCACGCCGGCCCGACGGCTATCCTCTGCGGGCCATGGCGCGCCCCCCGCTCCCCACCACCGAGCACCGGCTGGACATCCCGGGCCATGGCACGCTGCGGGTGCGCGACATCGAGGGGCCGCCCGGCGCGCCGGCGCTGCTCCTGCTCCACGGGCTCGGCGCCACGGCGCGGCTCAACTGGGGCACGTGCTTCCGGCCGCTCGCCCAGCACTTCCGCGTGTTGAGCCTCGATCACCGCGGCCACGGCAGTGGCCTGCGCACGGCGCGCTTCCAGCTCGAGGAGTGCGCCGACGACGCCGCGGCCGCGATGGCCGCGCTCGGCATCGAGCGCTACGTGGCGGTCGGCTACTCGATGGGCGGGCCGATCGCGTCGCTCACCTGGCGGCGCCATCCCGCGCAGGTGGCCGGGCTCGTGCTGTGCGCGACGGCGCGCCACTTCGTGCCGCGCCGGGTCGCGCGCCTGGCGCGCACGACGCTCCCCGCCGCCGCGGCCGTTCTGCGCCTCGTCCCGCAAGCCGCGCGCCGGCGCATGATCCAGCGCATGCTGGTGCGCGTGGAGCACCCCGAGCTGCGCCACACCGTGCGCGAGGACTTCCTCGGCCACGAGCCCGCCACCGTGATCCAGGCCGCGGAGGCGCTCACGCGCTTCTCGTCGCACGACTGGATCGGGCACGTGAACGTCCCGACCGCCGTCCTGGTCACCACCGCGGACGAGCTCGTCCCCACCGTGCGCCAGTACAAGCTCGCCCGCTCGATCCCGGGCGCCGAGCTGTACGAGGTGGACGGCGACCACGACGCCTGCGTGCGAAGCCGCGCCTTCGCGCCGACCCTCGTGCGCGCGTGTCTCTCGGTGGCGGGGCGCGCCGGCCTGCTGGGCGAGGCGCCGCAGCAGTCGACCGCGTAGCGGCGCGCGCGCCTCCTGCGCCTCTTGCCGGGCCGCCGACGCGCCTTGCGCGCGGCGGCCGGCCGCCGCGCCTCAGGGCTCGAAGGTCTTGCCCGGGTTCTGTTGCTTCCAGCGCTCGATGGTTTCGGGGCTGCAGGTGTCGGAGACCTTCTTCGACACGATGTGGTTCTTGCTGTGCACCTGGCCGCCGATGCGGCTCTCGGCGTCGATGACGCCGGTCTTGCCGCGCAGCTCGTGGCGCATGGTGAGCTGCATGTCGCCGTCGCAGGCGAGCGCGACCGTGAGCACGGCGCCGTCCTGCTTGGCCGACGCGACCTTGCAGCTCATGTGCGGGTTGCTATCCGCCACCTGCTTCGCGTAGCGCTCGTGGTCCGCGAGCAGGGCGACGTCCGCGCTCGTGATGCAGTGGCGCATCGTCTGCTTCACCGGCTCGCCCGACATCCCGGGCGCGGTCATCGTCATCTGCTGCTCCCACTCGCCGGGCTCGAGGTTCTGGGCGAAGGCGGGCAAGGCGGCCAGCACACACACCAGCGGAACGAGGACGCGCAAGGATCCCATCGATCAAGCTCCTGCGGGCGCGCGCGCCGGCGTGGCGTGCGGAGGGCCCGTTGGCGGCAGAAGCTAACGTACCGGCATGGCCGAGCGCCCGGAGCCCGTGGAGGTCCCCATCGACGCGCTCAGCGCCGAGGCGCTGCAGGGCGTGATCGAAAGCTTCGTGAGCCGGGAGGGGACCGACTACGGCGAGGTGGAGCGCACGCTCGCGGAGAAGGTGGCCGACGTGCGCCGGCAGCTCGAGCGCGGCGAGGCGCGCATCGTCTTCGATCCCGAGACCGAGAGCGTGAACATCGTCCCGGTGGAGCGCCGGGGGCGCTGACCGCGGCGCGGCCAGCGCCCCGGGCGGGCCTCACTCGGCCGCCGGCGCCGGCACCAGCCGTCCGCCGATGCTGTAGCGGACGGAGGCGG
>Ga0207873_1002559_pt1 | contig 14632 bp, 11 predicted proteins | sample BGWIniCompost_FD_187373 | JGI IMG/M metagenome (GOLD analysis project Ga0207873, IMG submission 187373) | Cellulose adapted compost microbial communities from Newby Island Compost Facility, Milpitas, CA, USA - BGW Initial Compost (SPAdes)... ...
GACGTCAAAATCATACCGGGTAACGATCGGAACATACACATGCAGTCCCGTGGCCCCGGAGGTTTTGCAGAATCCCTTCAATTTCAGATCTTCCAATACCTCCTGGACAGCGAGCGCCGCTTCCACTACGGCTGTGAATCCGATCTTTTCGGGGTCCAGGTCAATGGCAATGTAATCCGGATATTCGATGCGCGGGTGTCTTGAAAGCCAGGGATTGATCTCAATGCAGCCGAGGTTGGCCATGTACAGCAAGGTGGCGGCATTATCACAGACCAGGTAATCGATCTCCTTGTTATTGGATTCGGAATGGATCGGAACGGTCTTGATCCAGCCCGGCGCGTTCTTCAGATCAAAATCCTTCTGAAAGAAGCCGGGTTGGGTAATGCCGTCGGGATGCCGATGCAGCGACTCGGGGCGTCCTTTCAGGTAAGGCAGCAGATAATCGGACATGCTGTGGTAATACCGGGCCAGGTCGCCTTTAGTGATTTTCTCCTTCGGCCAGTACAGCTTATCGGGATTGGTGATGGTAATTTTGCGGTTTCCTGCTTTCAGTACCAGACTTTTTGCTTTGGGCATGTCTTTGGGTTTGAGCGGTTTTTCCTGAACGATTGAATCTGCCGGTTTGTCATTCCGCAAAGCGATGAAAATGGGCTGACGCATGTGCCCACCCCCGGTCCATTCGGCGAATTTCACTTCACAAACCAATTCCGGCTTGATCCAGGTAACCGGCGCATTGGTTTTTGGCTTTTTATCAAAAGGGCATTTCTCCACCACCAGCGGTTGCATCCGTTCGTACACTTCGTTGAGGGAGGTTTCATTGAAGCCGCCCCCGGTATGGCCAATGTATCGCAGTTTGCCTTTTTCCTTTACGGCCAGAATAAGGGCCCCGAATTTTTTCCGGCTGCCACGGGGAGCGGTGTACCCGGCAATAATGGCTTCCTGCTGCTGATGGGTTTTGAACTTAAGCCATTGGTCGCTTCGCCTTCCGGGACGATACAGGCTGGTCGCCAGTTTAGCAATCACGCCTTCTCCCTTTTCTTTCCGGATCTTATTAAAATATTTTTTCCCGTCGGTGAGCACGTATTCGGTTTTGAATAGGCCGGCTTGGTCCTTTTTTCCGGTTTTAAACGCCTTGCCGCCTGAGGCGAACAATTCATCGAGGAGCTCCCGGCGCTGCAGCAGTTCCAGGTCCTTGATGTCGTACCCATTTAATTCCAGCAGGTCGAAAACGTAATAGGCGAGGGTTCCCTTCCCGGTGGTTTTGTAATTCTGCAGAAGTTGAAATTCCGGTTTTCCCCGGCTGTTCAGGGCGACGATCTCTCCATCCAGTACGACATCGTGCGTAATCTGGGCGAGTTTTTCCGCAATCGGGGCATAATCTTCGTTAAATGAATTCCCGTTGCGGGAGTACAGGCGTACCGAACCGCCCCGGATCTCCGCAATGGCCCGGTATCCGTCCCATTTATTCTCAAACAGCCAGCCCTCTCTGCTGAACGGCTCCGAAGCCAGCGTGGCCAGCATGGGCTTGATGTACTGGGAAACCTTTTTGGCAGCTGTGCGCTTGGGGTTGGCCGTTGAGCCTTTGCGCGCTTTCTGCCTTTTGCCTTCGGCCTTTATCCGGTCCGGAACGTGATCTTCACTGCGATACGGTTCCGCGGTAGCGAATTTGTCTTTGTGCTTGATAAGGAGCCAGGCGTTGTCTTCCTGCTCTTTCATTTTTACAAGGGCGAATTCACCCTTCAGTTTTTTCCCGCGGAGCACGATTTTCAGGCTCCCCGATTTTAGCTCCTTCAGCAATTCCTTTTCCGGGTCGTCCGTTTTGCCTATCGGCTCGTAAAATCCTTCGTCCCATTTGTATACCAGTCCTGCTCCGTAATTGCCTTCCGGAATGACTCCTTCGAAATCCTTGTAATCATAAGGATGGTCCTCCACCATCATGGCCAGGCGTTTATCGGCCGGATTGAGCGAGGGACCCTTGGGCACGGCCCAGCTTTTCAAAACGCCCTTCATCTCAAGGCGGAAGTCGTAGTGTAGTCTTGACGCATGATGACGCTGTACCACAAAGCGCAGTTTCTTTTTCGCGCCTCCCTTTTTACCCGTGCCGGTTGTTTTAGTGGCTTTCTTTCCTTCGGGTTCGGGATTGTCACCGAAGCGTCGTTTTTTTCTGTAAGCAGTGAGGCTCATGCGTGGTTAAGTGATGGTATCAGGAGGCCTTTTTGTCGGATTTCAGGCTGGCCTTCAATTGTTTCAGGAGATCGTCCGATTTGGTTTTCTGTACTTTCAGTTTCCGGATAGCGGGCCGTTTTCCGCTCGCTTTGGCCTTAATGATCTTCATCAGGTCGTGGGAATATTCGTCCTTGAACTTACTGATATCGAACTTGGTGGTGTACCGGTCGATCAGCTCCAGGGCCATGTCCATTTCGGCTTTGCTTACCTTTACTTTTTCCGGTAAATTCAGGTCTTCCGGCGAGCGGAGTTCTTCCTCGAAACGAAGCTTGTTGAGTACCAGGGTATCGCCTTTCGGGCGAAGCACCGCCAGGCTTTCCGAGGTACGCATGACAAAGGAAGCGATCCCGGCTTTGCCGCTTTTTTCGAGCGCCTTCAGAAACAGACTGTACGGCTTCTGGCCCCCCTTGTCCGGCTCTACGTAATAAGGCGCCTCGAAATACATGCTGTCTATTTCGCTTTCCTTGACAAAATCCTTGATGTCGATGATCTTTGATTTTTCCGGACTGGCTTCCTCGAAATCGGCTTCTTCCAGGATCACGTATTCATCGTCCAGCATATAGCCTTTGACAATGTCATCCCAGTCCACCTCTTTGCCGGTGTTTTCGTTTACCCGCTGGTACCGGATGCGGGAGTGGTCGCGCCGATCGAGCATGTCCAGGTTCAGCCTGCTCGACTGGGAGGCGCTGAATAGTTTGACGGGAATGTTTACCAGTCCGAATCCGATCGAACCAGACCATATTGCTCTCATGTCTTCGTGGTTTGCCTGCTCATGTGCTATCAGCCTGATAACGTCCTATAATGATGCCAGTGATGAGGTCTTTTCTCCGGATTGTATCCCGACCCGGTTTCGTAGAAGCAAATCCCTTTTCGAGGAAAGCTTTGCTCACCGCCGCGCATTCCGGCGATCGGTTGCCTTCCGGGTCCAGGGAGCCTTCTGATCGAAACCGTCACCGCAGGCGTTCCGCGGGCGCTCGGGTCGCTTTCTGGCAGCATCTTTTCAATATTGGACTACAGTAATACAAGAAAAAAGCCAGCATGAAACTCCACCCGCTTGTCAAGATCAATCTGATTCTGCTTTTGTTCTTCCTGCTTTTCGCAGGACTGTACTTTGCCCGAAACTTTTTGGTGCCCCTGTCATTCGGCGCCCTGTTCGCGATGGTCATGATCCCGCTGGCCAAGCGGCTCGAACGGCGCGGAGTGCCCCGGGTGCTGGCGGCGCTGACCTGTCTGCTGGTGCTTGTGGCCATCTTTTCGGGCTTGATCTATCTGCTGTCCACCCAGGTGGCTTCGTTCAGCAAAGACATCAACGCGATTGAATACCAGGTGAACGTCCAGCTGGAGGAATGCCGTCGTTTCATTGAGCAGAAAGTTGGAATATCCTATGAGAAACAGGAACAGATGATTGAGGAGCAAACCGAAGGCAAAAACACGCTTACCACGATACTCGCAGGATTTATCGGTTCATTCACCACGGTCATTGTCAACGGCTTCCTGGTCATGATCTATCTGTTTCTGTTTATCTTCTACCGGACGCGGCTGAAGAAGTTTGTGCTGAAGCTGGTCAAGGCAGACCAAAAGGAACGGGTGCACGATGTCGTCAACCGTTGCAGCCTGGTTGCTCAGCATTACCTGCTGGGCCGGGGTATTTTGATGATCATCCTGGTTGTCTTCTACGTCGTAGGATTAAGCCTGATTGGCGTGCGGAACGCGCTCTTCTTTTCCGTCCTGGCGGCGCTGCTCAGCATCATCCCCTGGGTCGGCAATTTATTTGGAATGATCCTTCCGATGCTGATGGTCTTTGTGCAAGGAGGCGATTTCCGGATCATACTCGGGGTCGCCCTGGTTTTCGGCATCACGCAATTGATCGATACCTACATTTTCGAACCGCTGGTACTGGGATACCAAGTGAATATTCATCCCATCTTCATCATTGTCATTGCCGTGCTAGGCGAAATTGTCTGGGGAATACCCGGTCTGATCCTGGCAATCCCGGTAATCGGAATGGTGAAGATTATATTCGACAACGTGGAATCACTTGAACCCTACGCTTATCTCTTGGGTGCGCCCCGCCGGGACCGGAGCGAATCCCGGGTGGTAAAGCGCATCAGAAGCTGGTTCCGCTGAAAAAGCCGGTTTCCTGCAATCGGGTCCTGTAATTTGGTAGAAAAAGTGTAATTTTGCAGTTAGCTAAAAATTACAGGAAAGAAATGAGCAAGAAGTCAACTACGTTATTTGACAAAGTATGGGACGCGCATGTTGTCAGGGAAATTGAAGATGGCCCGGATATTCTTTTTATAGACCGCCATTTTATTCACGAGGTAACCAGCCCCGTAGCCTTTTTGGGTCTGAAAAACCGCGGCTTGAAAGTGATGTTCCCGGAAAAGACCTTTGCTACCGCCGACCATAATACGCCTACCATAAATCAGCATTTACCGGTTCAGGATCCGCTTTCGGCCAAACAGCTGGAAGCGCTGGAGAACAACACGGCAAAATACGGCATTTCACACTGGGGCCTCGGTAATCCCCGGAATGGAATCGTACATGTGATTGGTCCTGAAAACGGGATCACCCTTCCGGGGATGACGATCGTCTGCGGGGACTCCCATACCTCCACCCACGGAGCCTTCGGCGCGATCGCATTCGGTATCGGTACCTCGGAAGTAGAAATGGTGCTTTCTTCCCAATGCATTATGCAGCCCAAACCGAAAAAGATGCGGATTAATGTCAACGGAAAGCTGGGATGGGGGATTACGCCGAAAGACGTAGCGCTTTATATCATTTCCAAGCTGACTACCGCCGGAGCTACCGGTTATTTTGTGGAATATGCCGGGGAAGTATTCCGGGATATGAGCATGGAAGGGCGGATGACCGTCTGCAACATGAGCATCGAAATGGGCGCACGCGGAGGCATGGTCGCGCCGGACGAAACGACCTTTTCCTATATCAAAGGGAGGGAAAAGGCGCCTACCGGTCAGGCCTGGGACGATGCGCTTGCTTACTGGAAAACCCTGAAATCCGATGAGGATGCGGTATTTGATATGGAATATCATTTCGACGCAGCCGATATCGAACCCATGATCACCTACGGAACCAATCCGGGAATGGGTATTGGCATTTCCCAGTCCATCCCTACGGCCGAAGAAGCCGGCGGGGGCAAGGCCAGCTTCGAAAAAGCCCTGAATTACATGGGCTTCAATGAATCGGAGCCCATGCTTGGCAAAAAGGTAGACTACGTTTTTATCGGAAGCTGTACCAATGGCCGGATAGAGGATTTCCGCGCATTCGCTTCGGTCGTGAAGGGACGGAAAAAAGCCGATCACATCACCGCCTGGATCGTTCCCGGTTCGCATGTGGTGGAAAAGCAGATCCGCGAAGAAGGTATTTACGATATTCTCACCGAGGCAGGTTTTCAGCTGCGCCAGCCCGGGTGCTCGGCCTGCCTCGCCATGAACGATGATAAAATTCCTGCTGGAAAATATGCCGTGAGCACCAGCAACCGGAACTTCGAAGGAAGACAGGGCCCGGGATCCAGAACCCTGCTGGCCAGTCCGCTGGTGGCGGCTGCAGCCGCGGTGACGGGTGTGGTTACCGATCCAAGGGAACTGTTGGCACAGCAGGAACTGGTGGAGGCCTGAACCCGCAGGCAGAATGAATGATCACAATAATCAAGAATTTAAAAAATGGCTTACGATAAATTTACCCTGTTGAAGAGCACGGCGGTGCCCTTACCCATTGAAAATGTGGATACCGATCAGATCATCCCCGCCCGCTTTTTAAAGGCTACCGAACGAAAAGGATTTGGAGATAACCTCTTCCGTGACTGGCGCTACGATGGGGATGGAAATCCCAAAGCGGATTTTGTCCTGAATGATCCCACGTATTCCGGAAAAATACTGGTAGCCGGAAAGAATTTCGGGAGCGGAAGCAGCCGTGAACACGCCGCCTGGGCGATTTACGACTACGGTTTCCGCTGCGTGGTGTCGAGTTTCTTTGCCGATATTTTTAAAAATAACTCCCTGAACGTGGGGATACTGCCGGTGCAGGTGAGCCCTGAATTTCTGGACAAGCTTTTTCAGGCGATCATCGCCAATCCCGGGACAGAGCTTGAGGTTTCCCTTCCCGACCAGCTCATCCGCATAGTGGATACCAACGAAAGCGAGTCATTCGAGATCAACAGCTATAAAAAGCACAACCTGATGAACGGCTTTGACGACATCGATTACCTTCAGGCCATGAAAGAAGACATCTTTGCTTTTGCTGAAAAAAGCAGGTACTAAACTTCTTGTCTTTCCATCATGTCGACATCAGCTGCCCGCGCCATTGAGATCATGGATACCACGCTTCGCGATGGGGAACAAACCAACGGGGTTTCGTTTTCTCCTTCCGAGAAGCTGACCATTGCCCGATTACTGCTTACCGAGTTGAAGGTAGATCGCATCGAAATCGCCTCAGCGCGTGTTTCGGAAGGCGAACTGGCTGCCGTGCAGGCGATTACCAAATGGGCGAAAAAGGAGGGAATGCTCCGGCGCGTGGAAGTGCTGACCTTTGTGGACGGAACCGTTTCTGTTGAATGGATGCGGAAGGCAGGCGCCAAAGTGATGAACCTGCTGACCAAAGGCTCCCTGAACCACCTGACCCACCAGCTGAGGAAAAAGCCCCAACAGCATTTCGCGGAGGTGGCCGCGGTCATCGAACTGGCGCAAAAACACGGCCTGGAGTGCAATGTCTATCTGGAAGACTGGAGCAATGGAATGCGCCAATCCCGAGATTACGTGTTCCAGTACCTCGATTTTCTGCGCCAGCAACCGGTAAAGCGGATTATGCTGCCCGATACCCTGGGGGTGCTGGTGCCTTCGGAGGTGGCGGAATATGTTTCGGAGACGGTGCAGCGCTATCCAGAAATGCACATCGATTTCCATGCGCACAACGATTACGATCTGGGAACCGCCAATGTGCTGGAGGCGGTGAAAGCCGGTGCGCACGGAATCCACCTGACCATAAACGGCATGGGAGAACGGGCCGGTAACGCGCCGCTTGCAAGCGCCATTGCCGTCCTGAACGACTTCCTGCCCTCGGTTAAGACAACCGTGACGGAAAAGGCCCTGTATCGTGCAAGCAAACTGGTGGAAACCTTTTCAGGCCTTCGCATTCCCGGAAACAAACCCGTAGTAGGGGAGAATGTGTTTACCCAGACGGCGGGGATCCATGCCGACGGCGATAAGAAAAACAAACTTTATTGCAGTGAGCTTATGCCGGAGCGGTTTGGCCGCCAGCGCGTGTACGCCCTGGGGAAGACCAGCGGAAAGGCCAATATTGAGAATAACCTGCAGCAATTGGGAATCCAGCTTTCTGAACCCGATCTGAAAAAGGTAACCAAACGCATAATTGAGCTGGGTGACCGCAAGGAGACCGTTACCCAGGCCGATCTTCCCTACATCATTTCCGATGTGCTTGACAGCAAAACTATCGGTGAAAAGGTGAAGATCGAAAACTACGTGCTGACCCATTCCAAGGACCTGCGGCCCTCGGTAACCCTTAAGATTCGGATTGAAGGGGAATTATACGAAGAGAACGCCCAGGGGGATGGCCAGTACGACGCGTTCATGAACGCCTTGAAGAAAGTCTACAGTAAAAGGAAGGAGGAACTTCCCGAACTGACCGACTACAGCGTCCGCATTCCACCCGGAGGCCAGAGTGACGCGCTTTGTGAGACCATTATAACCTGGAAGTACAATAACCGCGAATTTAAGACCAGGGGCCTTGACAGCGACCAGACCGTATCGGCCATCAAGGCAACCCAAAAAATGTTGAATCTAAAATAACCATGGCAAGCAAACACATTTTAGTTGTTCCAGGAGATGGAATAGGACAGGAAGTTACCGCAGTTGGAAAAAACGTATTGGATAAAATAGCCCAGAAATTCGGGCATACATTTACTTACGATGAAGCCCTGGTGGGGCACGTAGCCATTGAAGCGACCGGGAATCCGTTGCCGGATGAGACGCTGGCAAAAATGAAGAATTCCGATGCGGTGCTTTTTGGTGCGGTGGGTCATCCCAAATACGACAACGATCCCTCGGCCAAGGTACGCCCCGAACAGGGACTGCTGAAAATGCGTAAAGAATTGGGCCTGTATGCCAACCTCCGTCCCATTAAATTATTTGATGAACTGCTGGGAGCTTCCAGCATCCGGGAGGATATCCTGCGCGGCGCGGATATTCTTTTTTTCCGGGAACTCACCGGAGATATTTACTTTGGCGAGAAAGGCCGGAAAAACAACGGCGATACCGCCTACGACCTGGCTGAGTACAGCCGTTTCGAAGTGGAGCGGATTGCCCGCAAGGCCTTCGATGCCGCCCGTACGCGCCGTAAAAAGGTTTGCTCGGTAGACAAGGCGAACGTACTTGAAACTTCCCGCCTCTGGAGAGAAGTCGTGCAGAAAGTAGCGTTGGACTATCCCGACGTGGAAGTGGAGCATCAGTTCGTGGATGCGACCGCCATGCTGCTGATCAAGGACCCCCGTCGGTTCGACGTGGTACTTACCGCCAATTTGTTTGGCGATATCCTGACCGATGAAGCCTCCCAGATCGCCGGCTCCATGGGCATGCTCGCCTCGGCCTCGATTGGCGACGGAACGGGGGTTTACGAGCCCATTCACGGATCGGCTCACGACATCACGGGCAAAGGTATCGCCAATCCGCTGGCTTCGGTGCTTTCGGCGGCGCTTTTACTGGATATTTCCTTCGGCATGAAAGAAGAATCCGAATTGGTTATCCGCGCCGTCGACCAGGTCCTGAAGGCCGGGTTCCGTTCGGCCGATATTGCCGATGCCAATACCCCGGCGGAAAAAATACTGGGCACCGAAGCGATCGGCGCGGAGGTCATCCGGTTTCTATAAACAATAGGCTATGCACAGATCGTTTTCGTTTATTGCCATGTTTTTCTTCCTGGTTTCCTGTTCCGCGGGATCCCAAAAGACGGAAAGATCCGGCGACTCGGGAACCGCGCTTGCCGAGCAAGCCGTTATAGAGGGGAATAAAGAAAGAGGGCAGGACTCCGAGCCCTGGAGCGAGGCCCAATTAATGGCTCCAGCTGAACTGGCTGCATTGCTGGAAGGCGCTTCGGCTGGCGATGAGGACGTTCCACGGATCATTTGCATCGGCCCGGGAGCCCTGATCCCCGGTTCGGAAGACGTAGGCCAGACCACCCATGAAGCCAATCTTGAAAAATTGGAGCGTTTGCTTTCCGATGAGGACCGCGACCGCCGGGTGGTCCTATATTGCGGCTGCTGTCCTTTCGAGCGTTGTCCCAATATCCGCCCGGCATTTTCCCTTCTTAACGAAATGGACTTCACGGGCCATCGGCTGTTGAACCTCGCTACGAATCTGAAAACGGATTGGATCGATAAAGGGTATCCGGTCGTAGAGTAAGCCCGCAAAAGAAAATCCGATCGCGCAATCGTTTTGGTTGCGCGATTTTTTGTGCGCGGCTTATTTTTTTAGATTAATCTAAATTTCTATTTTTGTAGATCAAAAAAATATTTTAGCAATGTTAAGAAAAGGTTTGTTTTCATTAGGATTGACCCTGCTTGGACAGGGAGGGATGGCGCAACCGGTTGATTCGTTACGAAACGGACTTACCGACACCACGGCGCCTCCCGCCCAATTGGAGCAGGTCGTGGTTTCAGGAACCATGAAAGAGGTTTCCAAACTGGACAGCCCCGTCCCGGTAGAGGTGTATACACAGTCTTTCTTTAAATCAAACCCGACCCCGTCCATTTTCGATGCCCTCCAGCACATCAACGGGGTGAGACCACAGCTTAACTGCAATATCTGCAATACCGGAGACATCCATATCAACGGCTTGGAAGGTCCGTATACCATGGTGCTTATCGACGGGATGCCGCTTGTCAGCGGTCTGTCCACGGTGTACGGGCTGAGCGGTATTCCCCAAGCGCTGATAGACCGGGTGGAAATTGTAAAAGGACCGGCATCCACCTTGTATGGCAGCGAGGCGGTAGCCGGTCTGATCAATATCATTACCAAAGACCCCGCCCAAGTTCCGCTGCTGTCGGCCGACGTATTCGGTACCAGCTGGGCGGAAGGCAATGCGGATATTTCGGCCCGGTTCAAAGCGGGGGAGAAGGCCCATGCGCTTGCCGGGATCAATTATTTCAATTACCGCCAGCCATTCGATCATAACCACGACGGCTTTACCGATGTCACCCTGCAGCATCGGGTTTCTTTGTTCAATAAGTGGCGCTTTACGCGGCGCCAGGATCGGGAGTTTTCCCTCGCCGCCCGGTACGTTTACGAGGACCGCTGGGGGGGTGAAATGGACTGGGGCCGGGTTCACCGCGGCGGGGACGAGCGCTACGGGGAAAGTATTTACACAAGCCGTTGGGAACTGTTCGGGAACTACCAGCTTCCGGTAAAGGAACTCCTGACCCTTCGTTTCAGCGGCAATGGACACGACCAGAACAGCATGTACGGTACTTCTCCCTACGTGGCATCGCAGTACATCGGATTCGGCCAGCTTACCTGGAATAAGATGCTCCACCGGCACGACTTGATGGCGGGCCTGAGCTACCGGTACACCTGGTACAACGACAATACACCGGCAACGGCCGAATTTGACGACCCGACGGCAGACCAGCCCTCTAAAGTGAGCCTACCAGGCGTTTTCCTTCAGGATGAGATCACACTCGGACACCAGAATAAGCTGCTGCTGGGACTGCGTTACGATTACCATTCCGTACACGGGAATATTGTCACCCCCCGCCTGAATTACAAATGGAATTCCGGTAGTAAGAACACCGTGCTCCGGTTGAGTCTGGGCAGCGGATACCGGGTTGCCCATATCTTTACCGAGGATCACGCGGCGCTTACCGGTGCACGCGAGGTGGTCTTTACCGAAAGTCTGGATCCGGAACGGTCCTGGAACGGCAACCTGAATCTGGTCCAAAAGTTTTACCTGGGCGCTCACACCTTCATTGGATTGGATGCAAGCGTATTCTATACCCGGTTTAACAACAAGATCGTGGCCGATTACGAAACCGATCCCAACAAAATAATCTATAGCAATCTCCGTGGGCACGCGGTTTCGAAGGGAATATCATTGAATGCAGATCTGGACCTGGCCGACCGCTGGAAGTTTCTTCTGGGAGGCACGCTGATGGACGTCTACAGTGTGGAAGAGCGGGAACGAACCAGGCAGATGCTCACTGAACGTTTTGCCGGCGTATGGAATATCTCCTATACCTTTCCCGGGACGAATAAACTGAAAGTAGACTATACAGGCAACCTCTACGGGCCGATGCGTCTGCCACTGATCAGCGAAGCCGACCCGCGCCGGCCGTATTCGCCCTGGTGGAGCATTCAGAATATTCAGCTCAGCGCGTCTCTGGGGACAGCCTGGGAGATTTATGGCGGTGTGAAGAACCTCCTCAACTGGAGGCCCGGGAAGGGAAGTCCCTTTATCATCGCCCGCGCCCACGATCCGTTTGACAAACAGGTGCAGTTCGACGCCGAGGGGCAGGCCCTGATAACGCCTGAAAACCCCTACGGACTTACCTTCGACCCCAATTACATGTACGGTCCCAATCAGGGGATCCGCGGCTTTCTGGGCGTGCGGTTCACCTACGGTTCGGTTTCAAACAGGTAATAAGGGTGCTCGTATCCTTCCTGCAGCAACAATGCTTCGGATACATTGAAAACCCGGACCCCTCCGGAGGTGCTCCCTTCCAGGGTCCCCAGATGCGCATGGCCGTGAAAGGCCGCCGTTACCTGGCGGTGTTCCAGCGGTTCGGACAGATGGGAAGACCCCAGGAAGGGAAAGATCTCCGGAGGTTCGCCCTGCACCGTATCCACGATGGGGGAATAGTGCAGCAACACGATCTTCTTCAGGCCCGTGGTTTTACTTTCCAGGCGAACCAGGGCCCGGTCCAGTCGCATGGCTTCATTTACCGATACCTGGATATAATCTTTATTCATCTGTTCCCCCCACATAGGGAGCATGTATTGTCCGAACCCCCCGCCGAAGCCTTTCACCCCGGCAAAGCCGATCCCGTGAAGAATGACCGATTCGCCGTCCAGGATATGGACCCGATCTGAGTTCAGCACATCAATAACCTGATCCTGCAGACCCGATTCAAAGTCGTGATTTCCCAGGACGCCCACCACCGGAATGCTGCAGGCCTCCAGTTCCGAGGCCAGTATTTCAGCCTCTTCGGGGCGGCCGGTGTCGGTTAGATCGCCGCAGATCAGTAATACGTCCGCGTTTTCAGATACACGTTCAAAAAAGTCCCGACGTTTTCCCGAATCCGTTTCCCGGACATGGATATCTGCGGTGGCTGCTATCTTTACCATTTCTATAGATTTGTAACTGAGAATATCTTGTATCCCCAGTCAATAATATCGGTATTGTATTCGTTGTTTTCCAATAAGGGGCCGCGGCATATCCGGTCCACCGGAACAGGAACTTCGTATTGTTCGGCCGCCCGCTTCAGCAATTCATGGAAAAGCCAGGCGGGGATCTTGTCCCGTTCGCCCGGATAGACAAATTGGAAATTCAGGAGTTGCGCCAGCAGCAGTTGCCAGTGCTGTTCCATGCGCATCAGCAGCCGCCGCCAGTCCAGTTGCTGGCCGGTTTTCAAAATGAGGTGATTGATATCCGCTCCGTCGTAACGGCCCCGGTTCTGCACGTAGATCTTACTCCAGATCAGCTCTTCGGGAGCGACGAAACTCACCGGAATATCGTATAAGGTGCCTTCCACCTTATGCTCAAACCAGGTCTCGTCAACCGGAGAAAGGTTATTGGCGCTGCTGAAAATCAGGTCGATGTAATCCTCGTTCCGGAACGCTTTGGCCAGCCACCGCGCATCGGTGGTCTCTGTCAGAATTCCCCTGTCGGAGAGGAACTTGAGCATGCGCGGGCACTCACCCGCCGAACAGAGCAGGTCCAGATCTTTCGTATCACGAAATACGTCGGTATGCTGTTTCAGCGCAAACGCGCCCCCGATCAGAAAGGGAAATCCGTTCGAATGCAGTAATTGAAGGGTTTCTTTATAAAACCGATGAGCACTTCCAGTTGCCACAATTTTAAGTGTTTGGTTGAATAATTTAAAAAAGTGCAATTATGTTACCATTATTTTCTATTTTAGATGAAATTATTTTATATCTAGATTTTATGCAGGATATCCGTGAGATAAACATCCTTATAGCGGATGATGATGAAGAGGATTTGGAATTGATAGAAGAGGCCATCCTGAACTTTGAACCTAATGTTAAATTGCACAAGGTGAACGATGGCAAGGCTGTCCTGGAATACCTTGAAGAACTGCAGGATCACATGCTGCCGGCCCTGATTGTGCTTGATTACAACATGCCCCAGATGAAGGGTTCCGAGGTGCTGCTGCAATTAAGTGACCGGCCGCGCTACAAACGCGTCCCGAAAGTGATCCTCAGCACCTCCAGCACGCCGTTTTACATTGATGAATGCAAAAGCAAAGGCGCTGCGGAGTATTTTGTCAAGCCCAACACCCAGCGCGAACTGGATGCGCTGGCAGAAAGAATGCTCTCCTTTGCAGTGATCAATTAGCCCTGCTCAATTGTAATTTGGCGGTTTTACGGGGAAATAGAGGTGAAACCGCGCTCCTTCGGTAAGCGAGCCTTCGGCCGCAATAAAGCCGTGGTGATTCTGCATGATTTTCTTACAAATGGCAAGCCCGATGCCTGAACCCTTCGATTCGGGCCGATGATGAAGCCGCTGGAATACCTCAAAAACCTTTTCGTTGTAAGCCGGTTCAAAGCCGATCCCGTTATCGGATATCGTGATGTGATGGTATTTGGTTTTTTTGTCGATCAACCGGTCCGGTATTTCCGAGCCCCTGGTGAGTTGATAGTCAAAGGTTACCACGCAGGGTTGTCCCGCCCGGCGATATTTTACCGCGTTATTCAACAGGTTATCCATCAATTGTTTGCACTGAAAAGGAATGGCATGGATCACGGGCAGGTCGGGGACATGGAATACGATGTCCTCCGCGCTTGATCCGTCTTTTACCTCGGCCGTTACCTCCTTTACCACATCATTCAGATCCACTTCACTCAGGTTTTCCAGCCGGGAGGTGGCCTTGGAGTAGGTAAGCAGATCTTCGATCAACTGGGTCATTCGTCGGATCGCGTCAATGGAACGGCCCAGAAAGTCCCGCGATTTGTTGTCCAGTCTGTTTTCCGGATTATCCAATACAAAGGTATTATAAAGATGGATTTTCCGTAACGGTTCCTTCATATCGTGTGAGGTGGCATAGGCGAATTCTTCCAGTTCGGAATTCTGGAACTCCAGGATTTTGCTGTATTCCATCAGCCTCTCCTCGGCCCTTTTCCGGGTAGTCAAATCGCGGGTA
>Ga0207873_1002560_pt1 | contig 14627 bp, 10 predicted proteins | sample BGWIniCompost_FD_187373 | JGI IMG/M metagenome (GOLD analysis project Ga0207873, IMG submission 187373) | Cellulose adapted compost microbial communities from Newby Island Compost Facility, Milpitas, CA, USA - BGW Initial Compost (SPAdes)... ...
GGACACGATGCTGCTGGAGGTCGAGGACAACGGGCCGGGGGCGTCGGGCGCGCGGAGCCCGGATGCCGCAAGGGAATCGACGGCGGTGCCGAGCGACGGCGCGTCGACCGCGATGTCGGCGGTGCCAGGCGAGGACGCGTCGATCGCGTCACCCGGGCGGCAGACCGCGAATCAGGGCGTCGGGCTCCGCAACACGGCCGAGCGGCTGCGCGCGCGCTACGGCGCGTCTCAATCGATGGCGCTCGGGACCGGGCGGCTCGGCGGGATGCGCGTGTCGATCCGGATCCCCTACCGCGCGCGCCCGGATGAAGTCGCGCCGGAGGACGTCCCGGCGGATGATGTAATGGCGGAGGAGGCATGGACCGGCTCCGCGTCTTGATCGTCGACGACGAACCGCCCGCGCGCGCCAGGGTGCGGCGATACCTCGCCGCCGACCCGGAGTTCGAGGTCGTGGGCGAGGCGGGCAGCGGGACGGAGGCGATCGAAGCCGTCGCCCGGCTCGAGCCCGACGTCGTCTTCCTCGACGTGCAGATGCCCGGGCTGGACGGGTTCGGGGTGCTCGCCGAGCTGGACGCCCGCGGCCGGCTGCCGCACGTGGTCTTCGTGACCGCATACGACGCCTACGCCGTGCGCGCCTTCGAGGTGCACGCCGTCGACTACCTCCTCAAGCCGTTCAGCGAGGAGCGCTTCACCCGGGCCCTGGAGCGAATCAAGGAGCGCGTCCGCGGCCGGGTTGACGATGTCGACCGGCGTCTGCGCGAGCTCCTCGCCGGGGTCGCGTCGCGCCCGGGGTACCTGGAGCGGATCCTCGTCCCGGACGGCGAGCGGTCCGTGCTCCTGGAGGTGACGCGCATCGACTGGATCGAGGCCGAGCGCAACCACGTCCGGCTCCACGTCGGCGACGCGTCGTACCTCGTGCGCGGGACCATCAAGGCCCTGGAGGCGAGGCTCGATCCGGCGCACTTCCTCCGCATCCACCGCTCGTGGATCGTGAACGTCGGGCGGATCCGTGAGATCCACCCGTGGTCCCACGGAGACCAGCTCATCGTGCTGCGGGACGGCACGGAGCTGATCATGAGCCGTCGCTACCGGGACCGGCTCGCGCGATTGTCGATCTAGAGCGGAGTCGGTCGTCGGCCGCGCGCGCCCTCGGCCGGTATCGCTGCGAATTCGATGTCCGATTTTCGGTAGATGCGACGGCGCCCGTCGACTACCTTTCCGGGCGGTGGTTTGGCCCTCCTCGGATCACGCGGGGCATGATCCTCGGTCGAAGCCAGGGGGTCACGGCGTGTACCGGACCGGCGAGGAGTAGAACGTGATGAACGGCGGATCGACGAAGGTGGCGCACGACGGGGCGGTCGCACGGGCGTCGTCGGACGGACAGCTCGAGCTCCTGGAGCCCGGGCCCGAAGCCGCGGAACGTCGGCGCACGCTCCCTCCCGAGGACGAAATGTATCGCGCGTTCCTGGAGCGGGACACGCGCTACGACGGGATCTTCTTCACAGCCGTCCGGACGACCGGAATCTTCTGCCTGCCATCCTGCAGCGCGAAGAAGCCGCGACGCGAGAACCTCGAGTTCTACGCGACGGCGAAGGAGGCGCTCGCCATGGGTTACCGCCCGTGCAAGCGCTGTCGGCCCATGGAGCGTCCCGGGCGGACGCCGGAGCCGATCCGTCGGCTCCTCGCGGAGCTCGAGCGGGACCCCACGCGTCGGTACCGCGACGACGACCTCCGCGCGCGCGGCCTGGATCCCGCGGCGGTGCGTCGCTGGTTCAAGCGCCATCACGGGATGACGTTCCAGGCGTACCAGCGTGCCCTTCGCCTGGGGAGCGCGCTCGGCAAGTTGGCCCGGGGCGAGCCGGTCACGCGGACCGCTTTCGACAGCGGGTACGACTCGTTGAGCGGCTTCCAGGAGGCGCTCCGGCGGATCACCGGACGCTCGCCCGCGCGAAGCCGCGACGTGGAGGTCGTCCACCTCACGCGGGTGATCACGCCGATCGGGCCCATGCTCCTGGGCGCGACTGACCGGGGCGTCTGCCTGCTGGAGTTCACGGACCGGCGCATGCTCGAAACCCAGCTCCGGCGGATCGCGCGCCAGCTCGACTGCGTTTTCGTCCCCGGAGCCAACGAGCACGCCCGGCGGCTCGAGGCCGAGCTCGAGGCGTACTTCGCGGGCGCGTTGCGGACCTTCGAGACCCCGCTCGACATGTTCGGCACCCCGTTCCAGCGGCGGGTCTGGGAGGCGCTGCTGCAGATCCCGTACGGCGAGACGCGTAGCTACGCGGAGCAGGCCCGCGCGATCGGCGAGCCGAACGCGGTGCGCGCCGTCGCCAGGGCGAACGGGGACAACCGCATCGCGATCGTGATCCCGTGCCACCGGGTGATCGGCAGCGACGGCAAGTTGACCGGGTACGGGGGCGGGCTCTGGCGCAAGCAGTACCTGCTAGAGCTGGAGAGGGCCCGGGCGAGCTGAGTCCCGGGCCCCATGGATCGTCGGCCGCGTCCGCCGTCCGGCCTGCCTCAAACGACCGCCGCTCCGGGCCTCGAACGCGCTGCGGACCCGTGGCGTTTCGTGTCCGTCCGCGCGTCCGACGCGTTGCCCTTCGCACCCGTCCGCGCACCGCTTGGCGGGAAGCCCTCGCGGCGCCACGCCTCGACCGTCGCCGCGAGCCCCTCGCGCAAAGTGGGGTAGCGCGGCGCCCACCCGAGCTCGCGCCGGATGCGCGCGTTCGTGGTATTCATCGGCGTGGTGAGGGACTCGACGACGTGCTTACCCGCGAGGATCCGGGCCAGCCAGAGCGGGATGCTGCGCGGCGGCGGCGCCCCGACCGCGTCGGCAAGCATGCGCAGGACCGTCGCGAGCGGGAGGGGCTGGTCGTCGACCACGTGCCACGTGCCCGTCACCTCGGCCTCCGCCGCGAGGGCGAACGCATGGGCCATGTCCTCGGGGTGGATCGAGGCGACCAGGTTCTCGCCGGTGCCGATGATCGGAAGACGCCGCGCGAGCAGCATCTCTGCCATGGCGCGGCTCGTCGTGTCCGGGCCATAGAAGCACCCGCCGCGCAGGATCCCGACGCTGAAGCCGTGGCGTGCGCCCGCGTCGCGTGCGATCGCTTCCGCCTCTATGGCCGTTCGGAGGAGCAGCGGCGGGTTCGGCGGCGTGTCCTCGTCGTACGGCTCTCCGGGCCCTCGTGACTTCACGACCCAGACGACGCTCTGCTGCAGGTAGCGTCGGGCGCCGACGCGCGCCGCGGCGGCGGCGAGCGCCCGCGTCCCCTCGCGGCGGATCCGATCGTTCATCGACCACGCGGCCAGCGACCGGGCCGACTTGGGGTCGGGGATCGCCGTGGCGGCGTGAATGACGACCTCCGCGCCCGCGGCCGCGGCTGCGAGCGAGTTCTCGTCGAAGAGATCCGCCTCGACGGGCGTGCCGCCCAGCGTGCGGACCAGCTCCGCCTTTTCTCGGGAACGGGCGAGGCCGAGAACGTGATGGCCGCGCTCTGCCAGCATCGGAACGAGGCGCCGGCCCAGCACGCCGGTCGCCCCAGCTACGAAGATCTTCATGTGACCCTCTCGGTAGGGGTGTTATCTCTACCTGTGCACCAGGTGAGACGTGGCGACAGGGGTGTGGCGTGACACCGACCCGGAGTGTCACGTTTCGAGCCCGGTCGCCGTCTCGGGTAAGGAACCGCGGACGCGCGTTGCGCGACACGAACGGCGGAGTATGAGGCGACCGCGAAGGCATGAGCCGCACGCACTGCGCGGCGGTCGGGAAAGGCGGCGAAGCAAATGACGGTGAGCGACGTGGCGGGGACGGCGGCGCGGCCGGGCGGCCCCGAGGACGACGGGCTCGTCGTATTCGAGCGGGAGCGGCGGCGGCTGTTCGGCATCGCGTACAGGATGCTCGGAACGGTCGGCGACGCCGAGGACGTCCTCCAGGACGCGTACTTGCGTTGGCACCGGCTCGGGCAGAAGCGGCGGGCTCGCCTGGCACACCCCTCGGCCTATCTGGTGCGCCTCGTGACCCGTCTTTGTATCGACGCGTACCGGTCGGCCCACGCGAGACGGCTGGAGTACGTGGGGCCATGGCTCCCGGAGCCGCTCGTCGGGGACGCCGCAGACGGCCTCGTCCAGGATCCGGAGGGGATGAACGAGCTGGCCGACGACCTGTCCATGGCGTTCCTCCTGCTGCTGGAGCGTCTGTCGCCCGTCGAACGCGCCGTGCTGCTCTTGCGCGAGTCCTTCGGCTTCAGCTACCGCGAGATCGCGCCGATCGTCGGCAAGACCGAGACGAACTGCCGCCAGATCGAACGGCGCGCCCGACATCGCCTCGCCGACGCCGGCCGTCGGCGGACGCCCGTGGACGCGGAGATGCACGAGCGGTTGCTGCGACGTTTCCTTGCCGCCACCCGCCGAGGCGACATCGACGGACTCCTCGCCGTGCTCGCAGAAGACGTCGTCTCGTACTCGGACGGAGGCGGCAAGACCATCGCGGCGCGTCGGCCGATCTTCGGCGCGGCGCGCGTGGCCGCCTTCATCGCGGGAATCGCCCGGGCCGCGCTGGCCTACGGCCAGGTCGCGATCCGGATGGGCCGCGTCAACGGCCTCCCCGGCCTGCTGACCTTCGTCGATGGCCGGCTCTACAACGTCGTCAGCATCGAGGTCGAAGACCGGCGCATCCGCCGCATTTTCATCGTGCTCAACCCGGACAAGCTCCCCGAATCGACCGATCGGGAGGGTGCGTCGCGTCGAGCCCACCTCACGGCGCCCGGCCTTGACAACCCCACGGAATCGCGTTAGCCTCCGGCATTTCCCCAGACGGCGGTCCTTTCGTAATCGGGGCAGTGCTGACCTTCTCCCCGTGTCGAACGAACGTTTGCGATTCGCCCTTCGTCTCCTCGGGCCGATCCTCGTTGGCTCGCTCGGATGCACCGGTCTGATCGGGGCTGGTACGACGGCGTACCGGATGTCGGTTCCCCGCCCGTGCGCGGACTGCGCGAACGTGGGTGTTGGGTCCGACGCGGGCGTCGTGGGGACCCACCACCCCGCGGTCGAGGCCCTCGCCTCCCGGACGGTGCCGAACTTCGAGCCGGGTCGGGATGAGACGGGCGGCGTGAAGCGGCGCGCCGGCGCCCAGGGCGTTCGAGTCGGCGCTGCGGGTGAGGCTGCACTGGAGGCGGAGGCCCGGGCCGCGAGTCGCGCGCGTCACGTCGCCCGGAGCTCTCTCGACTTCGCCATCGATCTGGCCCGTGCCCGAGCAGGGATCGTCCTGTCCCGCAGTACCGCGCCCCCTCCTGTCTGGCCTTCCCTGAGCTGATCGTTCACGCGAGTACTGGACACGAACGCGAGTCTCGACTGACAACCGCGCCGCGGACCGCAGCGGATGGCGGCGGGGAAGTGGTGATCGGTACCGACGACGGACCCGGATCGGGGCTCGCCAACGCGGGAGATATGATTTCGTGAGCCTGTTCGCACGCAAATCCATCGATGACCTGCGCGCCGAGGCGTTCGCCGAGGGGGAGCACACGCTCGCTCGCGCGCTCGGTCCCTTCAATCTGATCTCGATTGGGATCGGCGCGATCATCGGCACCGGCATCTTCGTGCTGACCGGAACGGCGGCGGCTCAGTACGCGGGACCTGCGCTCGTCCTCTCCTTCCTCCTGGCCGGACTCGGCTGCGCGTTCGCGGGGCTATGCTACGCGGAGTTCGCCGCGATGATCCCGATCGCCGGGTCCGCCTACACCTACGGCTACGCGACCCTCGGCGAGATCTTCGCCTGGGTCATTGGGTGGGACCTGATCCTCGAGTACCTGTTCTCGGCCTCGACCGTGGCCGTCGGATGGTCCGGGTACGTTGTGTCCTACCTGCGCGATCTCGGGATCGTCATCCCGCCCGAGTGGGCAACGGCGACGGGGACGAAGCTCGTCCAGCTCCCCGGGAGCGATAGCTGGGTCGCGATCACCGGGCAGCTCGAGGCGCAGCTCGCCGCGCAGGGGATCGACATCGCTGCACTCCCCCAGACGACGGGGATCTTCAACCTCGTCGCCGCGATCGGCGTCGGGTTCATCTCGCTGCTGCTGGTGCTCGGGATCAAGGAATCGGCGCGGTTCAACAACGCCATCGTCTTCGTCAAGCTCGCGGTCATCGTCGCCTTCATCCTGGCGGGCGGTTACTTCCTGTTCCGCAATCCCGAGGTGGCGGGGGAGAACTGGTCGCCCTTCATCCCGCCGAACACGGGGACGTTCGGCGAGTACGGCTGGAGCGGCGTGCTCCGTGCGGCCGGCGTGATCTTCTTCGCCTACATCGGCTTCGATGCGGTTTCGACCGTCGCACAGGAGGCCCGCAACCCGCAGCGCGACATGCCGATCGGGATCCTCGGGTCGCTCGCCGTCTGCACGCTGCTCTACATCCTCGTCTCGGCGATCCTGACGGGCCTCGTCCCGTATCCGCAGCTCAACGTGCCGGAGCCGATCGCGATCGGGATCGCGGCCACGGGGTACTCGATCCTCTCCGATCTCGTGAAGATCGGCGCGATCGCGGGGCTGACGTCCGTCATGCTCGTCCTGCTCATGGCGCAACCGCGGATCTTCTTCGCCATGTCGCGGGACGGGCTGCTGCCTCCGGCGTTCAGTCGAGTGCACCCGCGATTCCGCACGCCCCACGTCGGCACGATCCTCACGGGGATCGGCTGCGTGATCCTTGCCGGCGCGCTGCCGATCCACGTGCTCGGCGAGCTGGTTTCGATCGGGACGCTGCTCGCCTTCGTGATCGTCTGCGGCGGCGTGTTGTTCCTTCGTTACACGGAGCCCGAGCGCGAGCGGCCGTTCCGGACCCCATTCGTCCCCTTCGTGCCGATCACGGGGATCTTGGTCTGTCTGGCCATGATGATCGGGTTGCCGTTGGATACGTGGCTGCGGCTGATCAGCTGGCTGCTGATCGGGCTCGTGATCTACTTCGCCTACGGTAGGCGGCACAGCGTGTTGCGGCGCCGGGCCGCGGTGGCGACAGGCACCGGAGAGTGAGGATGTCGATGAGCGATTCCAACGGAGGCGGGCTTCACGGCGTGGCGCCGCATACCGAGGCATCGCAGGCGGGGTCGGCAGGCGGCCGCCGCGGCATGCCGCTTCATACCAAGATCCTGCTCGGGCTGGTGGTCGGCGCGATCGCCGGCGTGTTTTCCAACGCGTTCTGGGGTGACACGCCGGCCCTCGGCTGGATCGTCGACAACGTCGCGCAACCGATCGGGCAGATCTTCCTGCGCATGCTCTTCATGGTCGTCGTGCCACTGGTCTTCACCTCGCTCACGCTCGGCATTGCCGGAATCGGCGACGTGCGGCGCCTCGGGCGGATCGGTGGCAAGACGCTCGCCATCTTCGTCGGGACGACGACGTGTGCCGTGGCCATCGGGCTGACGCTGGCCAACGTCATCGAGCCGGGCGGCTCCCTCGACCCCGAGGTTCAGGCGGCGCTCCTCGAGGCGTACGCCGGCGAGGCGGCCGAGAAGGTCGGCGCGGCCGCGGCGACCGGATTCGGCATCAACACGTTCGTGAACATCGTCCCGCGCAACCCGCTCGACGCGGCGGCGCGCGGCGACATGCTCGCGCTCATCTTTTTCACCCTCGTCTTCGGCATTGCGCTGACGCAGCTCCCCGAGCACCTGTCGAAGCCCGTCCTGAGGGTGATCGAGGGGGTGGGCGAGGCCATTTCCGTCATGATCGGCTTCGCCATGAAGCTCGCGCCGGTCGGCGTCGCGGGGCTGATCTTCGCGGTCACCGCGCGCTTCGGCTTCGACGTACTCGGCTCGCTCGGCCTCTATGCCATCATGGTGCTGCTCGGCCTCGCGGTGCATCAGTTCACCGTCATCCCGACGCTGGCGCGAGTCTTCGCGGGCGTGCGGCCCCTCGATTTCCTGCGGCGCACGCGCGCGCTCATGGTCACCGCGTTCTCCACGTCCAGCTCGAACGCGACGATGCCGACCACGATCCGCACCGCCCAGGAAGAGTTCGGCGTGCCGCGGCATGTCGCCGGCTTCGTGATCCCCCTCGGCGCGACCCTCAACATGAACGGCACGGCGCTCTTCGAGGGGATGACGGTGCTCTTCCTGGCGCAGGTCTTCGGCGTGGACCTTTCGTTGCCGATGCAGCTCGTCGTAGTGATCATGTCGGTGATCACCGCCATCGGCACGGCGGGCGTTCCGGGCGGATCGATCCCGCTCCTCGTCATGGTCCTCGAGATGGTCGGCGTGCCCGGGGAGGGTATCGCCCTGATTCTCGGGATCGATCGCATCCTCGACATGTCCCGCACGGTCCCCAACGTGACCGGCGACCTGCTGACCTCGCTCCTGGTCACGAAGAGCGAGGGGATGCAGTTCTTCGCCGAGCAGGTCGCGGTGGCGGAGGCAGGCGACGTGGAGGAGAAGGTGGCCGTCGAGGCAGGGCCGGGCATCGGGGCGGATTAGTGGTCGGGCTTTGGGCGGGTTGGCGGCCAGCCGCCGGGGTGGATCAGCGGCCGGTCGCCGGCCTTGGAGCCGGGTCGCTACGGCAATACCGCGGTGTGCGCGGCGCCAGCCCGGCCGGGTCGCGTGCGCCGAGTGTGCAGGGCGCGGGCGTGTCGGGTGTACCCGACACGCCCGCGCCGCTTCACGGCGTGCCCCAATCGATCAACCGGCCGCGTTTTTCGATTCGTGGTTCACTTGGGGACGATTAGGTGTTCCAATCGCACCATCATCTGGGCGGGCGATTTTCGTTGTGCGATTGGGGCACCATATGGTCCCCAACCGATCCACGATCGCCGAAGACCCGTCGTTTGTGCAATTGGGTCCACCCGGACCGGCCCGATTCGCGGGGGATACTGCGGATCGCTCCGCTCGAGTCACACGACTGCCCGCCACGGCCCGCCCCCGCGCCTCGTCCCCCCTTCGGCGCAATGAGCGACAGAGAGATCCAACGTGCGGGCCGTACGAGACACCGAGACAGGGGGCTGCCGGCGAGACCTGGGGACGCGCGCGCCGAGCCCGCACGCCGAGCCCGCACGCCGAGGCCGCACCCCGGTGCCGCGCGCCGAGCCCCGCACGCCGAGCCCGCACGTCGGGCGCGCGCCAGGCCCCCGCGGGCGGGGGCGAGAAGTGGGCCAGCGGCGGCCGATCCGGCGGCGAATCAGGGCCGGCCTAGACTAGTGATCGCGTCGTCGTGCGGAGTTCGCCTCGCACGAGCGTCTGGGCCAGGCGCACCAGCACCGCCTCGGGCTCCGTCGTCAATTGCCGCCACGTAACGCGCATGACGTGAATGCCCTGGGCGGCGAGGTGCGCGTCCCGTCGACGGTCGCCTTCGAAGCTGGCCGGCGACCTGTGGTAAGCGAATCCATCGACTTCTACCGCCACTCCTTGCGCCCGCCAGAGAAAATCCACTTCGAAGCCGTGAACCTTCACGTTCGTCTCGGGCGGGGGCAGCTGCGCCTTGCGGATGAGTTGGAGGAAGCGCTCCTCGGCTTCTGACCGCGCCATCGCCGGCGCGGCTTCTCCGGCGAGCAGGGCTCGAAGCGCACTAACACCTGGGCGGTGACGGTGTCGTTCCGCCACCTTCGACAGATCGGTACGGTTCACGAGTTCGGCCCGCTCTGCGCGGGCGAGTGCCTGCTCTAGCTCACGAAAGCGAAGCACTGCCGCGAGGTCCAGGAGGGTTCGAACGGGGGAGGTGATCGGTACTCCCTCGAGGTGAGTGAGATCGTCGACGTCGAGACTCAGAGTCCTGTGGACCACGACGCCGGGTCGCCGAAAGGGGCGGCGCGAGTTGATCGTCAGCTCCACCGGCATCGTTGCGTCTGCAGGGGGCAGGATCGCCCACAGAGAGCCGGCGCTGCGATGGCTCACCACCGCACCTGGTCCGCAGGCGAGGACGGCGGCCATCTCCCGTGCGAAGCGGCCGGCTACGGGGCCGACCTGGTATACGCCGCGGTGGATCGGACGCAGCCGGCCGGAGCGGACGCGTGACCTCACGGTGGGTACGGTCACACCTCTGGCGAGCAATTGGCGACGAGCGACGATGCCGTGTTGAGCCGCGGCGAGATCGCCGATGATCTCGTCGACATCCCTCGGTCGGCCACCGGATTGCACCACACTTTTCACGCGAACGGGTCGCCTGAATCTCCGCTGATCGATGTAGCGGAGCGCTTGCCGATCGATGTCGGGGAGCGCTTGCTTGTCCATGTCGGGGAGCGCTTGCCGTCGTCGCGCGCAGGATCGACGGAAACCTCGCGACGGAAACCTCGCCAAACGAGGCGTGGTGCGCCCCGCACTTGCCCTTCAACGTGGCCAGTGCATGGGGCGTGGCAATGGGAGAACGGAGCTGCGCCGGCGCCGCGTGTGTTAGCCAGCGGAAGATGGGTCGATCCACCGCAGTCGTCGAGGCCGTAGGGGGGAGCCGACCGGGGCCTTGCGCACCGTGGGCGGTCGATCCACCGCGCGTAGTCGCGGCCGTAGGCTGGAACCAGCGGGGCCTCGCGCACCCTCGGCGGATCTGACATCCGTGCTGGTCAGAGGGCCCCCGACCCGGCACGGCCCTTACGTCCGCAGCGGCCTGGGGCGCCCACTCCCGGCACGGACCTGGTGTGCGTATCGAGCCGGGCGCCCCAGATCCCGGCACGGACCTCGTGTCCGTATCGAGCCGGAGCGCCCCGACCCACGCCGCCCCCGTCGGGCCTCCACGCCTCCCATCGGCCCGCGGCGCCCGGACCCGTGCCACCGGTCACACCTTCAACACCAGCTTCCCCGCCGTCTTGCGCCCTTCCAGCAGCCGGTGCGCTTCGGCCGCCTCTTCCAGCGGGAGGACGCGGTCGACACGTACCGAGAGCTCTCCCCGTGCGATCCAATCGAACAGCTCTCGCGCACGCCAGAGGAGTTCGTCCCTCGTCGCCGTGTAGTCCATCATGACGGCGCGGGTCAGGAAGAGGGAGCCGCGGCCGAGGCGGAGCACGTCGAACGGCGGAACCGGCCCGCTCGACTGGCCGAACGAGACGAGCATCCCGCGCGGGCGGAGCGAGTCCAGGCTCCCGTCGAACGTCGTCCTCCCGACCGAGTCGTAGACGACGTCGACGCCGCGCCCGTCCGTGAGTCGCCGCACCGCGTCGACGAAGTCCTCCTTCGTGTAGAGGATGACCTCGTCGGCGCCTGCTTCGCGGGCGAGGGCCGCTTTTTCCTCGGTGGAGGTGGTGCCGATGACGCGCGCGCCGCGCCGTTTGGCGATCTGCACGAGGAGCAGCCCCACACCGCCGGCCGCCGCGTGGACGAGGGCGACGTCGCCTTCCTTCAAGGGAAACACGCTGCTGGCCAGGCAGTGAGCCGTCAGGCCCTGGAGCATGACGGCGGCGGCGAGCTCCAGGTCCACGTCGTTCGGGACCGGGACCAGCCGCGACGCGTTCACGATCGCGTGCTCGGCGTAGCTCCCCGGCTGCCCCGCGTAGGCGACGCGGTCGCCGACCTGCACTTCCTGGACGCCCTCGCCCACCGCGTCGACCACGCCCGCACCTTCGGAGCCCGGCGTGAAGGGGAGGGGGAGCTTGTAGAGCCCCGTGCGGTGGTAGATGTCGATGAAATTGACGCCGGAGTACTCGAGCCTCACCCGGGCCTGGCCCGGCCCGGGCTCCGGAGCCGGCACGTCCTCGAGACGCAATACCTCGGGGCCGCCGTGCTCGTGGACACGAATCGCGCGCATGGAAGTCCTCCTGCGGAAATTCTCCTGCGGAATATCGGAGCGCTTGCCCCGACGGGCGCCTGCCGGGGCCACCGTCGCCGAGGAGGCGCGTCGTCGCCGGCAAGTCCCGCTTCGTCACCAGCAGGGCGCACCGTCGCTGGAAAGGCACGCTCGTCGCCGTCGAGCGCCCGCGCTCACCCCGCCGCCAGGTACGCGTACCGCACCAGGAACAGCCCCGCCAGCACGTAGACCAGCGGATCGACTTCCCGGGCGCGCCCGGCCAGGACCTTGATGAGCGCGTAGCTGATGAAGCCGAGGGCGATCCCGTTCGCGATCGAGAAGGTGAGCGGCATAGCGGTCAGCGTCATGAACGCGGGGACCGACTCGGTCGGGTCGGCCCACGGCACGTTCCGGACCGCGCGCATCATGAGCGCGCCCACCACGATGAGCGCGGGCGCCGTGGCGATTCCCGGGATCGCGCCGGCGATCGGTGCCGTGAACACCGCGAGAATGAAGAGCCCGGCCACAACCACCGCCACCAGCCCCGTGCGCCCGCCCTCGCCGATCCCCGCAGCGCTCTCCACGTACGTCGTGACGGTCGAGGTGCCGAGCATCGACCCGACGACGGTCGCCACGGCGTCCGCGGCGAGCGCGCGGTTGACGCGAGGGATCTTGCCCTCCTTCGTCATGAACCCGCCTTCCTCGGCCAGGCCGGTGAAGGTGCCGACGCTGTCGAAGAGGTCGACGAAGAGGAAGGCGAAGGCGACCTCCAGGAACCCGAGGCGCAGCGCGCCGGGAATGTCGAGCGCGAGGAACGTCTCGCTCGCATCCGGTACGGAGAGGAATGACTCGGGGAGCGGGGTGATGCCGAGGGCCATCGCCGCCGCCGTGACGCCCAGGATCCCCCAGATGATCGCGCCTCTGTGACCCCGGGCCATGAGCCCGACGGTGAGCGCCAGCCCGGCGAGCGAGAGGAGCGGGCCCGGCGCGGCCAGCGTGCCGAGCGTCACGAACGTCGCCTCGTTCGCCACGACGATTCCGGCGTTGCGCAGCCCCAGGAACGCGATGAAGAGCCCGATCCCGCCGGCGACGGCCGTCTTGATCGAGCGCGGGATCGCGTCCACGACCAGCGCGCGCACGCGGCCGGCCGTGAGGAGCAGGAACGCCACGCCGGAGAGGAAGACCGCGCCCAGCGCCGTCTGCCACGGGACGCCCATCCCCAGCACGACGGTATAGGTGAAGTAGGCGTTCAGCCCCATTCCCGGCGCGAGGGCGAACGGGTAGTTCGCGAGCACCCCCATGAGCAGCGTGCCGATCGCCGCGCCGATACAGGTGGCGAAGAGCGCGCCCTCGAACGGCACCCCGGCCGCGCTGAGGATCGCCGGGTTCACGACGACGATGTACGCCATCGTCATGAACGTCGTGAGGCCGGCCTGCACTTCGGTGCGCACCGTCGTCCGGTGCTCGTCGAGGCGGAAGAATCGCACGATCGACATGGCGACGTCGCCTCACACCTCGACCGGCGTACTCCGCGGCGTCCGGGCGTCCCGCGGCGCTTCGGCCCCGCGTCGAACCATCCTCAGCGCAGCCGCGAGCCCGAGGTGCGCCGGGAACGCGAGGGCGATGATCTCGCCGTTGACCTGGTCCAGCCCCGGCAGCGCCTGGAGGAGCAGCCCGGCCGCCGACAGACCCGCCACCGCCCACGCCACCGCCTCCGTTGCGCGCCACGCCCGCCCCCGCGCCACGGCGAGCGGCAGGAGCACCACGAGGGCAAGGGGGAGCGGGTTCACCTGGAGCAGGTTCTCGTTCCCGTACGTTACGTCGTGGTTGGTGAGCGCCCAGAGCAGGGCGATCACGGTGCCGAACACCCCGACCACGAGGGCCCAGAGGCCCCCGAGGACGACGAGCCCGACCCGGCCCACGCGCGCGCCGCGGGCAGCGCGGCGACCCAGGGCGAGGAAGAGCGTGCCGAGAGCCGCCCCGGCGGCCAGATAGCCCACGACGCGATTCGGCGGTTCGGCGGGCGGCGCCACGCGGTTGGCCTCGAAGACCACCAGCTCAGACAGGACGAGCGGCTCCAATTCGCCGTCCGCACCCCGCACCCGCACGTCGCGTATGTGCCTGTGCAGCTCGAGCGGGAGGAAACTCTCCTCCCACGCCGAGAGCGGCTGGTCGATCACCGCGCTCATGGCCAGGTTCAGTCCGGTGTAGACCGGGAGGTCGTCGGCCGTGAGCCGCAGCGTGTGGGAGCGGTACGTCGTCCCGGTCGGAACCCCGGCGAGCGCCTCGCGGAGCTGCCCGCCCAGCGCGTAGTCGATCGCGTCCCGGACCCGCGTCGAGCAGTTGTCCCGGTAATAGTGGTAGGCGTAGTAGCGGTTCTCCTCACGGGCGTTCCATTCGAGGAACGTGACCAGCCGCGCCTTCTGCTCGGGCGTGAGGTTCAGCTCCTGCGAGTAGACCGACCGGTTCGACGCGATATAGCTGTAGACGACGTTGCGCGTGTCGAAGCCTTCCATCCAGTACAGCATGTCGCCGCGGAAGAAGCGGGGATAGAAGTCCTCCGCGGCGAAGTCGAACATGCCGTAGTTGTACGTCACGTCCTCGCCCGTCAGAGGGTCGTACACCCGGAGCGCGTTGTGGCCGAACCGCTCCCAGACCGCGTCGCCGGGGCCCATCGTGATGAGATCGATCCGGAGGCGAGAGGCCCGGTCAATGTCCGCAGGGGTCGGCTCCGGGGGGGCGGAACGCGCGCCCTGGAGCGGGCTCGGGTGAGCGTGTCGCGGCGCCGCGTCGGCGTATGGAGCCGCGTCCGGGTATGGCGCTTCATCAGCGTATGGCGCCGCGTCGGCGCCGACGACGCTCGTCGACACGAGCAACAGGATCAGCGCGGCGCTCACGCCGCGGCGTCTAAGAATCGACCGCACCGATTCGTTCCCTTCC
>Ga0207873_1002561_pt1 | contig 14625 bp, 6 predicted proteins | sample BGWIniCompost_FD_187373 | JGI IMG/M metagenome (GOLD analysis project Ga0207873, IMG submission 187373) | Cellulose adapted compost microbial communities from Newby Island Compost Facility, Milpitas, CA, USA - BGW Initial Compost (SPAdes)... ...
AAGGACGCCATGAGAGCAGCATACACCCTGGTTTTCGGGCGCTCTGAGCGCTCCGTGAGCGCGCCTCCTGAGCGCGCAGAGCTTCGAAACTCGTTTTCCCGGCGAACCCGCGCCAACAGGGCGCCCAAGCCTCATAGGAGCTGTATATGAGCGCGGCCGGCGCTCCAGTGACCAAGCGCACCGAAAACGTCGTCAAGTAGAATCGCGCACTCCACGCAGATTCCGTGCGCAGGTGCTCCGCCGCGCCGAGGACCTGCGCTGGCGCAAGTCCGACGATCGCCGTCGCCGCGCCGAGGACCTGCGCAGCCGCTGCGGCGCTGTCACCCACATCACGGATTCGTCGCCGCGCCGCGCGCCTGCGCTGGCGCAAGTCCGACGCTCCCCGTCGCCAGCGCGGCGCGCCAGCGCAGCCGCCGCGCACGTGCGCTGGCGCAAGTGCCGACCATGCTCACGCGCTCACGTGGGTACGCATCGTGTCCGCAGGGCTGCGCTGTTGTGGGGGTGCACCTCGCGCCGCCGGGTTCCTGTTCAGGGTGACCTGCGGCGTCGGAGGTCGAGGAGGGTTCTCCACGCCGTGCGGCGTCGTGCGTCCGCTGCCGCGGGGCGGCCACGCGCGGCGCTGGGCGGGTGAGGCGCTGGGCGTGAGCACTTGCGCTGGCGCAAGTGCTGATGAGGCCTCTGGTTGTTACCGGAGCTTTCGCTTCACCTCTTCGATCAGCTCGTCGCAACACCCAGAGACGTCGAACGTCATGTCCTTGAGAGATCGACCGCGCACCAAGACCCGTGCCGGCTGCCCGTGGGCTCTGCAGCGAACGTGCGAGACCTTGTTCCGAATGGACTCGGCGGCCTTCTGAGCCATCGCCTTTTCGAGTTCGCTGGCGATCTGGTTGGGACGGATGCGCCGCCCGTTCGTCTTCGACATGGAATCTCCTTCGCCGAGCAAGTTCTTACGTAACTTGTCACCTGGACAGTTCGTGTCAAGGGGGCTAGTTTGTGAAGGAGAAAGGAGACACCATGGACAAGGCCGTTCTGGCGGCGAACCTGGCTCGGATTCGGAGCCAGACGGGGCTCTCGCAGCTCGAAGTCGCAGAAAAGGCGGGGATTTCGCGGCAGGCGTACCGGAGCCTCGAGGGAGGGCAGGCCGAGCCCCGGACTCGGACCTTGATGGCCATCGCTGCGGCCCTGTCCGTACCGGTCGACGAGCTCCTCCGCCCTGTCCGGCAGCTGCGCCAGGTCCGGTTTCGGGCCGACAAGAAGATGGTGACGCGGGGACAGCTGCTCGCCGAGGTGGCCCGCTGGCTCGACGACTACTGCGATCTCGAGGCACAGCTCGGGGAGACGCGCCGGTCTTCGCTCTCCGAATGCGGGCGATCCTCGCCAGAAGCCTGCGCCGCGCGGGCGCGGGCCGCGTTCGGCCTCGGGAAGGATGAGCTCATTCGAGACATCTGCGGGCTCCTCGAAGACAAGGGCGTGAAGGTTTTTCTTCCTCGCGTAGCTTCCGAAGGGTTCTTCGGGCTCTCAGTGGGCGCGGAAGACGGCGGACCAGCCGTGGTCGTGAACACCTGGGAGCGGATCAGCGTGGAGCGCTGGATCTTCAGCGCGGCCCACGAGCTCGGCCATCTCCTGATGCACCTCGACGCCTACGACATCGAGCGGGAGGACGAGGATGATGTGCAGGAGCGGGAAGCAGATCGCTTCGCCAGCCACTTCCTCATGCCGCCGCACCTCTTCCGCAAGGAGTGGGAGGAGGCCCGCGGTCGCCCGCTGCTCGATCGCGTGTTCAAGCTCAAGCAGATCTTCCGGGTGAGCTACAAATCGGTGCTGTATCGCGCTTCGGAGGACGCCAGCGACACCAAGATCTGGGGCAAGTTCTACGCCGAGTACAAGCGACGCTACGGGCGCAGTCTCACCAAGACGGCCGAACCGGACCCGCTTCGCCACGCGGACTTCGGCCCCGCGCCCGTCGCGAGGGGTGCCGACGAACCGGAGCGCACCAAGGCGTCGGCGTTCATGGATGATCGACTCTGGCGGCTGGTCCGCAGGGGCGTCGAGGACGGGGTGATCTCCGTGGGACGGGGCTCGGAAATTCTCGGGCTGAGCACGCGGGAGATGCGGCAGGTCGTGGCGGGATGGGTGGAATAGGTGTGCGGGTCCTGCTTTTCGACGCGAACGTGCTCATCGACTACATCGACGCTGAGCCCACGGTGTTCGCTTCCATCCGCGACGCGGTGGGCGAGCTCTGTGTAGTCTCGACCGTTCTCGCCGAGGTGGAGCAGCTCGACGAGGTCCAGGCCGTCGAACTCGGCCTCCGGGTGATCGAGCCGGACATCGAGATTCTGGCTGCTGCTGCCGAGCGGCGAGGGCGCCTCTCCTTCCAGGACCGCGTTTGCCTCGCCGTGGCATGTGAGGAGGGCATGAGTCGCGGAACGAGCCTGTCCTCGACGCAGCGCTCAGTTGGGAGCGAGCACGAAGCGTCCACTCGCAAAAAGAGACCGAGCGGTCTCTTTCTTTTTCTTCCCACCTGGAGCACCGCTACCGGGCGAGCTCCCGGCGTCGAGGAGCTGGTGATACATCGCTCGCGCCCTCGCTCGCTTCAGGCGAGGGCTTCCGGACTGAGCGGCGTCGGATCCACCAGAGCAGAGCAAGACCGGTTAGGCTTCCTCCGGAAGACGCGGGGAACCCAGCCGAAGAAGCAACCGCACAGCCGGTGGCGCCCGAGGAGGCGGGAGCTCGCTGGTCGTCAGGGTCCGGATCCGATTCGCTGTTCCTGCCATCGCTTGGCGCGTCGGGACCGGTTCCAGCATCGGAGGAGCCACCGGTAGCTGCGTCGTCTCCCACGCCGAGTGTGCCATCGTCGCTGCCCGTCCCCCCGGAACCAGTGCTGGTGTCTCCGGTGTCTCTGGTACCTCCGGTACTGCCAGTGCCAGTGTCTCCGGTGCCGCCGGTGTCAGTGCCTCCGGTGCCGCCAGTGCCTCCGGTGCCGCCAGTGCCTCCGGTGCCGCCAGTGCCTCCGGTACCGCCAGTGCCTCCGGTGCCGCCAGTGCCTCCGGTACCGCCAGTGCCTCCGGTACCGCCAGTGCCTCCGGTACCGCCAGTGCCTCCGGTACCGCCAGTGCCTCCGGTGCCGCCAGTGCCTCCGGTACCGCCCGGCTCGGGAAGGGGGGTTCCCTCCGCGTGGATGAAACGAGCTTTGATGGCCAAGCCGAGGCGAGCGATGTCTCCTGCGGGATAAGCGAACAGACTCCGCCCGTCCCCGGTGGTGGCCAATGCAAAGTGGTCAACCATTCCCGGTTGTCCGGTGACTGGCGTGCCCCCATCGCTCCCATCAGAATCAGAGTCCAAGGGCTCCAGGTCCGCCGAAAAACGACGGAGCGACACGATTCGATCCTTCGTGAGAGGCCCAGTGTCCGTCGAGACGATCAGATTGAACGCTAGCCCGTCGTAGTACACGGCCGCGACGCGGGAACCGGCCGAGAGTGTGAGCAGATCTTTCTCCGATGCCAGATCCGGATTCCCGGTAGTCGGGTCCACGAACACACCGCGCCATAGGTGGGTGTCGTACTGACGGCTCACTACCAACAGCCGGCTTCCGTCCGAAGCGCCGACCGGATCATCGTGCCCGGCGGCAATGGTCGTGATGGCCGCGATCACCGAGCCCGTGCCGGCGCGAACCCGTCGGGCGCGCACGTCGGGCGGGTCCGACAATTTTTGTTCTCGAGACACGGCGAGAATCGTCCGCGCCTCTAGTGGCGAGTTCGTGTCTGCGAGAAGAAACGGCAAGAATCCAGCGAAGTCCAGCGAGTCCAATCTGATTGGCGACGGATCGAGGCGAGTGCCGTCTTTTCGAAAGCGAAGCAGTGACGGACCAACTACCGCGACGTAGTTGGTTCCATCGAAGATCAGGTGCGTCTTCATCCCAACCCCGACGGAGTGTTCGAAGCTCTGCACTGATCCCAGCGAGCCATCAGCATACACCAGCCTGCGATACGCGCGAGAACCATGACGCCACGTGGCAAGAAAGTTCGTTCCGTCAGAGGCCACGGCAACGTCTACGCCCTCTCCCAACAGCACAGGTGGATCGTCGAGGTATGCTCCCGTGTTCGGATCCACCCGCGTGGCGAAAACCTTCGAGATGACCTCCGCCTGGTAGGAACGATAGCGGAAAGCAACCAGGTAGTTTTCTCCGTTGAACGCTGCTGCTGGTTGAATCCTGCTGAACGACGGTACGTTTATGGGGCGAGCTCCCCCGAACTCGACGATGCGCGAGGTTGCCTCAGCGGGCCCCGTGCGGATGCGTCGGGACCCCTCGACGAGGAGCGCAGAAGTACCCAAGCCGTGTAACTCGTACGGGGGGTCGTAAGACAGACTACTTAGGCGAGCCATTGTAGGCGGAGCGCTCACGGATCCGTTCGCTCGCATACCCGTCGCCGGGTCCACGCGAACGCCTTGGACGTCTCCGTTCGAAAGTAGCCAGTGCACGACGATGTCCCCATCGATACGAGTGACCGAGAAATCCCCAGTAGCGTAGCTCGTGTGGGTGCGTAACAGCTTGGCTCCGGAGATCTCATTGAAAGTGTCGTCTGGATCCAGCGGCGTTCCCGTCTGGGCATCGATTCGCGATGCCCAGACGGACGACCCGATACCTTGACCCGCCCAGGCGAGTTGGTACACTCCGTCGTGGTAGGCGCCACGGGTCAGGTCTTTCTTGTAAGCCGAATACACGATGGGTTCTGGATCGAGGAGTTCTCCGGCCTCGGAGATGCGCACGGCACGTCCGTATTGCGTCGCGAGGTACTGTCCTTCGCCGGGGACGAGCCCCATGGTCGAAGTACTGAAAGGAAGAGGGATCGGTTCGCCGACGGGCGTGAAGTCACTGGCGTAGACCTGCGCGCGGCTCGTGCTGGTGCCGGGGACAGCCGTGACCATGAGCCAGGTCGCCCCCGTCGACGCGGCGAGGTCAGGCAGCGGATCGACCAGTGCCGGTTGAAAGCGCTGTACGGATCCATCAATCGCGGAAATTCTCCAGTATCCGTAGGTCAGAGGGTCGCTCGACTCCCGGGCGATTACGAGAAACTCTTCGCCTCTCGCGAACACTCGGCGCAAGGGCCCATTTTGTTCGGAGATATAAAGCCGCGGAGTATCGAGAAGGGTGCCCGTAGCATCCAAGCGTGTGGCCAGAATGTGGCGGGTGCCGTCGAGCAAGTCTTCCTCGTACACGGCGAGGCAACGTGCGGGACCGCAGGCAAGTTGGAATGGGCGAGTCAAGTTGGTGTCGAACTCCGTCGGGTAGCGTTCGACGTCGAAGGGCTCCGATACTGACGGCGCGGCAGTGGATGATTGTGTTGTCTGCTGCGGACGGACTTCGCCGTCGCAGGCCCACGAAGAGAGCCCGAACCAAGCCACGAACGGCACCCAGCTGCGCGTGAAGGTGTGCGCCATGGGTTTCACTTTACGCTCCGATCCGTTCTGCTGACAAGGCGACTGCCCTGATGGACCGTGGCGAGGGGGAGGGCCGTTCATATCTGCAAGGGAAGCGGCGAATGGATGCGTTCGCTACCCGCTCGGGAAGCCGGACCCCCGGCCAAGGCTTTTCCGGGCGTCCAGGGCCCTGATCCGGCAAAGGGCCGCAGTGCTCAGGCCCAGCGAACACGACGATGGACTCAGAACCCGGATCGCGTGAGCTACTGTAGACTATTCCGTCGACGCGGCGACCCTCCGGCGTGGTGAGCCGGTGACGCACGTACTCGGTGATGGCTTGCGTCGGCGCGTGCTCGGCGTGGGCTCGGCCGTCGCGTGCGACGGGTTGGGTGAAGTCGCGCTCGAAGTCCCGGAGAAACAGGATGAGGTCGCGATGCGGGCGGTTGGCCGCGTCGTCGCGGGCATCCTGGAGCGCCTGCTTCAGGAAGGCATCGGTCACGCAGGCAGGGCAAACGTAGCCCTCGAGCCGGTCCACGTAGGGCTTCTCGTCGAACTCATCGTCCATGGGCGGGTGAGGCGCTGGGTGTGAGCACTCGAGCTGGCGCAAGTGCTGGTCAGAGGCCGAGCTTGGTTTTGAAGTGCCGGTAGGCTTCCGCCATGTCCGCTTCGCGGTCGCAGGGGGTGAAGGGGGGGACGAAGGGGCCTTGCTGATCGTGGGCCCAGGCGGGGAGGGGGGCGCCAGCGGGGGCGTCATGGATTTCTTGCCACTGTTTGCGGTCGAGGCCGACGCCGGAGAGGCCGCGGTTGGTGGTGAAGACGATCTTGCCGCGCTGGTCGTAGTAGGTCTCGCGCTCGTACTGCTGGAGCACGGGGAACTGCACCCGGTAGATGAGGAGCAGCTGCTCCTCCGTGAGGCCGAGAGAGAGCGCCGCCAGGGCGTCCAGCTCCACCAGGGCCTGCCGCCGCTCGAAGGGCGTGCGCAGGGCGCTGTCGCGCGTCCACTTCGGCGTGAGATGACGCCAGGTGCCGAGACGCGGATCGACCTTGGCGAAGCCGTCCTTCGCGATCTCCTCGGTGGCGACCGAGGACCAGAGGTCGGCGTAGTGGGTCGTGAGGCAGTTCAGGCGGAGGGCGCGGTGAAGCATCGCGCTGCGTGCCGCAGGGACGGGGCCCAAAGGGAGCTGTTCGGCGAGGGTCCGGTTGACGTGACCCATGCCGGTACTCTTGATGAAGAAGTCGACGGGGAGGGTCGCGCAAATCGCGTTGTAGGCGAGCAACTGATCGGGCTTCGCGAAGGCGATGGCGAACAAGGTGTTCACGTGCGCCGCACCTGGGGGAAGCAGGCACGGCACGAGGGTCCGTTCTCCGGTGGGAGCGACCATCTCGCGATGCACGTGCCGATAGAACTCCGTCACCGGGCGGCCGTTCCAGTGGGGGGTGCGCTTGCGGTACTCGCTGGGGGAGCAGGCGGGGACGTAGTTGGTGCGGGGCAGGTAGTCGTCCGGCAGCACCGTGAGATCCAGGGGGGAGTAGTCCTGGTTGTGCCGGCAGCCCTCGTTGGGGGTCTTGTTGAAGGGGGTGCCCACGTAAAAGTGGGGCCCGGAGACGACCCACTCGCCCGCGGACTTCGGGAAGCGCGTCTCGCGGCGGATGGTGCCGTCTTTCTGCTGGTTCGTCTCGTGGAAGTGCTCGGTGCAGAAGTACTGGTCTCCGAGGCTACCCAGCGTCTTCGGCACCTCCGCGAAGCGCCGCAGGACCTCGAGGATTTCCTGGCTGTGGACGACGGGCAGGCGAGCCTGCCGGGGCGGCGTGCCCGGCGGGTCGTAGAGCTTGGCGAAGAGGGCGAGGGCCTCGTCGTCGATGCGCACGACGCGGGAGCGGTGGCCGCGGAGGTCCCAGGCGCCTTCTTCGGTCTTGATGCCGGGAGCCAGGCCGCTGCCGTCGTGCTCGAGGGAGTCGTCGAGGGTCTTGGGGTGGAAGAGGTTGGAGACGCTGAGAAGCTGACGCTGTCCCGCGGCGCTTGAAATCGTGGCCATGTAGGGACGCTGGTGATCGATTTCCGCGAAGAGCATTAGCTCGTTCTTGAAGCGCAGCGCGGCAACCCCACGCCCATAGAACGCGGCCCGCAGCGCCCCTCCCTTCGGATCGTCGAAGAGACCCGGCTGATGCCAAAGGCCAATGCTTCCTCTCGGACTAGAGGTGCGCCAGCACTCCTCCAAAAAGCACTTATAAAGATTCCCCTGCACCCCGCGCAGCAGCGGATAGTTCTGCCCGCTCGCGATGAACGCCCCCTGCCCCTGGGTCGCCGCGAGCTCCCCCAGGTACTCGTCGGCGAGCTCCTCCGACGCCAACACCTCCCGGCGCTTGTCCGCCACCTGCTTGGCGCTCAGCTTGCGCAGGTTCATCAGGGGCTCGATGTCGCCGAGGATGCCTGCCTCCTGCCACTCCACCTTCAACCAGGGCGGGTTCCCCAGGAAGATATCCATGCCGCCGCGCAGGGCGAACACCTCGGCGAAGGTGAGCTGCCAGTGGAAGAACCGCTGGGCGGCGGTCACGTCCCGCACGATGCGGAGCCGCTCCTCCGCGGCCTCGCCGAGCTTCGCGCAGGCCTCGTCGCCCCCCTCGAGGAGCGCCGCCACCTCCGCCATCCACTCCGCCCGGGTCGGGGCGACCCCGGACTCGAGCACGGGCCAGAACCACAGGGTGCACCAGTAGTCCATCACCCGCTTCAAGCGGGCGCCGGCCGTCTCCTTCTTGTCCCGCTCCTGGATGAGCTCCTCGCACTCCTCGACGGTCAGAAAGCGCGGCGTGGCGCTCGCGTCGCGGCCGCCCGCCTCGAGCTGCTCGTCGCGCTCCTGGCCCCACAGGTGGATCGGTTGGCTGAGGCGCTTTCTGCGGAGCACGCGCTCGGTGGCCCAGCGCTCCCAGAGCTGGTCGACGCGATCGGAGAGCCGCACCAGCTCCTCGACCTCCGCCTCCGAGTAGGGCTGCGTGAGCGCCTTGCGCCAGGCCCGGAGACGCTCCGTGTCCTCGGGCCGCAGATCGCGCACGACCTTGTCGTCCGCGTAGGCGGTCATGCCCCCGTCGGGGACCAGGAAATGGTAGACTGAAAATTTGGGCCGCGCTGGGAGGCGCACCTCGGCGGCGGGGTGGCCGCCCGGCCGCTGAGCCGCGCGGGGAGGCGGGAGCGGCGCGTCGGGATCGCGGAGCGGCACCCGCTGGGGCACGGTGGTGAGCCAGGTGTCGTTCTGCTGGCCCTTGCTCTGGCCTTTGCGCTGGCCGTGGCCCCGCGCCGTCAGCAGGTGCCCGGGGAACACCTCGCGGCGGGCGCCGATGAGGCTGTTGCCGATGGCGAGGCGCTGATCGAGGTAGGGCGCCTCCACGTCGGGCTGCAGCACGTTGAGCCACAGGGACACCTTGCCGAGCTCGGCGGCCAGGGGGTTCAGGTCCACGCCGTAGGTGTTGTGGACGACGAAGTGGTACTTCACCTTCGCCCACTCGGCCTGGTACTGCTCCGCGGGGATCGTCCGGCCCAGCTCCTCCTGCTTCTTCTCGAGGTATTTGTGAGCGAGCTGGCCGATGGCTTCGTTCAAGAACGCGCCGGAGCCCATGGCGGGCTCGCAGAGGGTGAGGGCGAGGATCTCGTCGGCGCTGAGACGCTCAGAGCTGGCCCGCGGGAGCGGACGCGCAGGGGCTTGTGGGGTCGAGTCCCCCTCTCTCGAGGCGTCGTGCGATGTCGCGGTTTCGTTGGCGTCGTCGGCGAGCAGGGGCTCACCGAGGCGCACTTTCAGGGTGTATTTGGTGAGGCAGCGGGTGAGGACCTCGGGGGTGTAGTAGCTGGCGCTCTTCTCACGGTCGCGGCCGGAGAGGCGGAAGAGGAAGGCGCCCTTGGGGTGGACGAGGGGGCGGCCGAACTCGTCGGAGACGATCTCCTTCTTCGCGTAGGCGTCGATCTTCGACTTGGGCACGAAGTAGGTGCGGGCGTCGTCGGACTTCATCTCCGCAGCGGCGCGCACCTCGTAGAGGTCCTCCTTGGCGAAGAAGCCCGTGTAGGCGAGCAGCCCCTCGTAGACGGCGCCGAGCTGGTTGATGCCGAGCTGGGCGTAGCTGATGCGGCCGCGGGACTTGCCGCCCTCCTTGGAGAGGCTCAGGAGCTGGAGCACCTCTTGCAACACCTGGTTTCTGAACCTCACCGCCCGCAGCAGGGGCGTGCGCTCCTCGTCGAAGAGGGGGCTCCGGAGGCCCTTGAGCTCGAAGGTGGCGTGCAGGGCGCCCTCGAAGGGGGTGCCGTCGTCGGCGGTGGCGAGGTGCAGGGAGCGCTGGCCCTTGCCGTGGCCCCGCTGGATGAGCCGAAACAGCTTGCGCAGGCTGTCGTTGATGTACGTGCCGTTGCGGGCCTCCTCCGTGGTGAGGGGCACGAGCTCCAGATCCCGGAGGCTCTCGAGGCTGTAGCCGAGGCGGAAGGCGTCGCTCTGCATGGGCACCACGCCGAGCTCCGCTCCCCGGGCCTCCACGTAGAAGAGGAACAGCAGCCGGTAGAGGTAGGTGATGCACTCGCGGGTCAGCTCGGCGGCGTCGAGGCCGTCGTGCTCGTCGAAGGTGCGCAGCTTCTGGACCTCGCGGCGGTAGCGCACGGCCTCGTTGCCGAGGAGCTCGATGGCCTTCTGGGCGCCGAACTTGAGATCGGTGGAGACGGCGAAGGCGTGTTTGTGGCTCTCCTCGTCCAGCCGCTCGAGCAGGCTCTGGCCCCCCTCGGGGAGGAGCACCTCCCGGTGGAGCAGGCCGCAGGTGGCCTGCAGGGCCTTGGGGTCGCGGAGCCCGAGCAGGCGCCCGAGGTCGAAGCGCAGGAGCTTGCCCTGGTGCCACTTGTCCCGATCCACCAGGAAGAGATCGCTGCCGGCGAGGACGAGCACCCAGCGGGGCGGGTGATCGGCGCGCAGCACGGGGCCGTCGAGGAGCTCGCGCCAGGTCTCGGTGGGCAACCGCGAGGCGTCTTCGGCGAACTCCTCGGGGAGCTGAGCCGGGAGGGGGCGCTCGCCGAGGGGATCGGCGTCGTCCTCGCTGGCGGAGAAGGGCACCTCGACGACCCAGAGGTAGGGCTGGCCGCTCTGGCGCAGGGACAGGAGCACCGGCACCAAACGGTCGTCGTCGAGCACCTCCACGGCGGGGGTGCGCTCGTAGCCGAGGGCCTCGAGGAGGCGCGCGTGGAAGTCCCGGGTGAGCTCGAGGCGCTCGGCGGGATCGGTGACGGCCTGGGCGCGGGCGGCGAGGCGGAAGTAGGGATCCGCCAGGCGCGCGAGGCGGTCCTGGGGGGCGGGGATCTTGTCGTTCTTCTTTTTGGTGGCCCAGCGGGCGAGGGTGTCCTTCAGGTCCCGCTCGAGCAGGGCGTCGAGGTAGTGCTGGGAGAAGAACTCGCCGACGTTGCCGATGCCGGAGATGTCGAGGGCCATCAGCCGTTCTCCTGGGCGGCGACGAAGACCGCGGCGAGGCGCAGGTAGGGGGTCTCGATGGTGCTCATGGTCTTCTTGAGCCAGGTGGCGCGGGCGGCCATCTGCCGCTCGATGTCCCGGCGGCGCTCGGCGAGGCGCTGGGCGACGTCGCTGCGGAGCTTGGCGCCCCCCGCGGTGGCGGCCTGCTCTCGGGCGTCGAGCTCGGCGAGCTTGCGTCGCGCCCAATCCCTGAGCTTTCTCTGGCCCTCCGTGAGCCGGGGCATGAGGCGCGCGCGGCGCTCCTCGCGGATCTGGGCCATGTAGGCGCGGGCCTGCTCGACGGCGGCGCCGCGGCGGGCCTCGAGGGGGCTCACGTCGAGGGGGCGGCCGGGGTTGACCAGGGGGCGGTCGAGGGCGGCGCGGGCGGCGAGCTCGCTCAGGGGCTCGGTGGAGGCCCGGCCCCGGGCGTCGAAGCGCACCGCGAACCACTCGGCGACCATGGGCTGGCTCCGGTGGTTGCTGAGCACGCCCTGGAACAGGAACGCGGTCTCGCCGAGGCCCAGGCCCTGGTGGAGCTCGAGGACGGGGGCCTCGTGGCGCCGGAAGTGGGCGGCCATGCGATCGTTCAGCCACTCGGCGACGGGGTGCTGCTCCCAGAACAGCTCGTACTCGGGCCAGGTGTCGGCGCTCTGGCGGCTCTGCTCGAGGGCGCGCTGCACGAGGGCGCGGTCGGAGGTGAGCTTGAAGGTGAAGCCCTGGGCGCGGGTCAGCTCGGGGGGCAGGTAGCGGTAGCGCTGCTCGAGATCCAAGGGGGCCTTCAGGGTGAAGCCCTGGATGTGGTCCTCCCACTGGGGCTCCTCCAGGCGCGCCTCCTTCGGCAGTCCGGCGGGCTCGCTGTCGAGCAGCTCCTGGAAGGCGTCCTTGGCGAACTCGAGATCCGAGGGGAAGAGGCTCAGGGGAGCGCTCACGGGGGGCGCCTCGGTGGCGTTGGGCGGGGCGGTGGCGAAATCCGGGGGCTCGGGGGTCGCGCCGGGGAGCTCGAGCTGACCGGTGGTGGCGCCCCTGCGAGCGGCGGCCTCGTGGGCCATGTCCATGAGGACGGCGAGGAAGTCCGTCTGGGGCTCTGGATCCGGCAGGATCGACTCGGGGGACTCCTTCTGGCTGATGCCCTCGGCGATGCGCTCCTCCTCCGCCTCCGGATCGTGGAGGTTCATGAGCCAGCGCACGTCGCCGAGGTTCTGGTGGGCCGCGTGCTCCTTCTCGATGAGCACGTCGAGGACGCGGAGGTCGCCCCGGGTGTCGGCGTCGCCCGGCACGCTGAGCAGGTAGTGGAGCTCGGGCTCGCTGGTCTGCCCGAAGCGATCGATGCGGCCGTTGCGCTGCTCGAGGGTGATGAGGGACCAGGGGATGTCGTAGTGCACCAGCCGGCTGCAGAAATGGTGCAGGTTCACGCCTTCGCTGGCGGCGTCGCTGGCGAGCAGGACGCGCACCGCGCTCTGTTCGCTGCCGAACTCCTTCACGAGGCGCTGCTGCTCCTGATCGCCCAGCTCGCCGCGGAACAGCTCGACCTGATCCTTGCTCAGGCCGAGGGCCTTTTGGAGCGCCTCGCGGAGGAACTCCAAGGTCGCGATGCGCTCGCTGAACACGACCACCCGCTCGGTGCCCTCGGGGCCGATCCCCATGCCGCGGAGGAGCTCGATCAGGCGCTGGAGCTTGGTGTTCTCGGACGCGCCGACCTTCTTGGCGGCGGCGTCGAGGGCGCCGAGCAGGGCGCGATCCGCCGCGGCTGCCGGATCGTCCTGGGCCAGGCGCGGGCTCTGGAGGCGCGCCTGCAGGGACTCGCGCAGGGCGTCGGGCGAGGACAGGAACGCCTTGAGGAGCAGGGTGCGGAAGAGGATGCCGTGGCCCTTGGACGGCGCAGAGGCGTCCGCGTCGGCGAGCAACCTGCGGCGGCGGGGCTGGATCGTCTGGAAACTCGCGGTCTGGAGCAGCCGAAAGACGGCGTCCTCCTCCGGGGAGGCGGCGACGTGGTGGGGGCGCAGCACCCGCTCCCGGAAGGCGCCCTTCACCTGGGCTTGCACGTCCTTCTTGAAGCGACGGACGAAGAGCCCCTGCACGTCTTCGGCGCCGTAGTCCTGCTCGTCGGCGACGGCGGTCGGCTCGAGCAGGTTCATGAGGCTGGCGAAGCTCTCCTTCTTCCCGTCGTGGGGCGTGGCGCTCGTGAGGATCAGGGCCTCGGAGGTGCGGGCGAGGAGCTCGGCGAGCTTGGAGCGCTGGGAGCGTTGCTTGGAGCCGGCGCGAGCGCGGACGGCCACGTGCTGGCACTCGTCGACGACCACGGCGTCCCACTGGCACTGCTCGAGGAAGCGGCGGTACTTGTCGTCCTTCTTCAGGGTGTCGATGGAGATGATCGCCCGGTCGAAGTAGTAGAAGGGGTTGTGGTTGGCGGGGATCCTGCGCCGCACCCGCTCGAGCCCCACCGAGTCGAGGCGCACGAGGGGGATCGTGAAGCGGGCCCAGAGCTCCTCCTGGAACTGCTCGAGCACGCTCTTGAGGGTCACCACGAGGATGCGCCGCCCGCGGCCGCGGCGGATGAGCTCGCTCAAGAGGATGCCGACCTCGATCGTCTTGCCGAGGCCCACCGCGTCGGCGATGAGCAGGCGCGGCCGCGGTTGGCTCAAGGCCTTCGCCGCGGGAACGAGCTGGTAGTCGGCGGGGTTCATGGCGCCCCGGTGGCCGCGGTACAGGCGCGCGTCCGTGGGCGGCGACTGGCGCAGGAGGCTCTCGAGGTAGAGGCGTGAGCGGCGGTAGCCGGGAGAGGGATCGGCGACGAGAGCGGTGTCCTCCGGCTGGAGCACGCGGAGCTCCGTGTCGATGTCCGTGAGGAAGATCGCGTCTTTGTTGCGGACGAGCTCACTCAACCCGGTGACGTGGAGGGCCGTGGCGCCCGTGGACGTCTGCTCGGCCTTGCGCACGATCCACTCCTCGCCGCGCACCTCGAGGCGGGCACCGGGAGCGAAGGTCTGTTGGGGGAGGGAGGCGGTGCGCGGCGAGGGGCGAGCCATGGAGACGACGAGGCGATGTGCGGGGCGACGTGCAGGGCGGGGCGACGTGCGCGTCAAAGGTGCTCGACGCGGTGAGGCGGCGCGGTGGGCAGCAGAGCGCTGCCCCCGCGGGCCACGGCGAGGGGAGCCGCCCTGGCAAAGTAGCAAGGGGACGCGGGGAGTTGAAGGCGGGGGCGGGATCCCGTGGGAGACGCCCCAGCGTTCAAAGTTCCGCGTGCCGTTCGTCGTCGATGCCCAGGTGCTCCAGCACCGCGGCCATGATGCGTTTGTCGTCGTCGAGGCCGCCGATGTCGAAGTCGCTCTCGCGATTCTCCGCGATGACGAAGTAGCGGATGGCTGCGTGGGCGAGCTGGCGCTCACCGGGGGTGAAGGTGTCCCAGCGGCTCAGCAGGAGCTCGCTCTGCTCCCGGAGGGTGCGCGCGCCTTCGAGATCCACGAACTCGCTCACGCGGTACTCCTCGAAGAACCGGCTCACGTGCGCCTCGATCTGCCGGCGCAGCTCGCCCCGCTCGGAGACGGGCTCGGCGACCAGCTCGTCGAAGCTCTCCCGGAGCTCCGCCGGGATCCCTTGCAACGTCAGGGGAGCGCGTACGCTGGGCGGCGCCGTCGTGGGCGTTGCGGTGACGGGTGGCGCGGTGGTGGGCGGCGTCGTGGCGGGCTGGGCCGTGACGGGCTGGGCGTCCGCGGGCGGCGCGGCGACGGGCTGGGCGTCC
>Ga0207873_1002565_pt1 | contig 14605 bp, 13 predicted proteins | sample BGWIniCompost_FD_187373 | JGI IMG/M metagenome (GOLD analysis project Ga0207873, IMG submission 187373) | Cellulose adapted compost microbial communities from Newby Island Compost Facility, Milpitas, CA, USA - BGW Initial Compost (SPAdes)... ...
GGGGCCTCCTTAGGAAGCCCCGCCTCGTTGACCCATCTCCTGAAGATTTGTCTCAATGACCGGTGCCGGACGACTCTTTTCTCCGGCATTTCAATTAAATATACGCGCATTTTCATGGCAATCCTCGGTTTATTCTGACTGCCCCGAAAACAGCAAGCCCCTCAGCGCACGCAAGGTGCGCCGAGGGGCCTGCATCGTTACAGCTCAACTGTGATACCTGCTGAGCGTCTGCTCAGCAGGTAGGTGTGCGGCTGCTGTCCGCGCGTTACGCGGACAAATCCCTGCGCAGCCGCCCATTCTTCGAGCTTCTTTACCTCGGATGCCGAGGGCACTTGTGGGAAGATCACGAGTGCCCATTCGGCATCACTGAGGTTGTCAACGAACTTGCGGTCATCACCGCGGCCCTTGAAGGGCAAGACATCGACCTTCATGATGGCACCTCCGTTTGGTGAAACATGCAAACCAGAAAACCGGGACACGCTGCCCCGGCTTGCACGCTGGCCGAACGACAGCGAGCGCAAGCGAGCTGTCGTTTCGGCCGCGTGCACGCCTGGCATGGCTCGCTCGCCGAGCTGCTGAGGGCCTGCAGGCAGGCGCACACGCTGGCACATGCACCGGGGGTCCCGCCTGCTGCTCAGCGAGCCCATGCCAGGCAAAAGAGGGGGAGGGCGTCTTCGGCACATATGGCCCGGTCAGAATCTGCGGCATGTTTGGCTTTCGGGTGGGAATCTTTTTCCGGGTGGACGTGCGAATTTTCCTGCGGGTGGTGGAGCCTTCAGGGATTTCCACCTGCTGAAAAATCGAAAATCACCCTTCCAGAACTCAGCCTGTTGAAAATGTTGGACTTAGCCCGTGAAGAGCGAATGCGAACGCATAGCGCAATAGTGCTTAGGGGAATATTATATCCTCTCCCTAAAGGGAGAGGATATATATTCCCCGTTAGCACTATTGCGCGTATGCATGCGCAGTCTGCGATTTTCGTCAACATGCTGATTTTTCTGGAGAAAGGGTGATTTGCGATATTTCCTGCGGGTGGTGCTCCTTGAAGGGCTGCCTTCCCCTCCACCGCAGGAAAAAATCGCAAGTCTTTCGGAAGAAGATTCCGCACGCGGCGCTCTTCCAGCGTGCCCAGCTTTAGATGCAGCGTGTGGAAGCCGTAATAACGGAAATAAGCTTGGAACAGGTCTTGCATAGACGCATTAGCGTTGGCAAACCTCAGGTTTATGGCGAAGGAAAAGCCGAGTGCGCGTTGGCGAAGGCTCCCGATTCCGCGTGAGCGGATGACCGCGATGCTCTATGCGCGGCTGATGCTCATGCGTGGTGGGCAGCAGCGCCTCTCGCACGAGGACTGGATGTATCTGGGCATGATCTACCGGCCGCGATCGAAGCGGCCGGAGATGTGGGTCCGGCGTTTCATCAAGTCGAACAGGGGATCGGAAATGGTAGCCGAAGAGCTTACGCGTATTCTGGCGCAGCACGGCATCACGCCCGAGGAAGTCGTGCGGCAGTACTGCGATCTGCAGAAGAAGGCCGACGAGAAGGGCGATTTGCGCCTTTACAAGTCCATCACGGACCAGTTTGCCCGCATGCTCGGCATCGACAAGCCCGTTGCACCGGATGCCACGCACGCCCTGCAGGCGCACGTGGTGCAGGTGATCCAGCAGGCCGGAGAGATCCTCCAGCACCACCTCCCACCACCGCAGGAAACAGACGCTACGGAGACAGGCGATTTGAACCGATCTGTACCGGTTCAATTCGTCGTATCTCCGGAGGGGCAGTATGATTGGTCGGATGAAGCGTAGCGCAAGCGAGAGCGCCTCCTATGGCTTCTGACGCGGCGGCCGTTCTTGAGCAGGCGAAACAGATCGCCCGACGTGACCTGCTGGCCTTCGGGCGCTTAGTGGCACCGCACCTGTTCCGGGCTTCTTCCCCGCTTATACACCGGGAGCTGGCCGACATTGCGCTGAAGAAGGGCCTCAAGCGCGTCTGCATTCAGGCTCCGCGCGGCTCGGCCAAGACGACGCTTCTGGGCACGCTCCTCCCGCTACATTTGATCGTGCACGCCGAGCAGCCAGAAATGATCGTGATCGCTTCGGCTACCGAAGACCACGCAGAAGCGACACTGGACGCGATCAAAGCGCTGGCGACCAGCCCGATCATGAGAGCGCTCTACGGAACCATCGGCGGCGAAGGCGTCAGCAAAGCGTGGAGCGAAGACGAAGCCACCTTTCGCAATGACATGGTCATGGTCAAGGCGCGCGGCCTCAACCAGCAGATTCGCGGCCTGCACTACCGCAACCAGCGTCCCACGCTCTTCATCCTCGACGACCCCGACGACGAAGACACCGCACGAAGCCCCGATAAGCTCGAAATGCACTGGCGACGGCTCAACAAAGAGATTCTTCCTGCGGTCGATCCCCAGCGCGGACGGGTCATCGTGATCGGAACGCCCGTGCACCACGATTGCATCGTGGAGCGCCTCTCCCGCTCGAAGACGTGGCACTTCCGGCGCTATCAGGCGCTCATCCGGAAAGAGGGCGTGCCGGACGACGCTCCCGAGTACGAAAAATGGGAAAGCTACTGGCCCGACTGGCACACGGTCCGCAAACTGGTCGATGACCGCGAGGAAGCACGCGAGCGCGGACGTCTCTCCGAATGGTACTCCGAGTACATGTGCCTGCTGATCGGAGATGAAACAGCTCCTTTCACCGAGGAAATGATCCGCTACTGGCTCGGCAGCATCGAGCCGCTTGCAGGCTTTCTTTCCGCGCAGGACCAGCTCCAGCTCCTCAAGATCGAAGCCGCCGGTTCACGCACCTACAACCCGCCTGATGAGCGGCCCGTCGTGGTCACGATGGGCGTGGACCCGGCCGCCTCCACGAAGCGCGGCGCGGACTTCACGGCCGTCGTCGTGGCGGCCATGGACGCCGAAGGGCGCATCTTCGTGCTGCACGCCGAGCGTTTTCGGAAGAGACCCCTTGCAGCAGCCATGCGCATTGCCGAACTTTACCGAAAATACCGTCCTTCACGCGTGGCCGTCGAGACGCAGGGCTATCAGGAAATGCTACGCGACGTGCTCAAGCAGGAGTGCCCGGAAATGCCCGTGATCGGTCTGAAAGTCCCTCCCAACACCCGCAAAGAGCAGCGCATTCTCGGACTGCAGCCGGAGTTTGAAGGCGGGCGCGTCTTCCTGCGGACCGAGCACACCGAACTGGTGCAGGAGCTGCTCCAGTTTCCGCGCGGCCAGCACGACGACCTGCTCGACGCCTTCTACTACGCGCGGCGCGTGCTTTACCCGAGTCCCGTCGACCGCGTCGAAACCTCCGAAAAGCAACGTGAACGCAGGACCATCTACTACTGGATGACGCTATGAGTCTGCTTGCTGTCGACTGGTTTGGCACCACGGTGGACGTCCACCCCGCCCTGAAGGCGCTCTACGAGAAAAACCCGGAACTCTTCGAAACGCCGGACCGCCTGATCAAGGAGCTTATCACCGAAGAACACCTCGAATTCATCGTCGAGCATTGCACGCCGCTTGAGCGGCCTCCCGCCAGGCTCCTCTGCTGCTACTACACCGACCACCCGGACGTGGACCTCGGACTCATTCAGAAGTGGTGCTCGAAGCACCGCTATCCCAAAGCGCCTGTCTTCCGCGTATTCCGGGGCGATCCGGATACCTATGAGCGATTGCTTCGCCAGACCGGCGCAAAGATTCTGGTGGACGACAACCCGCCCATCGCGCTCAAATATCGGCACCATATTAGCGTGCTGGTGCCAAGGCGCGACTGGAACCGCTGGTTCCACATGGGACCCTCATGGAAGATGGTTCCTTCCCTCAAGGAGTACCTCCAAGAAAATGGCATGCTCTGATGGCAGCGCACGCATACCACGAAGAATTTCGGCGCTATCAGTCGGCCCAGCTCGAGTGGCAGCAACAGGCCGGAGAGCTGTGGCGCTTCGTGCACGGTGAGCAGTTCACCGCCTCCGAACGAGAAGAGCTTGAGCGGCTCGGCTTTGCCACCGTACCGATCAACGTTCTCTTCCCGGCCGTCGAACAGGCGGTGAGCCTGCTTACCGCCAACAACCCGGCCTTCCAGGTGACGGCCCGCGAGGACACCGACCGCCGCATCGCCTCGGTGATCTCGGCCCTGCTCAACTACATCTGGGTTCAGAGTCAGGCCCGCGCCGAACTCAAACGCGCCGTGCGCGACTACTACATCATGGGACGCGGCGTGATCAAGGCCTACTGGGATCCGGAAGCCGACTACGGGCGCGGGGAAATCATCATCCGGGCGGTCAACCCGCTGGCCGTCTATCCCTCGCCCAACACGCAGGACCAGTACTGGCGCGATGCCGAGTCGATCTTCTGCGAACACCTGCTCAGCAAGGACCAGATCCTGCAGCGCTGGTCCGACGCCGGGCCGCTGCTTGAGCAGCTTGAGCTGGCCGACGAGACGTCGCGTTTCCTGCTCAGCCTGACGAACTTTTCGTCCGATCCGCAGCGGCCGCTCTACCGCGTGCTCGAACGCTACGGTCTTGATACGCTGGTGCTGCTCCACATCCGACACCGGGACACCGGCTATGAGGAAGTCACCTACGACGCGCTCGAGGAAGTGCTGGGCCGCGACATCTGGGTGATTCTCGACGAGCAGCTCCAGCCGCGCGCTTACGTAACCACGCCCTATCAGGTCGAGCGCTACGCGTCGCTCTATGAGCAGGGCGAGGACATGGGCGAAGGCGTGCGCCGCATCCAGCTCCCGCCCCCGCAGGAAGGTATGCCACCGGCCCTGCTGCTGCTTCGCCCGGCCAAGATGGCTGAAGCCCACGCGGCGCAGGCCGTCGACGTGCGACGCGCTCCGGTGCGGCGCTGTCGCTACACGATCATCATGGGACAGGAGATCTACTGGGAAGGTTACATCGAGACCGATACCTACCCCGTCGTTCCGCTGCAGGGTATCGCCGGGCGCTCACCCTATCCGCTCTCGGACGTGGCGCTGGTCAAGGACGTGCAGCGCCTTCTGAACAAGCTCTACATGCTGGTGCTGGCGAACATCCAGACCGGCAACAGCCCGAAGATTCTGGTGCCGCGCGGGGCGATCAATCTGGATGAGTGGCTGGTCGAGATGCGGCGTCCGGGCGTGGCCGTGCTCCAGTACGATCCCATGCCCGACACGCCGGGGCCGACGGTGGTTGCGCCGCAGCCTCTTCCAAACATGCTGCTCAGCACGATCGAGGGCCTGATCAGCCTGATCGAACGCAAGCTGGGCATTTACTCTGTGATGCAGGGCGACCCCAAGCAGGCTCCCTACACCTACCGGGGTACGCTGGCAATCGACGAGTACGGCCAGCGACGCATTCGCTCGAAGCTGGACGACATCGAGGGGGCGTTGGTGCAGCTCGGACGGGCCGTGCTCCAGATGGCGCAGGCATACTACACCACGGAGAAGACCTTCCGCATCGTTGCGCCCAACGGCATCACGCAGACCTACCAGATCGGCGCACCCTACGATGATCTCTCCGGCGAGGTGGTGCGCGTGCGGGACATCTCCACCGGCAACTACGACGTGATCGTGGTCTCCGGCTCCACGCTGCCCTCCAACCGCTGGCTGCTTCAGGACTACTACCTGCAGCTCTATCAGGCGGGCGTGATCGACGACATCGAGGTGCTGAAGAAGTCCGAGGTGGTCGACGCCGAGGGCGTCATGGCCCGCAAGACCATGATGATGCAGCTCATGGCACAGATTCAGCAGCTCGAACGGATGGTCGAGCGCATGAGTCGCGAGCTGGCTAAGAGTGACGCGGAGATCGTCAAGCTCAAGCGCAAGCTTCAGGTGGACACCTTCCGCCACCAGCTGCAGAGCTTCCTGCTCGATCTCAAAAAGGCTAAGGAACTCTTCGAGGCCCGCACGGCCGACGAGCTCCGCCGCCGTCGCGAGATGACGGAGCTGGAGCGCAGGCTGGTGCGTCTGACCGAACAGCTTGCTCGAAAACGCGTAGAGGAAAATGGCCAAGAAGAAATGGATTCAGAAGGCGATCAAGCGGCCGGGGGCCTTCAGGGCCAAGGCACGTAGGGCAGGCATGAGCACGATGGCCTACGCGCGAAAGGTGCTCGCCAACCCGGAGCGCTACGACAAACGCACGGTAGCGCAGGCACGCCTCGCTCTCACCCTCAGCAAACTGCGTAGAAAAAAGTAACCAACCGGTAAACCGTTATGTGGGACTACATCTTCGGACAGACGTCGCAGCAGAATCCTGCGGGGGGCGACCAGCAGCCTCAGCAACAGCCGCAGCAACAGCCTCAGCAACAGCCGCCGCAGCAACAGCAGACCACCCCCGCAGGAATCCCCGCAAGTCAGGACGACCCCGTTGCCGCGCAGTTCTACCAGCAGCACACGCAACCGCAGCAGCCCGCGCAGCAGCAACCCCAGCAGCCGCAGCAGCCGCCGCCTGCCCCTCCGCAGCAGGCCACAGAGAGCGATCTGCGCGAAGAGATTGCGCAGCTTCGCCGGGCGCTTGATATGATCACGAAGGAGCTGGTCGGCGACGAAAAGGATGAGGCCGAGCCGGACGAGCTGCTCAGCCTGCTCGAGGAGGAAGGAGACGAGGAGGTAGAGCTTCCCGAGCCGCCCGATCCGCTCGACCGGGAGGCACAGAAGCGCTATGTGCAGCAGCTTCGCGAGCAGATCAAGCGGCTCCATGCCCGCCAGAATGAGCGTCTGAAGAAGCTGGTTCAGACGCTGCACGAACGTGAGCGCATGCGGTTGGCTGCACTCGAGCAGGCCCGCGCTCAGCAGCAGGCTTTGGCACGAATTTATCAGGAAGCGCTCCAGAGCGGTCTGGATGAGAGCAGCGCTCGGGAGTTCATTGACTGGTTGATGCGGCCAAGGCAGTCGATGCGGGATGCTGTTGAGCTGTTCCGCCTGTGGAAGCAGGCGCAATCGCAGCAGCAGATGCAGCGTCCCGCGCCGCAGACGCCGCCGCCTCCTCCGCCAACCGGGGGAGCACCCTCGCAGCAGTCGATTAGCCCCGAGGATGCGCTCATTCAGGCAATGGTAGCCCTTGAAAACCAGAAAACCCTGTAGTGAAAGATGGCTGAATTCTCGACTTCGATTGGCGAACCGCAACCGTCAATTCTGCAGGTTGCGCTGGACAATACGCGCCGGATCTTCAACTTCGGGGACCGGATCGCGACGCTGCTTCCGAATGAGACGCCCTTCTTCGTCTATTCGGCGCGGCTGCGTCGCAACCCGACCGATGATCCGGTCTTCAAAATGCTCGAAGAACGCACGCAATGGCAGCGCCGTAACTTCAACGTGGAGACGGCCTTTGACGCGACGGAGTTCAGCGCTGCTACGCCCACGATCAGCGGGCTGAAGCTGGGCACGAAGTACGACAAGTACGGCCGTGAGACCACCACCTACCAGCAGCCGATTTTCCTGCTGGCGAATCAGGTGATCGTGGTCGAGGCGGAGTTCTCCACCGACAGCGGTGCGTCGTGGAGTGCTGCCACGCCCGTCCACATGCTGATTACTGCCGTTTCCAACCCGACGGCCACCAATGTCAGCGTGGACGGAAAAATCCTTGCCATTAACGGGTCTTCGGACCTGTCGGCCTACGATGGGCAGCAGATCCGCTTCTCGAAGGATGCCCGCGGTCAGGTGATCGGCACGGCCTTCCCTGAGGGCTCGAAGTATCCCGCTTCGTTCCGGGATGAACTCCTGCCTACGGAAGGCTACTGCCAGATCTTCAAGACGGCCTCGCCCATGTTCTCCCGGACGGCGCTGGCTACCCGCTACCGCGGCCGTCCTCAGGAATTCCTGCGCGTCTGGACGAACAAGCTGCGCGAGCACAAGATCGACATCGAGCACGCGCTTCTCTTCGGCGTCGGACGCGTGGAGGGCAGCGAGGATGGCGTCGAGCCCAAGCGCTACACGTGGGGCGTGGTGCCCTACATCTCGCTCTACGGTGTGGTCACCAATATGACCTACGCCAACTCCAGCTATAACGACTTCGTCGACTTTCTGGAGTACTTCTATGCGCCGGAGCGCGGAAGCCACCGCATGAAGCTGTGGATGGCTTCCCGGAAGGTGATCTCGTGGCTCAACAAGATGGGCTCGGGGTCCTTCCTCGGCAACACGCTCGCCAACGCTCTGCATGTGGGGATTGAGTACGTGCAGGGTGCCTTTGGTCACAAGCTCATGCAGATCTCCACGATCTTCGGTGACGTGAAGGTGGTCGAGCAGCCGCTCCTGCGGGGCATCTACGAAGACTACCTCGTGTGCGTCGATCTCGAAAACATCGCCTACCGTCCGCTGGTGGGCAACGGGATCAGCCGCGATACGTTCATCGAAACCAACGTGCAGGATCCCGGTCAGGACGCGCGGATCGACCAGATCATCACCGAAGCGGGTCTGGAGATCACGTTGCCGGAGACGCATGCGATCATTAAGTTCTCGGCTTCATAGCGAGCTCGTAGCGGTGCGTGGTGATGGGGGTAGGGAAGGGGCGTTGGCCCTTGTGGGCGCGCCCCTTCTCTCTAAACCATCGGCACAATGGAGTGGGAAGTCTCTGTGGAACAGCGTCTTGCCCGCATAGAAACTTCCATCGAGGAAATGCGGGAGGACGTCCGTACTATGAACGCTGCTCTGATGGGCTTGCTGGAGGCAAAGCAGGCCGACAGGGAATACCGGAGGCGCAGTGAAGCGCTGGAGCGGCGTTTGCATACCATCGAGAATGAAAGGATTGCAGTGATCAATCGGCGGCTTGACCGCATTTACGGCGGGTTGAGCGTGTTGGCCTTCTTGGTGACCATACTGGCTTCGTTCGTGGCGGCCCTATTGCTATGAAGCTTGCAGAGTACGGACTGGCGCTCTCCGAAGCGGATGAGAAACATCTGATGGAGCGGGCGGCCGCGCTCGCCGCCGCGTTTCTGCCGGAGGATGAGTTGCTGACGCTCTCCTCCACCGTGACTGGCACAGGAAGCCTTACGCTTCCGCTGGGACGGCTGCTCTGGGTCCGAACCAATAAGGCTCCGTGCCTGTTGATTCCGGCCGAACAGGCCACGATAGCCTCCGACCCGAACAGCCTGTTTTCCGCCTCTTCGCTTACGCCTGTCGCCTACATCGAGGGCGGCACGATCTACGTCCTGCCGCCGACGGATCCCTTCGTGGTGGGTTTCCTGAGCCGCCCCCTCTACCAGACCGAGCGGCTCTACTACGGAGACGTCGAAGTGCCGGACCACCTGCTGCGCATCATCGAGACGTTGGCCGCTTCGCTTGGCTTCAATCTGCAGGCCATGCGGGTGGTCTTCCCTGTGCTGGACACGTCGACGCTTTCGGTCCCGACGGCCCCTGTGCTTCAGGTGGCGACGATTTCGCTCACCGTGCCGACGTTTCCTGCGGTGCCTGCAGCGCCGGTGCTGGCCGTCACGTTTGCCCCGGAGCTTCCTTCGCCGCCTGCGCCTGAGACGGTCACGGTCACGGTGGCGGCTCCGGCCCTGCCCTACCTGACCACCGATGCGGGCAACGTCGATCCGCTGGCGCTCTACGTCCCGGTGCTCACGCTGCCTGCGCCTTCGATCGCTTCGATCGGGACACTTTCGATCACGCTGCCTGCAGACGTGACGCCGCCTGTGCCTCCGACGCCGCCCGCTCCGGAGACGATCTCCGTATCGGTATCGGTGCCGACGTTTCCCTATCTGACGACCGATCCGCTCGACACGTCGCCGGATGCGATTCTCCTGCCTGCGTTTCCTGCGGCCGAGACGCTCTCGATCCCAGCGGCACCGACGCTGTCCTCTCTTCCGGCGATGCCGACGCTTCCTTCGCCGCCGACGGCTCCGACGATTGACCTGACGGGGCTTGCGCTTCCTGCTGCGCCGGCCACGGCCTCGATCTCGGCCAGCGGTCCGACGGCCCCCTCGGTGACATTGCCGACCGGACCTTCGCTTCCCTCGCCGCCGAGCTTTACGCCTCCGGCGGCTCCGACGCTACCTTCCCCGCCGATCCTCGATCTGGCGAATGCTTCGGTCGATCCGTCGGCGATCAAGCGTCCCGTGAAGGGCAATCCGTCTTCGGTGACCACCTACACGCCGCCGACGCGCCCGACGCTGCCTGCGCCGCCTACCTTGCCAGCGGCACCGACACTCCCCGCCCCGCCCTCTGCGCCTTCCTTTACCGAGACGCTGGGCAGCGTCACGATCTCGACGACGATCGCCACGCCGTCGGTCACGCTGCCGTCGCTGAGCCTGAAGGCGTTCCTGCCGACGGGCACCACGGGCTATTTTGCGGGACTGGCCCTCAAGCCGGAGGATTCGCTCTCGGAACTCGGTAGCCGTCTGACTGACGAAGACATCGAGATGGTGCAGGCCGCCGTGGCGCAGATGCAGGCGATGGTGGCGGCCTACCGCTCGGACATGGAGCGGGCGCTTGCCGACTACGTGCAGCAGGTGCAGGCGGCCGTTGCCGAGTCCGAGCAGAAGCTGCAGGCGGACATCGCACGTCACCGGGCGGAGATCGAGCGGGTGCTGTCTCAGCGCGGGCAGGACCTTAGCTACATTCAGGCGAAGTGGCAGGCGCTTGTGGCGAACTATCAGGCCGAGGTGAGCGCCTATGTGGCCGAGGTCCGCGCGAAGATCGACCAGTACGTGAACGAGTCGCAGACGCTGCTGGCGAAGTACCGCACGGAGGTAGAGGGCCAGCTTGCGATCTACCGGGCCGACATCGAAAGCGAGCAGGTGCGGGTGCTCACGGCGCTGCAGCGTGAAGAGGGCGTCACGATGCAGGAGGTGGCGCACTTTCAGGCGCTCGTCTCCGAGGCGGTGCGTCACTATGTGGCGCAGGTGCAGGCCTTGCTGGAAGCCTACCGTTCAGATATTCAGGCGGCCTATCACGACTTCGAGGCGGACGCTGTGCGCTTCCGGAGCGATCTGGAGCTGCTTCTGGAGCGCCAGCGCATCGAGCTGATGCATGCGCAGACCGAGGCGGAGCTGGCCTACCGCGCCAGCGAGGCGTCGGCCCGGCTCGATCTGGAGGCCCGCCTTGCCGAAGAGCGCCGCAAGCTCGAGCAGTTTGCCGCTGAGCTGGAGCGCTACATGAGTGAGGTGCAGCTCCGCATCGCGCGGGCGCAGTACGAACTGGCCGCTGCGATCCAGACGTTTCAGGTGGAGAGTGCCCAGACGCTGGAGCGGGCACGCATCGAGCTGGAGCGTTACGTGGCCGAGTCGCAGACGCTGATTGCGGACTGGCGTGCCCGCGTGGAGGCTGAGCTTTCGCGCTTCGGCGCGGAGCATTCGGCGGATCTGGACCGCTACCGCACAGAGCTGGATGCCGCGCTGGCCCGCCTCACGCAGGAAACGCAGCGACGTCTCGCTTCCTACGAGTCGGAGCTTTCGAAGATCGGCCTTCAGATCGAAGAGTCGCGCAGCCGCACGCTCCAGCAGGTGCAGACCTATCAGGCGGAGGTTCAGCGCTACATTGCCGACTATCAGGCGCTGGTCAGCCGTCGCATGGCGATGGCCCGCGAGGAGCTGGACAAAGCGGCACTTGCGCTTCAGCGGGACGGCGCGGCGGCGCAGCGCGACCTTTCGGAGTATCAGGCGCAGCTTGAGCAGGCGATCTCTTCGTGGCAGGCAGAGCTTGCGCGTCTGGAGCAGGAGCTGGCTTCCCGCGTCCAGAAGGAGATGGCCCGCTATCAGGCGGAGGCGGAGGATGCACTGCGGCGTCTGGAGGAGTCGCGGAGCCGCACCGCCCAGCAGATCCAGACGTGGCTGGCTGAGCATCGTGCGGCGCTGGAGTCGGAGATCGCGCGGGTGCAGCACGAGAAGGAGCAGGCGATCCTCGGCTACCGCATGGCGCTCGAGCAGCACGCGGCCGAGGTAGGCGCGGCGATGCAGACGTTTGCGGCCAGCGTAGAAGCGGCCCGCATGGAGCTGCTCGAGGCGGAGGCGGCCAACCGGGCGGCGATGGAGACCTTCGGCGCGGAGATGGGCCGCTACGAAGCGCAGCTTCGCACGCTTCTTGCAGAGCACCAGTCGGCGGTCGAGCAGGCCGTCCGCGAGGTGGAACGCCTGCTGACCCTTGGCAGCGTCTATCAGGCACGAGCCTACGAGATGATCTATGCGCTATCAGCACCTGTACGAGGCCATAACGGCGCATCTGGGCAGGCGATTGCCTGAACCCCTGATCCGAAACCTGCTGCAGCGTGCGCTGGCGGACCTTGCCGAGCGCAGCCACCTTTGGCGGGCGCGGGCGCAGATCACCACCGACGGCTCCATGCTGGAGTATCCGCTGCCCGCTGGCTGCCTTGAGCCCTATGTATTGCTTCGTGAAGACGGAACGGAGGTAGAGCGCGTGCTGCGCAACGATACGCTTGCGTGGGAGGGGCTTGAAGTCTGGCACACCACGCAGGCGGATGACGGATCGAGGCGTATTGTGATCGGTCGTGTGAGTGACCAGAAACTCCTTCCCACGCAGAGCACCTACACGCTGGAGTATGCGACGCGGGGACCGGTGCTCACCGGCGATCCCGATCAGGAGGTGGACCTGCCGGAAGAGCTTGTCAGCGGCGTGGAGTCCCGCGTGCTGGAGCCGTTCATGGCGGCTTCACCGGAGCTGCTGCGCTTCCACCACGCACGCTGGCGCGATGCAGTAGCGCTGGCGCAGCGCATGCGCAATCGTCTGACAACGGCTTCTCAACTCAAAGCACGACTTCCCAAGCTATGAACTGGCGTTATATCATGCTCCATCACAGCGCGACGCGCGACGGGGATACCTATTCATGGAGCGCCATCGAACGTTATCACCGGAGCCTTGGCTGGCTCGACATTGGCTATCACTTTGGCGTGGAGAAGGTGCAGGGCAGCTATGCCGTGCTGGTGGGGCGTCCGCTTACCATGGCGGGCGCACATTGCACCGGCATGAACACCCGCGCCATCGGCGTGTGTTTTGTCGGGAACTACGACGAAGAGGCTCCCTCCCGCGAGATGCTACTGATTGCAACGCATCGCCTGATCGGCCCCCTGATGATGTTGTTCGGAATTCCGAGTAGTAACGTCATCTATCATCGGGACTATGCGCCAAAGACCTGTCCGGGGAAGAAATTCACCCGAGAACTCATGGACGAAGTACTCCAAGCGTGGTGCCGAAGTAATGCGCCACAGCTCTGGACTGGTCCGACTGGAAATCCCCTGTAAGCGGAATCGGGATTGGGAGCACCGCATTTTGCTGTCATCGGACCGGCATCTGGACTCCCCGTATTCGGATCGGGAGCTGCAGCGTCGCCATCTCGAAGCGGTAAAATCCTGCGGGGGGCTGGTGCTGGACTTCGGCGACCTGTTCGATGCCATGCAGGGCATCGGTGATCCACGGGCCAGCAAGCAGGCCCTCCGTCCCGAGCTGCTCGAGGGTCCCTACTGGGACCGTCTGGTTGATGAGGCTTACAGCTTTCTGAGTCCTTATGCGGACCATATTGCCATGATCGGTCGCGGCAACCATGAATACCGGGTGGTGGAGAAGGCCGAGACCGATCTGGTGCAGCGACTGGCCGACCGACTGCACACCCCCGCAGGAAATTATCGCGGGTTTGTTGAAATATCATACCGCATGGACAACAACCGAACGTCCCGCTACGTGCTCTACTACACGCATGGAAGCGGAAGCGGCGGAGAAGTAACGCGCGGCGTTATCCGGACAAACCGCCGTGCGGTTTATGTGCCGGATGCCGATATTGTCGTATCAGGGCATGTGCATGAGAGCTGGATCGTGGAGGTGCCGCGTCTTCGACTTCGCGGGCCGCATGTGTGCGTAGAGCCGCAATACCATCTGCAGCTACCGAGCTACAAGCAAGAAGCGCTGCAAAGTGCCTGGTGGGACATGAAGGATTACGCACCGAAGGTGGTAGGGGCCTGGTGGCTGGTGGCACGGTACTCGCGCACTGAAGAACGTGTCTTGATCACTTTCGAACGGGCACTATAGCGATGCCAATTGAACCGCTTGTGATCGATCAGGTAGTAGGCATGGCGCTCAGCGATGAGGAGCGCACGACGCCTTACGCCAGCGATTATGCCCGTAATGTGATCTTTCGCCCGGGCGACGGGATGATCACGCCGCTGAAGGCTCCGCTGGATAGCGGCCTGAGCGTGGGTCCAGCTTCTGTGCTGGCGCCCCTACCGGACGGCAAGCTGCTTGCGATCTTCAATTCACACACGGGTTCAGATCAGATTACCCGATCCAATGTGCCCTATTTGATTGATCCCAAAGGACAGCACATGACGCTGCTGGATCCTGTTAAACCCTATCCCGGAGCACGTCCTTCCTATGCCTTCATTCAGCGGACGCTGCGGATTGCACGCGATCGCTCCTACCGTCCGATCTGGTACAATCCAGAAGCGATAGGTCTGAGTGAAGCGGCATTGCTTAAACCAGATGTTACAGCGCTGGCTCAACAGGTTGTCGAGGGAAATAACAGAACGCAGATCAGCGTCAAGGTTACGGAGCTGTCGGCAGCCTACAAGCTCTATGGGTATGTGCGTCGGGTCAAGCTGATCGGTTCTTATTCCAACAACTTCACCTACTCGCTGCTGAATCTGGCGACCAACTCTATGGTT
>Ga0207873_1002567_pt1 | contig 14596 bp, 13 predicted proteins | sample BGWIniCompost_FD_187373 | JGI IMG/M metagenome (GOLD analysis project Ga0207873, IMG submission 187373) | Cellulose adapted compost microbial communities from Newby Island Compost Facility, Milpitas, CA, USA - BGW Initial Compost (SPAdes)... ...
GAAGCCAACGGCGAGGACAACAAGGACGGGGCCAACGACAACCGGTCGTGGAACTGCGGCGCGGAAGGGCCGACGGACGACAAGGAAATCATCGAGTTGCGAAACCGCCAAAAAAGGAATCTGCTCGCCACCCTGTTTTTGTCGCAAGGGGTGCCGATGCTTGTAATGGGCGATGAGATTGGCCGCACCCAGCAAGGAAATAACAATGCCTACTGTCAGGATAATGAAATCTCGTGGATGGACTGGAATAACGTCGATCGCGCGCTCCTCGAGTTTACCCGCAAGTTGATCCGTTTTCAAAAGGAGCATCCCAATTTTTGCAGGAGGAAGTGGTTCCAGGGACGGCCCATCAAGGGAACCGGTGTGACGGATATCGCATGGTTTCTTCCGGAGGGCGTAGAAATGGAACAGAGTCATTGGGAGGAAACGCACGCCAAATCGCTGGCGATGTTCCTGCATGGCAAAGGTATTCAATCGGAAGACGCAAAAGGACGGCCGATTATTGACGACACGTTTTATGTGATCTTCAACGCGCATTATGAAGCGGTTTTATACACGCTTCCCGAAAAAAAATGGGCGCCGGAATGGGAAAGAATACTCGACACCAACGATCCGGATGTCGGCCAGGGAGAAAAATTCTACAAGGCGGGCGACAAGCTGGCTGTGGAAGGCCGGTCGGTGATCGTGCTGCGTCATCAGGAAAAGAGAGGAAAATAAAAAACCGCCTCATTCGCCGATTGTAATTTCAATGATCTTTTCGTGAATTGAAACCTTGGAACCATTTATCTCCGCGCTTGAAAGAGCGCATCAAAGCCATTAAAAGACATTAGTTCCAGACATTTAAAAATCGTTCATTCGTAACAAATTTTTCAGCCAGTTTCAAGACTTCCAGGACTTGTTCGCGGGAAACAGAAGGAAATTATCAAGAATTCGTCGAGCGTTTCTGTTTCAAGCCAATCAAATAAGGCGCGGATAGGCAGTTATTGTTTTTACCCGGACTCGCAACTGGTATGCGACAACTGATAACCGCCGCTTGAAATATCCTTCCTGCGACCCAAAGTAGAATTTACGTAATATGAAGTAGGATTTTCGCTATCTAGAGTAGAGATTCCGCGGGATTAACTAGGATTTCCGCCAGCTCGCGTTGAATTTTACCGGCATCAAAGAGCCGTTTTGCAATAAGAAGCTGGATGGCGATAGCCGCGATGCGCTAAATACAAGTAAGGAGAACGGACATTGCAGCGGATCGACGCGCGAGGGAGATGGGGGGGAACTATCGAGATGGGGGGAACTATCGATCAGAATAATCCAATGAGGATTGCGGCGGCCACATTCAAATGGATGCCGAGCGATTTTAGCCGCGATCTTAATTTGGCGTTTGCGCGGAAAAGGTGATTCTCCACCGTCCGGGTAGAAATATCCAGCAGTTCGGAAATCTCCTTTGCGGTATAGCGATGAAGTTTGTTGAGTTTGAATATCTCCCGTTGTTGCGCGGGCAACGATTCGATAAACGATTCCGTGGCTTGCAGCAAGTCGGCGTACACAATCAGGTCTTCGGTTTCGTTGGCGGTTTCTGAACGATGAGCGGAAAGATAATTCTTAAGTGCGGCGGCGCTGATGTTGGCTCTCGTCTTTTCCGTTCTTGTTCTTCTCCCAAACCCAAATTGAAGCGCCCGGTATAATCAATCTGGCTGAAAAGATACCAGGTCCCGAAGAAAAGGGCCAGCGATAAAGCTCCCTGAAAAAAGAGTTTACTCATTGCGATCAGACGTTAAAATGTTGGCGATAGGCCCCCAAAACCACCATCCCACATGAACCCCTTGCCGGGTTTTCACGGCGGCGTAAATGGTCATGATGAATTCAACAATGTTCAGCAGAATCGCGGCGATCAAATAGCCGAAATAGTCGTTGGTCAAGACGCCTTTCCCGAAAATAATGTGAAGGGTCCAAAAAACCGCGACGCTATTGACAATCACTACGGTCAATTGCGACAACAGCGCCTGGAGGCAATGCCATCGCACAAAATAAGTCGACTTCCGGTTGCCCAAATAAAAGATAAAGGTGGCGATAAGATTGATAAGCGGGAATGGCAGTCCGACAATCGCCGCTATCAGCGACATCAAATAGCTGTTAGAAGCTTTCTCGCTTTCCTGATCCGATGGCCGTATTGCAAAAAGATTGGTTGCAGTCATATATTCTTATAAATGTTCCAAATCCAATTGAGCGCAATCAGCCCCATTGCAACCAAACCGATGTATTTTCGCCGCAACAGATTTTCCGCCCTTTGATAAAAATAAAAAAATCCGCTTGTATTCGTCGCCAAATCCTTCAGCAACCATATTGGAACCACGACAAGCGCCGCGACGGCCAGGACTCCAAGCGGATTAACCATGATAGCCCCGGCAAAATCCCCTTCAACGATCAACATCGCCGAACGGGTGGTTCCACAAGAAGGACAGGGTATGCCCGCGGCATTTTTGAGCGGGCATAAACTTACGCTCCCACCATTTCCCCAAATATGAAACAGGTTAACGAAAAGCCACGCATACCCTGCCGCCGCCAGAAAACTCATTATCATATAGAGTTTATTGCGGGTCATGCTACATCGCTAGTATTTGTTGAAGTTTTTCCTGGTTAATCTCCCTGGTGCGGCCCATGATCAAGAACCAGTCAACGATCAGCCAAATGCCCAATCCGCCGCAAGTGAGCAATTTTGCTATGCCCAAACCTACATCGCCAATAATGAACCTGTCGATGCCGAGGTTCCCGCCAATGATCGAAACAATTAGCGATATAGTCGGATCTTTCAGGTTTGCGCTTTGAACATTCATAAATTTGGAGTCGTCAAGCGCCAAAAGACGCTCGCGAATGATCGGGAGTTGATGACTGTCGAAATATTTTCCATGAGTCATCAGGAACATGTCTACTTTTTGAGCTTCCATACTGCATTAATTTTAATTCCTACTCATATGGCTTTTCGGGAACCGCCCCGTTTTTGAAGTGGGATCTGGACTCCACTGATCAGAAATTTTTTTAGGGTTGTAATTCTTTTGAGGGTTTATTCAAAGGAAAAGTTTTCCTAAAATAAGAAAATAATTCAATACTCCAAATATATCCCAACCGTTTTTATTGCTTGCAGTAAGGATATATGCGATCATCCAACATATTTAGTCAAGACGTGTTTTTCATTACTATTCTAACCGGTTAAGAGATGAATTATCATGAAGCGTTAAATAACAAGGTAATCGTGATTACAGGCGCGTCAGGAGGCGTTGGTAGAGCCGCTGCGCGCGCTTTTGCCAGGTATAATACAAAGATCGCATTGCTTGCCAGAGGCGCGGAAGGTTTGGAAAGCGCCCGGGGCGAAGTAGAAGCCTCCGGGAGCGAAGCGTTGGTCATCCTTACCGATGTCGCCGATCCTGTACAGGTGGAAAGAGCCGCCAAACTGGTTGAAGACAAATGGGGAAAGATTGACGTTTGGGTAAACAATGCCATGCTCAGCGTATTCTCCCCATTCATGGAAATGACTCCCGAAGAATTTAAGCGCGTGACGGAAACGACTTATCTGGGCGCGGCGTATGGAACGATGGCCGCCTTGAAAAGGATGAAACCCCGAAACGAAGGGACAATCATCCTGGTAGGATCGGCCCTCGCCTTTCGCGGCATTCCTTTACAATCGGCATATTGCGGCGCAAAACATGCAGTCAAGGGATTTTTTGAATCGGTTAGCAGCGAATTGCTTCACGAACGCAGCGGCGTGCATATCTGTATGGTTCATCTTCCCGCCTTGAATACGCCTCATTTCGATTGGGTAAAATCAAAGCTGGACAGGAAACCTAAACCGGTGGGGAAAATATATCAGCCCGAGGTCGCCGCCGAAGCGATAGTTTTTATAGCTGCGCATCGCCGTCGAAGCCTCGTTGTAGGCTCTACCACCGCCATGACGATCGCCGGAAGTCGTCTGTTCCCGAAGCTTGGCGATATAATTTCGGCCCGGTACGGCTATGAGGGCCAATTGTCGCCGGAACCCGAAACGCCCGGTAAACCGGACAATCTGTGGGAACCCGTGAACGAAGACCGAGGGGCGCATGGCAGATTCGACGATCAGGCGGTCAATACGAGCATACAATATCGCATTTCCATAAACAGGAAAAAACTTTTATGGGCGGCGTCTGTAGTCCTGCTCGGCGCGGCTATTGTCAAATTGATGCGATGAGACCTTCGCCTCCAGCCGGGCTGTTCCTCTAGGAAAGCGCCGACTTCAGGTCGTCCAGGGTAATCTGGTTCAGATACGGCTCAAGATACTCAAGGCTTCTGAAAGATTTCACCTTGACGATCTTATTCTTTTGTTTGTGATAATACACTTCGACATAAAAATCGAACAAATGATACAGCCCGATTTTATGGTCTGGAAGATCGAGCGTACACAGAAACTTCCCTTCATTCAATATATAATCGGATTGCTCTTCATCCGGTAGAAATCTGAATTCAAAGAAATTAATCATCAGCCGTTATAGTTTTAAGGTTTTTAATTACGCCCTTAAAGTTAGAATATTGCCTATTCCCGCCTTCTCCGGATGAGCTTCCATTATTGCGCAGGTATGTTATATTAAGAATTTGAAGAATTACCTTCTGGCTAGGGCAGACTGCTCCATCTAACGGTTGGATAAGCGCTTCCTTTTCGGAAAATTAAATTTCACCCAACGCGCCCAAAAAACCTGTATTGTTCAATACCGTATTTCTTTTGGTCAATTCTCAGAAGCGTATTGCCAGATAAACGTTTCCCACCCAGATTGTAAGAAAAAGGGCAAAAATACATTTTATAACGCCACGGATAAATTCAGGATTCCAAAAGGGAAAACCTTTCTTTCAATCCTTGTATTCCTGCTGTAAAAAACTAGCTCCTCTTTCTGAAGCTTGTCCATAGCGTATTTTGTTGGACCAGATAAATTGGCTATAGAATGACGCGGACAAGCTTACCGGACTTTGAAGCCGAGCGGCCGTCCGGCATTCTTACATCGGCATGCCAAATGAAGTTCCAATATGAGCGGCCTGGGCGATCAATGGATGATCGGCGGGCACTTTCTTCAATGTGCCGGCCACTTCGCCAAGCGGCAACGCGATCAGCTTGTCATTCCTGATTGCAACCATATGGCCATATTTTTTCTCCGCAATCAATTCGGCGGCAAAACCGCCATACCTTGTAGCCAGAATGCGATCGTAAGGAGACGGGGAACCGCCCCGCTGGATATATCCCAGAATGGTTTCTCTGACCTCCTGATCGATTTTCTCGCCGATTTTCTTGCTTAAATATCTGGCGGCCGACTTATTTTCCTTATTGATGACACCTTCCGCCACTACGATGATCGACGAACGTTTATTCTTTCTCAACCTTTCTTTTAGGTAATCGGCTATCGCATCCAGATCAAAAGGCAGCTCCGGGATCAATATCACGTCGCCGCCGCCCGCCACTCCTGCGTACAATGCGAGCCAACCGGTATGGTGCCCCATCAACTCGATCACCATGATCCTGCGATGCGCATTGGCGGTGGTATGCAGCCTGTCGATGGCCTCCGTGGCGATTGACACGGCGGAATCGAAACCAAAACTGATATCGGTCCCCCAAACGTCGTTGTCGATGGTCTTGGGAAGTCCAATTACGTTTAATCCCTGTTGTTGAAGTTTGTACGCTGTTTTTTGTGTGCCATTGCCGCCAATACAAACCAGGCAATCCAGCCCAAGCTTTTCATAATTCTCCTTGATGATTGCCGGCTTATCGATCTCTTTCAGATATTGATCGGTTTTCTTGAAAGGCTTTTCCCTTGATGTGCCGAGAATCGTTCCGCCCAGCGTCAGGATATTAGACAGGTCGCTCTCCGTGAGTATCCTGTATTCGTTTTCAATCAAACCCAGGAATCCCGACGAGAATCCATACACAGTGGCCCCGTATCGCATGATCAGGGTCTTCCCCACCCCGCGAATGGCGGCGTTCAGCCCTGGGCAATCGCCTCCGGCTGTCAATATTCCCACTCTCATATTCTTAAATAAAAAAATAACTGCCTGCAAATTAAAAATAAAGCAGGCAGTTATGAAAACTTTAACCGGAAAATTGGAAATTGCGTCCGGTTTTTCTATGCGTTCTGATTCTCATGAATGACTGTGAATACATCTTTTCTCAAGATTCTCTCATCGTCTATCAACAATACGCCGCCGTTTAGCGACACCCATTTTCCAAAAGGCTTTTCATCATTCACTTTGGTGTACTCTTTCTTATTGAGATGCCAAAGCGCCCTTGTGCCGACAGGAATAACTTTCTCATCCTTCTTAATTTCCTTTTTATCGGCTTCCATTTTTCTCCCTAACCTTTCAACATTAATTTCCATTCTATTAGCAGCTTGTTAGTGATAACAACGAAAATGCCCGGCAAAAGTAGCTAGAAAAAGATGAATTTTTTCGTGAGGAAATAGCCCTAAACTAAAAAAAATCAGGATTGCGGAGAACGTAAAAAGCGACTTGCCGCGCGTAAAAATTCTAAAGCTTTGCGGCGGCTCGCAAATGGTTTGAAGTTAAGAACCCGTTTCCTTCCTTCTCTTTTGTAAATGCCTTTTATATAAAAAAGGGCCTCCAGTAAGGGGCCCTTTTCGTCCATTTAGCTATTGCTTGATAAACAACATCTCGCGATACTTGACCAGCGGCCAGTCGTCGTCGCTGACATAGAGTTCTAGCTCGTCCACTGCATTCCTGATTTTGTCAAAATACTTGTTTTTGATATCGTCGCAGTATGCGATAGCCTTTTCCTTCGTATCTTTAATCCGGTTGACTCTATGCCGCTCCTCGATCATATCGTAAACGCTGTCTTTGACAATGTCGATGTATTCCGAGATATTCCGCAGCATTCTCAGCGCCGAAGTGTTGTCAATGCCCAACCCTTTCAATCCGTTGGCGTTCGCAATCAGCTTGTTCTGATAGTCGATCGCCGTGGGTATGATGTGGTTCAAGGCAAGATCGCCCATCAGCCTGGACTCAATCTGCACCTTCTTGATATAGTTCTCAAGCAGGATCTCCACTCGCGCGTCAATTTCTCTCTTCGACAGCACGTTGTGCTTGATGAAGAGATTCTGCGCCTTCTCGGTTTTCCAGAATTGCAACGCCCTAGGCGTATCGGTTACGTTCGACAACCCTCTTCTTGCGGCTTCTTTCTTCCACTCCTCAGAATAGTTGTCGCCTTCAAAACGAATCGCCTTGGAAGATTTGATATACCGCCTCAACACATCCACGATTGCAAGCCGCTTGTCTTCGCCTTTGTCGAGTTTGGCCTGCACTTCATTGTAGAATTCCGTAAGCTGTTCGGCGATAATCAGGTTTAAAGTCATCATGGGACCCGCCGAGTTGGCTTCGGCGCCCACTGCCCTAAACTCGAACTTATTGCCGGTGAAAGCAAACGGAGAAGTCCGGTTGCGGTCCGTATTATCGAGAATAATCTCCGGGATCTTGTCGATGCCCAGTTTCAAATACATGTTCTCTCCTTTTTCAATGCGCAGGTTGCCGTTGTTTTCCAGTTCATCCAGCACTTCAGACATTTGCGAACCGATGAACACCGAAATGATAGCCGGCGGCGCTTCGTTCGCTCCTAACCTGTGGTCGTTGCCGGCAGACGCTATAGAAGCCCTCAACACGTCCGCATACTCGTAAACGGCTTTGATGGTGCACACGAAGAACGTGAGGAACTGCAGGTTCTCGCGGGCGCTGCTGCTTGGCTGATACAGGTTGACCCCCGTGTTGGTGATCAAAGACCAGTTGTTATGCTTGCCCGAACCATTCAACCCGGCAAATGGCTTCTCGTGAAAGATCACCTTCAGGTCGTGCTTCAGAGCCACTTTGTTCATCAAGTCCATCAGCAACTGGTTGTGGTCCACCGCAATGTTGGCGTCTTCAAACATCGGAGCCACTTCATACTGACTCGGCGCCACCTCATTGTGACGGGTTCTGACGGGTATTCCCAGTTTGTAAGCTTCAATCTCGAAATCCCTCATGAAATCGTAAACCCTGGGCGCAATCGAGCCAAAATAATGGTCTTCTAACTGCTGGCCGCGCGCGGGAGCGTGCCCAAACAACGTTCTTCCGCACATCACCAGGTCGGGGCGCGCGTTGTATAACGATTCGTCAATAACGAAATACTCCTGTTCAATTCCCAATGTAGCCTTTACCGAAGTGACATTGCGGTCGAACAATTTGCATACGCGGGTAGCGGCCTTATCCACTGCGGCAAGGGCCTTCAACAAAGGCGTTTTGTAGTCAAGGGCTTCGCCGGTGTACGACACAAATACAGTCGGAATACACAGATTTGAGCCGAGGATAAAAATTGGAGAACTTGGATCCCACGCGGTGTATCCGCGGGCTTCAAAAGTGCTCCTGATCCCGCCGCTTGGAAAGGAACTGGCGTCCGGCTCCTGTTGCACTAAGGCTGAACCTTTAAAGTTTTCAATGCCCTTAAGCGCATCAAAAAATGAATCGTGTTTCTCGGCTGTCGCGCCGGTCAACGGTTGGAACCAGTGGGTGTAATGGGTGCACCCCTTCGACATCGCCCACGACTTCACGGCGGCCGCTATCGCGTCGGCCGTTTCCTGATCGATCCGCTTGCCCTTATCGATCGCATACATCACTTTGCTGAAAACATCAGGCGACAAAGTGGACCGCATTGCCTCAATGCCAAATGAATTTACGCCGAAAAAATCAGAGATTTTTTCGGAAGGAAGCTCAACTTTGATGTTGACTCTGTCCTGTAACTTTTTCAACGCTTCGAATCTTAGTCTTGCCATACGATTTTAAATTTTGAGCAAATATAACCCAATTAACGTAATTGCAAGTTTTTTTGATTAAAAATTAACCATTTTTTTTTCAAAATACAGATAAACATATTTTTTGAGGCCGTTTTGAAGCCATTTTGAGACTATTTTACAAAATAATTAAAACAGATTAGAGTCTGATCATCAAAGATTTCTGAGAAAAAGGAGGACGAATTCATGAATTCCTGTCCGGACTGCCGCAGGAAGATGCAACGCATTCTACATAATATGCCAAATGTATTTGACAATCAACCGCCGTCTCTTCTTTTCCCAAATGCAAGATCGCCGGCGTCGCCCAACCCGGGAACGATAAAAGCGTTTTCATCCAGCCGGTCGTCAAGAGAGGCGGTCCAAAGCTTGGCGGCCGCCGGAGCGACGCTGCGAACCTGCGCCACCCCTTCGGGCGCCGCGATCGCTGATGCGATATGCAACGCCTTCGGCGGACCTGTATCTAACGCCAACCTGATAGCCGCGCAAATCGACGAACCCGTGGCCAACATGGGATCGACGACAACGACCGTTTTATCCTTCAACTCAGGAACCGCTTCATATGACGCTTTCACTCCCATGGGTCCGCTGCCTTGCGATTCGATTCTTTCGAAGGCCAGAAATCCGCTTTCCGCTCCATCAAAAAATTCCAGGAATCCCTGGAAAAAAGGAATGCCCGCCCGGAAGATCGTGATCAGGACGGGTTGATCGGCCAACAATGTCATTTTCTTCATGCCCAAGGGAGTTCGCGCTTCCCGAACCGCATAATCCATCGACTGCGATATTTCATAGGCCATCGCTTGTCCGATACGGCTTAGACCGCTTCTGAACCTGTAGGCATCCTTTTGCCGGGAAGCGTCGCGCAAATCATATAAAAAATGGTTCAGAATAGAATTCTTCTTGTCGAGTACAATTAATTCCACATCATCTTTATAGGCTAACCCCTAAAAAGAATTAATTAAAAATGACGGGAATAGTTTATCTTTTTCTCCGGCTCATGAGGTTGTCGCAAACCACGGCGGCGGCAATGGCGGCGTTGAGCGATTCGGCCTGGCCATAACGGGGAATCGATATCCTGTGATCGATGTGCGGCTCAAGCGACGGACGAATCCCCCGCGATTCGTTGCCAATCACGATTGCGCCTCCTTCCGCAAACTCCGCTTCATGCACATCCATGCCCTGAAGAAATGCGCCATATACCGGCGCTTTAAAAGGCGTTAAAAATGCATGTAAATCGCCATAAAACACATTGACCCGCGTGAACGAACCCATGCTGGCCTGAAGGGTTTTGGGATTGTACAGCTCGGCGGATGTTTCAGAGGCAATGATTTGGCGGAAGCCGTACCAATCGGCTATCCGGATGATGGTTCCCATATTTCCAGGATCGCGAATATCGTCCAACACAAGCGTATATTCATCTTCCCGGATGGGAAGCGCAACGTTGGGCCTTGTTTCCGCCACCGCCAACACATCGCTGTTGGTCTGGAAAGAGCCCAGCGCGCTGAGTTCTTTTTCTGAAGCTTCAATGATTTCAAAGTCGCCCGTCGCCAGTCTTTCTTCGTTTTTCAATAAAAATTGAGGCGTGGCAACAACCATAATTATCCGGTATTGCGCGTTAATTAATTCCATGGCGCTTTTGGCTCCTTCGACCACAAACGCCCTTTCCAATTTCCTGTATTTCTTTAATTGCAGAGATTTTATAAACTTTGCCTTATTGCGTGAAATCATTTGATTTGTTGTTGAAGAGACTCAGAACTTGTTTACAATTATTTGCCCTGCTCCTTTTCATTTCCGGATGTATGGGAACTTCTTTCCTGGCCGGGGATGAGTACCTCCTGCGCCAACAAAAAGTTAAAGGTACGCAAAAAATTGACAAGCAATCGCTCAAGGAACTTTACCGGCAAAAATCAAATCGAAAGATCGTCGTATTTCCATTTTATATCCACCTGTATGAATTGGGCAGAAGGAATTTTGACGAAGAAAAAATTAAAGCGAAACGCGAAAAGACCGTCGATCTTTACGACCGGAAAATAGCCGAAGCCGGATCGGAAAAAAGAATCGAAAAACTGAATAACAAGAAACGAAGGAAAATCGAGAAGCTCGACCGCAAGCTCGAAGAAGGCAATATCTTCATGCGATGGGGCGAGCCCGTGGCCACGCTCGACAGCGGAGCTGCGGAAGCCACCGCCGAACAAATGCAGCTCTATATGAAAACAGTGGGCTTTCTCGACGCCGTGGCCGCATACCAGGTGAAATTCAGGGGGAAAACCGCCAAAGTGATCTACCGGGTTGAGGAAAACGATCCATACGTCATCGACTCGCTTTCAATCAGGACCTCCGACAAAAACATAGAACGTATCCTTGTCGAAAACGCCAGACAATCGTTGTTGAAGCTGCGCGACCGGTATAACCAAAACAATCTGGCGCTCGAAAGAGAACGAATAGAAACGTTGCTCCTCGACAATGGTTATTATGAATTCAGCCGTCAATATGTGACTTTCCTGGTCGACACCACCCTTTCAAACAAAAGGCTGGCCATTGAAACGGTTATCAACGATCCCAAAAATGGGAATCACAAAATCTACCGGGTCGATTCGGTGGTTTTTCACCTCGACGACGGCGGATATGCGCATCAAAAGCAATCGAAATACTACAATGGCGTGAATTACAGGTATTCGAGAAATGGTTTTTCTGAAAAAATTCTCGGTCAAAGAATATTCATCAATCCCGACAGCCTGTACAGCTATCACGCCACCATCGAAACGCAACGGCAACTCGCCAATCTCGACAATTTCAAATTCATCAATATATATTACGACAGCGCGGGAGGCTCTTTCACCGCCAATATCCATGCGAGCCCGCTGAAAAAATTCCAGACCAACAATGAAATCGGGCTGGGCTTTATTGTGGCTGAAGAAGGCTACCCGAGTCCTTTCTACAATTTTAGCCTGAAAAACAGGAATGTGTTCAATGGAATGGAGAACATGGAGTTGAGCGCCCGCGTAGGGATCGAAGGTATTCCATCAGCCACAGACGCCAACCTGATTTACAAGAGCTTCGAAGCGGGGGGCAATTTCACGCTGACCTTCCCGCAGTTCGCCCTGCCGCTTGGCCCCCGGCTAAAAAGAAGGTTGGGGAACATAAACCCAAAAACAATGGCGATCGCCGGGACCACATTCTCAAACCGGCCGGAATACCGGAGAAGCATTTTCAATACGACCCTGGCCTACACATGGCAAAAGGATAACAATAAAATATACAACTTTACGCTTCTCGATCTAAACCTGATCAATACAGACACCATTTCGGCTGAATTTGCGGACAAACTGCGGGAACTCGAAGAGTCGGGCAACAAGCTGATCAACTCGTTCAAACCCTCGTTCGTCAACAGCTCCGCCTTTTCTGCCACCTACAATTTCAATCAATACGGCCTTTATCAGCATCAATCCTCGATGGTGAAATTCTTCATTGAGAATGGAGGCGCTTTCCTGGAGCTCACAGGCGAGGATTTCCTGAGAAGACTGGAACACTATAAATACTTCAAAACATACGCCGAATTTCGCCACTTTCGCCCCATCAGCAAGTCGTCGGGATTCGCTTTTCGCACTTTCATCGGGTTTGCCTCTCCCTATGGCGATTCCGAGGCGCTGCCGTATGAAAAATACTATTTCGCCGGAGGAAGCAACGGCATCCGCGCATGGCGTCCGCGCCGTCTTGGGCCGGGGTCATATACGCCGTTGAAAATTACAGACGAAGGCGAGGTGCGTTACGACGAAAGCTTCGAACAGCCCGCCGATATCCTTTTTGAAGCCAATATTGAATTGCGCAGGAAAATCATCGGCTTTTTTGAAGGAGCTTTGTTTGTCGACGCCGGAAACTCGTGGATTCTCCGCAAAGAAGGATCGCGCCCCGGCGCAAACTTCGACGCAAACCGGTTTTACAAGGAAATTGCCGTGGGCGCCGGCGTTGGACTGCGATTCGATTTCTCTTTCCTGCTCATCCGGTTCGACCTGGCGTACAAAGCCTACGACCCAGCAAGGCCGGAAGGTGCGAGATTCATTCTCAGCGAATCGTACAACCTCCCCCCTTTCGACAATGTAAAAAACTATACCTTTAACCTTGGGATTGGATATCCTTTTTAATTGCCTTGGAAACGATACTAAAAGCGATTGAAGAATTTGACCAGGCCGCGTTCCTGTTTTTAAATCATCTGCATCATCCCATTCTCGACTTTCTCATGCTTTGGGCAAGCGACAAATACATCTGGATTCCTCTCTATGGTTTCCTCTTGTATTTGATTGTGAAGACGTTCAAAACCGGGAGCGCTCCCGTCATTCTGGCTTTGATCGCAGTGATCGTCTTGTCCGACCAGACGGCGTCTTCGCTCATGAAGCCGCTTTTCGAACGGTTCAGGCCATGCCACGATCCCGAACTGCATGAACAAGTGCGCCTGGTGGCCGGATGCGGGGGAAAATTTGGCTTTGCCTCTTCGCATGCGGCCAATACTTTCGGATTGGCGTTCTTTATATGGGCGGCCCTGAAAACAGCCTGCCGGTACATCTGGACTATTTTCTTGTGGGCGGCGCTGGTGTCTTACAGCCGGATATACCTGGGCGTGCATTATCCTGGCGATATCCTTGCCGGGGCTTTGATAGGCGCCGCTGCGGCCGGGTTCATGTGGCGCGTTTACAAAATCAGTCTTCATCGATTGGGATACTAAGGTCTCCCGGCGGCTTGCGCCCGGCGCTTCCCCAAACAGCGCTCATGGCCGGTAAATTTCATCCAAAACTAAGCGGATGTCGCCCGGAATCCGGTAAATCTTTTCCGGCGTTGAATGAATTTCACTCGGGGCTAAGTAAACTTTTACTCAACCCTGGATGAATTTTACTCGCGGCAAAGCAATTGCCTCGAGCGCGAGCGAATCTTTATTGCCGTCGGCTGAAACTTGACCGGCAACCAACCTCTAATTCCCATTCTTCCCAAAAGCCTTCTTTTCGAGCCTGTTTTTGAAAGACTGGATAATCCTCCTGTAGAGATCGTCCTTAAGCGCCTGGTCCTCAATATTGAAATCAATATTGGGATTGTCGTTCACTTCGATTACGTATTGCTTGCCGTCGATTTCTTTGATATCCACCCCGTACAGGCCGCTGCCAATCAGGTTGGTGGCTCGCAACGCCGTCTCTATCACCTTTTTGGGAACGGCCTCGATAGGAACCGTGTCGTACTGTCCCTCCACTTCGTCTTCAACGCTTTTCCAGTTGTAAATCTGCCAGTGGTCCTTGGCCATATAATATTTGCAACTATAGAGCGGTTGTTTGTCGAGCACGCCGATCCTCCAATCGAAATCGCTGGGCATATACTCCTGCGCGATGATGAGTTCGGAAGCGGAAAGCATTTTTTCAATCTCCTCTTTCAGTTCGACCGGTGTGGATACCTTGACCACGCCCTGCGAGAAAGATGAATCGGGAAGTTTCAGCACGCAAGGCAGGCCCAACTGCGACTCCACCTGATCCTTGTTTTCAGAATGCACCACCATGGTTTTGGGGGCCGGAATTTTTGACTTGTACAGCAGCTCGGCCAGGTAAACCTTGTTGGTGCACCGGAGTATCGAATCCGGATCGTCGATCACGACAATCCCGTCGGATTGAGCCCTTCGCGCCATCCTGTAAGTATGATGGTTTACCGCCGTAGTTTCCCTGATAAATAGCGCGTCAAACTCCCCTATCCTGCTGTAATCTTCCTTGGTGATCAGTTCGACGCTG
>Ga0207873_1002568_pt1 | contig 14593 bp, 12 predicted proteins | sample BGWIniCompost_FD_187373 | JGI IMG/M metagenome (GOLD analysis project Ga0207873, IMG submission 187373) | Cellulose adapted compost microbial communities from Newby Island Compost Facility, Milpitas, CA, USA - BGW Initial Compost (SPAdes)... ...
GTCGCGGTTCGATGGGGTGACGAACATCTCGAGCTCGCTGAGCCTTCCCCCATATCTCCTGTAGATGGCGACGAGCTCTCGGAGGGCCGCCTGCCCGAGGCGCCGTGATCGGGTCTCAACGTGGAGCTCGACGCCCACTCCGCGGACGGAGACGACTCCTGGTACCGAGTGGAGCCAGGTAAAGAAGGCAGTCTCGTCGCGGCTGGAGTAATATGTCATCGGTGCGCGCCAGATCAGTGTTGCCATCGGCTCTGCAGTATCTCGGCGGACGAGCGCATCAGAATCCGTACTGGAGGAACCCGCCGTCCACGGCGATGCACTCGCCGGTGACGTAGGCTGCGGCGGGGAGGCACAGGAACGCGACCGCGCCGGCTACCTCTTCTGGCTCGCCAGTCCGGCGCAGGGGCGTGCGGGCGATCACTCCTTCGTAGTAGCTCGGATCCGAGAGGAGGCCGGAGGTGCGGCGGGTGCGGATGTACCAGGGCGCTACGGCGTTGACCCGGATGCCGTCGGGCGCCCACTCGCAGGCGAGGTTGCGGGTCAGCTGGTGGAGCGCCGCCTTGGTCATGCCGTAGATCGCGCCGCTGCGCACGTGGGTCAGGCCCGAGACGCTGCCGACGTTGACGATGCAGGAGGCCGCCTGCCGCGCCAGCAGCGGATGGGCGCGCCGTGACAGCTCGAAGGCGGAGAAGAGGTTGGTCTCGAAGATCCCTCGCCACTCGTCCTCGGTGTAGTCCACCGCCGCCTTGGTCACGTTGCCGCCGGCGTTGTTGATCAGGATGTGCAGCCCCTCGGCGCGCTCCTCCACCCAGTCGAGGATCGCCCGCCGACCGCCCGCGTCCGCCACGTCGGCGGCCAGGGCCCGCACGTCCTGCGTCGGGTGACGGCGGGCCAGCTCGTCGCGCGCCCTCCGTAGCTCGTCGTCGCCGCGCGCGACCAACATCAGATCCGCGCCCAGCGCGGCCAGCTCGCGGGCGATCGCGAGACCAATCCCGGCGCTGGCGCCGGTCACCAACGCCACCTGGCCGTCCAGGCGCCAACGGTTGCCATCCATGACGCCAGGATAGCTCCCTTCCCCCGGAGGCGATGCATCCGGGGGGCGCCGTGGGGGGGGACCTCAGTGGAGGGTGAGCTCCCGGAAGCCGCGACGCAGTCGGCCTAGGCGGAGACCGGCTTTCGTCCAGCCGTCCTTCTCGGCCCGCGGCGTGACGAAGACGCGCCGGCCGGGCTCGAGCTTCTCTCGGGTGTGGGCGTCGCGCAGGGTGCCGCGGCCGCGGAGGTAGTTCGCCACGGCTTTCGGGGTCGCCGCGTAGGCCAGGTGGAGATCGTTCTGCTGACCCAGGCCTTCGGCGACGAGCCGATGCACGTAGGCCATGCGCGGTCCGTAGTGGATCGTCCCGACGACGATCGCCCCTCGCCCCAGGTGGGCGAGCTCCTCGTCGACGCGCGCCGTGAACCTCACGTGCTTGTCGTGATCGATGGCGCCGCCGTGCACCACCGGCTGAACCAGGATGAGCGCGCCCGCGGCCAGCGCCGTCACTGCGGCGCTTCGCCAGCTGGTGCGGGCCAGGGCGTCGAGCCCGACGCCGACGAAGGCCGTGGCGAGGAGCGCGATCGGGATGATGTACACGTCGATGTCGGGGATGTCGTAGCCGAGCACCCAGCCGAACTGGCCGAGGAGCGCGAGGAGCAGCGTGACCTGCGCGTAGCGCGGCCGACAGAGCCAGGCGCCCACGAAGGTGAGCGCGGCGAGCGCTCCGAGCTCGCCGAACAGCTGGGCCACGAAGCGGGGGAGGCGCTTCGTGTAGAGCTCCTCGGGCGTGAACGCGAACATGCTCGCCCGGTAGCGCTCGCCCGTGACGTAGTCGACAAGGGCGTCGAAGCTCCTGAGCTCGTACTCGAGGTAGGGAGATCCCGCCGCCGTGCGCCACAGCGGGTACAGGTACAGGTTCGCGCCCAGGACGATGAGGCCGACCACCGCGAGCACGAGCCGTGGGGAGCGGAGCACGCGCCGGTCACTGCTGAAGACGGCGTAGGCGAAGGCCGGCAGCAGCGTCACCACGGTGAGGTGATGGGCGAAGGAGAGCGCGTAGAGACCGCAAGCGAACAGATAGACGCGATCGTTGCCGGTGCGCCGCCAGCGGAGCAGGAGCACGAGCACCGACGCCACGAGCAGGCTGTTCAGCGTGTACACCTCGGCGATCACGCTCTGCGACCAGAAGGTCCTGGACCAGCCGAAGGCGGCGGCCGCCCCGAAGGCCGCCCAGCGCCCGACGCCGAGCTCGCGCTTTTGCAGGTGAAACACCATGAGCACCGTGCCCACCGCGCACGCCGCCGAGAAGGCGTTGATCCTCTGGGCCAGCGTCCCCAGCGGCACCCAGGACACGGCCCAGGTGAGCAGGTTGTACAGAGGATAACCGGGGGGATGCGTCGTCCCGAGCAGGCGCCCGACGAACTGCGCTTTGGTGACGTCACCGAAGCCGTGGAGGGCGGGCAGGAGCGTCGTCAGGTACGTCGCCCCGAAGATCAGGGTCAAGGCGACGTAGAGCGCCATGTCCGGGACTGCCCCATTGGCGGTGCGCCAGCGCGCCCACCGATCCCCTCCTCGGGTCATGGGCGCGGAGTAAGCTCCGGAGGGGCCGTGGATGTCAAGGACGCCTGTCGGGCGTCCCTCACGGCTGTGAAGGGGTGATGCGCCGAGGGATCGGGGGCGCCTGCGTGGGGTGGGGTGCATCTCGCGACGTGCTCGGGGTAGCCGTGACCTGCAAAATCTGCCGCGCGACTCGCGGTGGCGGCGTGGTCTTCCGTGGGGGCGCGGTGATGCGCGAGTGGGTGTGCGTGTTGCCGTCGCAGCGAGGCGGCGCCGTGTCGCGGGGCGCCGTGTCGCGGGGCGCCGTGGTGCAGGGTGCCGCGGTGCGGGTGGGGGCTTGGTCATGGGTGGGGGCGGGGTGGCCGTGCTAGACACGGCGCCATGCGACGGTGTGTGCGTGGGGTGCTGCTCCTGAGCCTGCTCGGTTGCGTGAGCCTGCTCGGTTGTGAGCGTCGCCCCGACGGGAGCGCGGCGGAGAGCGAGAAGGCGGCGCTCGGGGCAGGGAAGGACGAGGTGCCCTCCGACGCGCCTGCGCCCGCACCGGCACCGACGCCAACGCCGGTCAAGGTCGAGCTGCGGGAGCCGGCGATGGGCACCACCGTCGTCTTCGTGGCGTTCACTCACGAAGCGATCGGGGAGTCCGAGGCCCGGCGGGCCCTGCAGGCGGGGCTCCAGGAGATCCGCCGGCTCGAAGGGCTGATGAGCACCTTCCGACCCGACACGGAGCTCAGCCGCGCGAACGCCAACGCGGGGCGCTTCTCGCCCATCAGCCCCGACACGGTCGAGGTGATCGACAAGAGCCTCTGGGCGGGGAAGCTCTCCGACGGGCGCTTCGACATCACCTTCCACACTCTCGGCGATCTGTGGAAGTTCGGCAGCGTGGCGGAGCCGAACCCCGTGCCCCCCAGCCGCGAGGAGGCGGCGCGGCGCGCCAGCTTGCTCGACTATCGGCTCGTCGAGCTCGATCGGGAGGGCGGTCGCGTGAAGGTGCCCGCGGGGCGCGCCATCGATCTCGGCGGCATCGCCAAGGGGTACGCGGTCGACCGCGCGGTGGCGGTGCTGCGCGAGCACGGGCTGCGGGATTTCCTCGTGCAGGCCGGGGGCGATCTGTACGGCGCCGGGCGCAAGCCGGATGGCTCCCCCTGGGTGAGCGGAGTGCAGGACCCCCGCGGGGGGAAGGGGGAGTACTTCGCCACGCTCCCCCTCGAGGATCACGCGTTCTCCACGGCGGGCGACTACGCGCGCTCCTTCATCTACGAGGGGCGTCGCTACCATCACATCATCGATCCGAAGACGGGATACCCGGCGACCGCGTGTCGCAGCGTCACCGTGTGGGCGCCGACGGCGCTCCTGGCGGACGCCATCGACGACGCCGTGTTCATCCTCGGCCCCGAGCGAGGGCTGGAGCTCGTCGAGTCCCTCGACGGGGTCGGCGCTCTGATCGTCGACGCGGACAATCGTGTATGGACCAGTCGACGGTTGCAGGGAAAAGTGAGACAGCTCCGCCCGCCGACCGCGGGGATCTGAGTCGGCCGCCGGCGCCGTCGGGGGCCGGCGGGGCACGGGCACAGCTCGTGGCCGACTCTCGGAGGGCTCATGGGTCGTCCGGACGAGACACCGGACGACGCACCTGGACGGAACACCTGGACGAGACACGCCGAGGCAGCTCGTGGGTGAGGTGTTACATTTTGCTACGTTGCTCGGACGGCGTGGACAGTGGACAATGGAAGATGGCCGATCGCAGCTCCGCGCTCGCCGAACGAGGAGTCATGGATGTCTCCACGAGCAGATGAAGGATCCTGGGGCGAGGAGCCGCGTCGCTCCTCCTCCGCGAGTGTGCGCCTGGGGGGGAGCGTGCTCCTCGCCCTCGGCTTGTTGATTTCTTGCGCCACTGCCGTCGACGACGAAGGCGACGACGGCGGGGTGGGCGGGAGCATCTCCGGCGACGGCGGCGGCACGTCGACGGGCGCAGGGACGAGCTCGGGCGGAGGGGTCGCCTCCGGCGGGGCGAGCACCGGCGGGGCGAGTACCGGCGGCGTGGGGACCGGCGGCACGGCTTCGGGTGGCGACGGCAGCGGCGCCAGCGGTGGCACCGACACGGGCGGCACGAGCAGCGGCGGCAATGACGGGAGCGGCGGGGACGACAGCGGCGGCGGTGGCGGGAACGGCAGCGGCGGTGGCGCGACGGGTGACTGCGCGGATTTGCCGACCTACGCCGAGTGGAAGGGGGGCTCGGGGCAGGCCCTCGGAGACGAGGTCGTGTTCACCTGCACCAAGCCGCAAGGGAGCTGCACGGGGCTCTCCGTGGGGTCGACGCACATCTTCTCCTGCGGTGACTCGCACCTCCCGAACTGCACCAGCCAGTCGCCGGACGACGGCAGCGCCTGGGAGCACGAGAGCGAGTGCCCCTGACGGTCGGGGCGGAGCGAGGTGTCCTTCGACGGCGAGGTGCGTGATGGCGAAGAGCGTGACGGCGAAGAGCGCGGCAAACTGGAGCAGGATGGACGACGACACCATGGGGCCGGCGATCGCGCGCTGCCCCTCCTGCGGCGAACCGGTGGACACCTACCCGGATCCCGGGGGCGGCGACGTGCAGGAGTACGTCGAGGACTGCGCCGTGTGCTGTCGTCCGCTCGTCGTGTCCGCGCGCCGGGTGGAGGGCACGGCGGAGTACGTCGTCCAGGTGCGCGCGGAGTCGTGAGCCTTCGCTGAGCCGCCGAGAAGCCCCCTGGAGCGACGAACGGCTCTCCCGATGGTGAACCGAGCGCTGCTCTAGAACCGCGCCTCGACGCCGACGCCTCCGGCGACGTCGAAGTCCCGCCGCGCCGTGACGGGCACCTGGACGGACAGGGACGCCGTCCAGGCCTCGCCGAGGACCACGCCGCTGCCCGCGGTGAGGTAGGCCCGGGTGCTGCCATTGCCGCGAAAGCGCTCCGTGCTCCGTCCCTCCGCGCACCACTCGCTCCCGCCGCGGGGCAGCGCGCACAGGGACGCCAGCCGTACGTCGACGACGCTCCCCGCGCTCACCGTCCAGGGGTCGAGCAGCCGGTAGTCGAAGAGGAGCGCCGCGGTGGCTTCGAACGCCGTGCCCGCGCGGCGGTGCTCGATGGGCGCGAGCACCATGGCCTGCCAGGACCACGCCTCGTAGGACCGCGCGTAGGCCACCAGGGGCGACCAGCTCCACAGGGGGCCCGGGTCGACCTCGAAGCGCACCGTGCGCGTCGGGAAGGAGGCGTTGAGGCCGAAGGTGAGCACGCCGCCGCGCTCCGCGCCGGGCTCCGTATGGCGCTCCGCGTGGGGCGTGAGGCGCAGCTCGAGCCGCGTGTCTCCGTAGCCGAACTTGGAGGCGACGCCGGGGGCCTGCTCGTCGATCAGGGTGACCGGCGCTTGCACGCCCGCGGAGAACCACGGCAGCGGTCGCAGCGAGACGAGGACGGAGGTCGTGTAGATGGTGGCGGGGTTGAGGCTGGGCTCGGAGGTGGCGCGGGCCGCCTCCGTGAGCAGGAGCACCCGCTGGGTGGCCTGGGGCGCGCGCATGCCCAGGGTGTAGAGGGTGCGGATCCCTTCGGAGGCGCTGTGTCCGGGGGAGTGGTGCCCGTGGGCGGAGGTCGCCAGGGCGCCGAGGGCGACGCCGAGGTGCAGGGCGATCCTGCGGCGTGTGCGGGCCGATCGGGCGCTGGTGCCCGAAGCCCGGCGGGCTCGAGGGCGAGGAGGAGCGGACATGGACGCTGTCGGACTACGGGGCGCGCGGGATCCCGTCCATGCGGCACGATGTCGCACGTGACGTCCGACAGTCGTTCCCCTTGAGCGATCGAGGGAGGATGCTACTGGGTCGCCATGTCTCCTCGTCTCGAGCACGCACCGGGCACGCGCCGCATCCACCGTCGGGGGAGGGGCGCGGGGATGAGAGCGCTCTCCTGGCTCGTGCGGGGCACCCTCGGGAGTCTGGCGCTGGTGGCTTGTCTCGCCTGCGGGGCGTCCGACGAGGGCGGCGACGTCGGCAGCCCCTGCGAGGAAGACGAGGACTGTCAGCCGGGGCTCCTCTGCGACGTCCACGACGGCCGGGGGAGCTGCCAGGAACCACACCACCATCACGATGAATCGGAATCGGGCGATCACGACCACGGACACGCCGCACCCTGAGGGCGACGGCAGCGGGCGCATCGGCCCCGCGGCGCTCGTCACGGCGCGCTGGGCGCTGTTCGCCGTGGCGCTCGGCCTCGTCGGGGCGCAGCTGTGGCGCCCCGGGCTCTGGGGAGAGCAGCCCCTCGGCGATCGCTGGGTGCCCCTCGCCGCGGTCGTGCTCTGGGGAGGCGTGAACCTCCACGCCGCCCGGCGCGCTCGCCGCGGAGGCGCAGACGCCCGCCCCGAGGAGGCGGGGGTCCATCTCTTGCTCGACGTGGCGATGCTCACGGCCCTGCTCGCCTCGACGGGCGGCGCGAGCAACCCGTTCACGATGCTCTACTTCTTGCCGATCACCCTCGCGACCTTGGTGTCTCGGTCCTGGACGTGGATCGTGGCTCTGGCGGCGGTGTGCGGCTTCGCCGTGCTCGTCGTCGTGAGCACCTGGACGATGCAGCCCGTGATGGACGCCGCCTCGGGCCACGGACACCACGCGGGCCACGATCAGGGGGCCCACGGCGCGGGGGGACACTACTGGCGTCACCTGGTCGGCATGGGGGTGGCCCTCGCCGTCGCCGGTTCTCTGGTGACCTATTTCGTGCACGGCATCGCCGGGGTGCTCGCCCAGCAGCGGAGCGAGCTCGAGCGGCTGCGCCGCGAGGCCCGGGAAGATCGCTACGTCGCCTCCCTCGGCGCCCTGTCCGCGGGCGCGGCCCACGAGCTCGGCACGCCCCTCGGCACCATCCAGCTCCTCGCGGGGGAGCTCGAGTGGATGGACGAGGAGGAGCGGCGCGACGCGGCGCGGCTGATCCGCAGCGAGCTCGAGCGCTGCAAGGACATCCTCCACGGCATGAAGAACCCGGAGCTGAGCGCGCGGGCGTTGGAGCAGGAGGGCAGCTGGTCCCTCGAGGAGCTCTGCGGGGAGCTGCGGGGGATCGAGGTGCCGCCGAGCACGCACCTGCAGGTCCGCTTCGAGGGGGACGGCGCCGAGGGCACCTGCGAGCAGCCGCGCGCCGTCATCGAGCAGACCGTGCGGGAGCTCGTCACCAACGCCCTGCGCGCTCGGGTGGAGGGACGTCCCATGAACGTCGAGGTGCTCGTGAGCCGTCGAGGAGAGGAGCTCGGGATCGACGTCGTCGACGACGGGCGCGGGATGGATCCGGAGGAGCTCGCCTCCGCCATGGAGCCGTTCTTCTCGAAGAGCTCCGAGGGGCGCGGGCTCGGGCTGTTCCTCGCGGGCCTCCACGTGCGTCAGCTGGGCGGGACCCTGAGCTTGCAGAGCGAGGTGGGGCGCGGTACCCGCGCGGAGCTGCGGCTGCCGCGCCGCCCGCCGGCGCCGTTGCTGCGGGTGGGAGGCGGGCGGAGCGCTGCGGCGCAGGAGGTGACGTGAGCGGCGAGGAGCACGATCTTCCCCAGAGTCCGGCGAGCGACGCGGCGGGCGCGCCCCCCGCGCCGACCCTCGTGGTGGACGACGATCGGGCCTTCTGCGCGACCCTGGCGGCGGCCCTGCGCCGCCGGGGCTACCCCGTGGTGATCGCCCACGGCTTCGACGAAGCCCTCACGGAGGCGGCCGCGTGGCAGCCGGCGCGAGCGGTGGTGGATCTGCGCATGCCCGGCCGTGGGGGGCTCGAGCTCGTCGGGGCGCTGTGCAGCGCGTACCCGAACCTGCGGGTGGTCGTGCTCACGGGGTACGGCAGCATCGCGACGGCGGTGGAGGCCATCAAGCTCGGGGCCGTCCACTACCTCACCAAGCCCGCGGACGTCGCCGAGATCCTGGCGGCGTTCTCGCGGGAGGAGCCGACCCTGGACGTCGAGCCCGCGGAGGCGCCCATGTCCCTCGGGGCCGTGGAGTGGGAGCACCTGCAGCAGGTCCTGGCGGACTGTCAGGGCAACATCTCCGAGGCCGCGCGGCGCCTCGGGATGCACCGCCGTACGCTGCAGCGCAAGCTCGCCCGGCGCCGCTGAGGGACGCCCCGCGGGAGCGGCCGCCCAGGGGGGAGCACCGCGGAGAAGAACCGCGGAGAAGGAACGGTGGGGAGGCACCGCGGGGAAAAACAGAGCGGAGAGGCAGAGCGGAGAGAGACGGCGGAGAGAGACGGCGGAGAGAGACGGCGGAGAGAGACGGCGGAGGAAAACAGGGCGAGGAGTGGGGGAGAGAAGCGGAGAGGGGACGGTTTTCCGGGGGCCGCTGGCGTGATACGTTTTGGATCTCGGCGGGCGGTATCCGTCGAGGCGCGATCGACCCAGCTCGACTGACCCGTGGGGTCCGGCGGGCCGGGAGATCACCCTCCCAGAGGGAGGCGGGTCCAACGTTGGCCCGGCAGGACGGGCAGTATCCGTCCTCGAAAACGGCTCGAACACAACGGCGCAGGGCGACTGCGCGGAAGGGACTCCAATGATCCAGGTGAAACTGCCCGACGGCAGTGCGCGCGCCCTCGAGGAGGGCGCATCGGCCGCCGATTTGGCGGCGCAGATTGGCTCGGGGCTCGCCAAGGCGGCGGTGGCCGCGAAGGTGAACGGCGCCGTGCGCGATCTCGCCTTGCCGCTCCGCGACGGAGACGAGGTGAGCATCCTCACGAAGAAGGATCCGGAGGCCCTCGAGGTGCTGCGCCACTCGGCCGCGCACCTGATGGCCGACGCCATCCTGCGGGTGTTCCCCCAGGCGGAGCTCACGATCGGGCCGGTCGTCGAGGACGGCTTCTACTACGACATCCACATGAAGGACGGGAAGATCACCCCCGAGGACTTCCCGAAGATCGAAGATGAGATGAAGCGCATCGCGCAGGAGGGGCTCCCCTTCCAGCGCTGCGTGTCCGACGGCAAGGACGAGATCTTCGCGCGCTATCGGGCCATCGACGGCGGGCAGAACAAGTTCAAGGCGGAGCTCATCGAGGGCATCGCCGAGCGCGGCGAGGAGCTCAGCTTCTACAAGCACGGTGAGTTCATCGACCTGTGTCGCGGGCCTCACGTGCCGAGCACGGCGTTCTTGAAGAACGTCAAGCTGACGAAGGTCGCGGGCGCCTACTGGCGCGGAGACGCCACGCGGGAGCAGCTCGTGCGCGTCTACGGCACGGCCTTCTTCACGAAGGAGGAGCTCAAGGACTACCTGCACGCCCTCGAGGAGGCGAAGAAGCGCGACCACCGCGTGCTCGGGGAGAAGCTCGAGCTGTTCACGTTCAGCGAGGACGCCCCCGGCTTCCCGTTCTTTCAGCCGAAGGGCGCGACGCTCTTCAACCTGCTGGCGGAGTACATGCGCGGGCTGCTGCGGCGGCGCGGGTACCAGGAGGTGAAGACGCCGCTCATCTTGTCGGAGTCCCTGTGGCACCGCTCGGGGCACTACGACAACTACCTCGAGAACATGTTCTTCACGAAGCTCAAGCTCCGTGACGACGAGGATCCCGAGCAGATCAACGACAACGTCGTCGAGGATCGGCCGATGGCGGTGAAGCCGATGAACTGCCCGGGCCACCTCATGATCTACAAGAGCCGGCAGCACAGCCACAACGAGTTCCCGCTGCGCTTTGCGGAGATGGGGCTCGTGCATCGGCGTGAGCTGAGCGGCGTGCGCCACGGGCTGTTCCGGGTCCAGGCGTTCACGCAGGACGACGCGCATCACTTCTGCACGCCGGAGCAGATCGGCGACGAGGTGAAGATGCTCATCGACTTCTTCGAGGAGGTCTACGCGGCCTTCGATCTGGGAGACGTGCGCATCGAGCTGTCCACGCGGCCCGCCAAGAGCATCGGCTCCGATGAGATGTGGGAGAAGGCGGAGAGCGCCCTGAAGCAGGCGCTCGACGAGAAGGGCATCCCCTATCAGGTGAACCCGGGGGACGGCGCCTTCTACGGGCCGAAGATCGACTTCCACATCCGCGACGTGCTCAAGCGATCCTGGCAGTGCGGGACGATCCAGCTCGACTTCTCCATGCCGGAGCGCTTCGGGCTCACCTACGTCGGCGCGGACGGGGAGCGGCACACGCCCGTGATGATCCACCGCGCCTGCTACGGGAGCCTCGAGCGCTTCCTGGGCATCATCATCGAGAACTACGCGGGCAACTTCCCTGCGTGGTTGGCTCCGGTGCAGGTGATGGTCATCCCCGTCGGCGAGAAGTTCGACGCCTACGCGAAGCGCGTGGCCGAGGAGCTCCTGGACGCGGGGGTCCGCGTCGAGACGAACCTCTCGGACGACCGCGTGGGCTACAAGATCCGCGACGCCAGCCTGAAGAAGGTGCCCTACGTGGTGGTGGTCGGCGAGAAGGAGCAGAGCTCCGGGACCATCAACGTGCGTCACCGCGACGATGGGTCGCAGCGGGAGACGACGGTGCCCGAGCTGTTGGCCACGGTGAACTTCGCGCCGCCGAAGCGCTCCCCGCCCGCGGTCGCCGCCGAGTGAGGCGTCGCGCAGCGCCGTCGCGCTGCGCCGGGCCTGTCGAAAGCGCCGTGTCCTGGTCCCCGACGTGGGGGCCGGGACGCGGCTCGTTTTTTTGGGTGAGGTCTTGCGCTGGTCTTGCGCAGGGTGCGCGGTAGGCGGACGCAGCGCGTGCTTGCGCGCGTGAGGGTGTTTTGCGAGCGTCGCTGCATGCTGCGCGTTCGCTCGATGCTCTTCGTCGGTCTCTGGGGAACTCTGGTGGGTGGGGTGGCCTGCGGCTCGGCGCGGGAGAGCGCGCCCGGAGCGACGGCGCCCCCAGCGGTCGAGGAGGTCGCGCCGGAGGAGCCAGCGACGGGAGCCGCCGCGGAGGCCCCCGCCGGCCCCGTGGTGGACGACGCGTTCGGGGGGCGGCTCTATGATCGTTTCTACGACGGGGAGAGGTTCTCTCCGGATCGCGCCTCGACGCCGGGGACGGCGGACGGCAGCGGCGGACCGCTGGGGAACGGCACGCTGCTGCTCGCCGACGGGAGCGCCCTGCTCAACGACGCGGGGCACGACTACCGCCTGAAGAATTTCTTCGGCTGGGATCTGCGCGGAGCCCAGGGGATCTACGGCGCCGCCTATCAGGACAAGGCCACGGTGGTCGAGCGGAACCTCCTGGATCCCGCCTTCGAGTTGGAGGAGATCCGCGTCCTGATCCGTGACGGCTCGGACGTCGTGCCCGGCTACGGCACGGTGCTCGACGAGCTGGAGCTGGAGTCCTTGTTGGCCTTCATCGGTGGGGTGCGCGAGGGGCGGCTGCCCCATCCGGATCGCATCTGGTCCCTGTCCGAGGGGACGCCGGGCAATTACCGCCTGGCGCCCGGAGGAGACGCGGCGCGAGGCAAGCAGCTGTACGCGGACCGCTGCGCCGGCTGCCATGGCAAGGACGGCACCAGGTTCCTCTTCGACGAGGGCGCGTACTCCCTCGGATCCCACGCGCGGCAGAAGGCGTACGAGGACTGGCTGAAGATCCTGAACGGCCACCCCTTCAGCAAGATGAAGCGCTTCGTGCGGGGCGCGAACGGAGAGGAGCTCGGGCAGGAGGTGCTCGACCTGCTCGCGGCCCTGTGCGATCGCACGGAGTTTCCCCTCGGTGCCGCGTCGAAGCCCGACGTCGAGGAGGGGGATCCCCGCTGCGGCGCGTATCTGCGCTGAGCTGGAGCGGTTCCCGGCGCGTCGATGGAGCGCGCGCCGCGGGTGGGCGCTGCGGTCCCGGGGCGTCTGCGCGGTCGAGTCGGCTGTTTGCGTGACGGGGGCGACGCGACGCGTCGCGACGGCGCCAGCGTCCGTCGCATCCGCCGCGCCCCGGCTCGCTCGTCGCTCCCCGGTCGAGCCCGCGCGCGCTCACCGCAGGGCGGGAGAGCGAACGTCGGTGCAGGGCTGGAGAGCGGGAGCGAGCCGGGGCTTGGAGGAGATCATTCGATGTCAATCCAAGCCAAGAAGGAGAACCAAGAGGAGTTGGGACACGGGGCGTCCCGAGACCCAAAGGAGGAAAAACCGGCTTCTCGGGAGGTGCATGACCCCGGGCGCCCGGGTCCTTCGGAAAAAAATCGGGGCGGGTCAGGGAGAGCGCGTGAGGGCCTCCGCGGCGAAGGCCCGGATCCGGGCGCCGACCTCCCGGACGTCGTGCTCGTCGCGGCTGGAGACGATCAGCGCGTCGGGGAACTCCCGCTGGAGGGCGCGGCGCTCGTCCGGCGTGAGGCGATCGGCCTTGTTGAGGAGCAGGAGCCGCCGGCGATCCTCCCCCGACGACTCCGCCAACGCCGCGTGGGTGACGGCGAGGTGTTCGCGGAGGTGGGGGTGGGACGCGTCCGCGACGAGGAGCAGCAGATCCGCCACGACCGCTTCGTCGAGGGTCGAGCGGAAGGACTCCACGAGCGCGTGCGGCAGGTCCTCCAGGAACCCGACCGTGTCGGCCACGAGCACCCGCTGGTGGGGGCCGAAGACGAGGGCCCGGACGGTGGTGTCGAGGGTGGCGAAGAGTTTGTCCTCGACGTGGACGGTGCTCCCCGTGAGCGCCTGCATCCACGCAGACTTGCCGGCGTTGGTGTAGCCGACGAGCGCGACCGTGGGCACGGCGTGACGTCGCGTCGTCGTCCTGCGGCGGCGCGCCCGCTCCGCGTCGATCTCTCGGCGCAGCTCCGCCGTGCGCACGCGGGTCCGCTGCTTGGCGAGCTCCACGTTCGAGTTCCCGCGCCCGCCGCGCCCGCCGCCACCCTCCTTGGCGCCGAGATCCCGATGATCGCGGACGCGGGGGAGCTGATGGACGAGGCGCGCCAGCTCGATCTCGAGGCGGGCGAGCTTCGTCCGCGCGCGCGCTTCGAAGACCTGGAGGATGACGTCGGTGCGATCGAGCACGGGCGCGTCGAGGGCCTTCTCGAGGTGAGCCAGCTGTCCGCTCGGGACGCGATCGGCGGTGATCACGACGCTGGGGGAGAGCCCCGCCGCCCGTCGCTCCTGGAGCAGCGCCTCGAGCTCTTCGAGCTTGCCAGGGCCGACGAGGCTTCCGGGCGGCGGACGACGTTGACGCACGACGGCGTCCACTCGATAGCCGAGGTCCTCGAGGAGGAGCTGCAGCTCGAGGACGGTGTCCTTGTTCGGATCGGCGTGAGGTCCTGCGGCGAGGACGACGGCCGGCCGCGCAGAGCGGGAAAGTGCGGGGGAACGATGGGTTTCTTGTCTGGAACGAGGCATGAGAGAGTCCTTCCTCGCGACGCTCGGGCGGACGCACGCGGGGCGTGCGCGGCCGCGAGCGGCGAGCCACGGGAGAGGATCGAGGGGCAGCGCCCCGAGGAGGTGCCGGGACTGCGTTCGCGGGCGGCGCGCCGAAGGCGCGCGCCGAGCGGCTCCCTGCGGAGCGGCTCGCTGGCGATCGCCTTCGAGGACGCGGTGAGCCCGGGTGACCGGGCCGTTACCCATTCATTCGCGACGCTATCCCGACTTCACGGAAGCTCCCCCACCGGCTGCATGAGCCCATCGGCTGCAAGGCACCGCTTGCACGGGTCCACGCTGCACGGCGCCGTGTTGCATGGCGCCGTGTCGCATGGCGCCGGGCAGGGCGATCCATGCATGGGGGAGTGAAGTCTCACGGCGGAGGCGCCTTCGACGCTCGTTCACCGAGTTCGTTCGCCGAGTTCGGTCACCGAACCAGGCCGACGAGAGCGTACCGGGCCGTCCTCCGGGCAATCAGCGTAGGCGAATGAAAAACACCATGACCCGCTCAGTGTGGAAGAGCGCCTCGATCGACGCAAGCGCATTCGCACTCCGCACAGCCTTTCCTGCGCGTTTCGTAGGGTGCGCCGATTTCGACTGCTCGACCGTTGGCGGGAACGCCGCGATCGAGCGGTCGACGCACGTCGTGTCGGATCGAGCTCTTCGGAGCCGTCCTCGGGATCGAAATGCAGAGCTCGTGTGCTCTTCGGGAGCTCTTCGGGAGCTCGTCGAAGCAGTTCGTCGAAGCAGTTCGTCGAAGC
>Ga0207873_1002572_pt1 | contig 14590 bp, 12 predicted proteins | sample BGWIniCompost_FD_187373 | JGI IMG/M metagenome (GOLD analysis project Ga0207873, IMG submission 187373) | Cellulose adapted compost microbial communities from Newby Island Compost Facility, Milpitas, CA, USA - BGW Initial Compost (SPAdes)... ...
TCCGCCTCGTAGCGAATGAGCCGGTAGCATCGCCCTTGTCCCTACACCTGGCGCGGTGCTACCGGTTTTTTCTCACCCCTGAACCACGCAACTCCTGCACGACCGGCTCCGGCCGGCGGTCCTCTATTGTCGCCGCAAAGGGCGGCGAGACCTAGTGCACCGTTAACTATTTGATATTACGGGAAGATTTAGGCCGCTGACCTCGGCCACATACCAACTATATACCCGCGCCGTCCCTCGCAAAGGCCGTATGCGCAACCCGGGAATCGCGCCCGTCAGGGCGCAGTGGCGCCCGCGAGGCGGGCCTCGAGCGCCTGCAGCCGTTCCGGCGTGCCGATGTCGAACCAGGTGCCGCGGTAGTGCTCCGCGGTTGCGACCTGCTGTTCCATCGCCCGGCGCAGCAGCGGCGCAAGGGGGAAACGTCCGGGCGCGCATTCGGCGAAGAGCTCGGCACGGTAGACGCCGATTCCGGCGAACGTGAGTGCCGGCTCCCCGGGAACGAGGCGTCCGTCGCGGAGCGCGAAATCGCCGTGCGGATGATGCGGCGGATTGTCGACGAGCACGAGGTGCGCCATGCCCGCCGGCGAACGCGCCAATCGCTCGAACGGATAGTCGGTCCAGATATCGCCGTTCACCACCAGAAAGACATCGCCGAGCAGCGGCAGCGCCTGGCGAATGCCCCCGCCCGTCTCGAGCGGGCCGCCGGGCTCGGGCGAGTAGCGGATCCGGACGCCGTAGCGCCCGCCGTCGCCGAGCGCCGCCTCGATGGCGTCGCCGAGATAGGAATGATTGATCACGAGATCGCGGAACCCGGCCCGCGCGAGTCCGCGGATTAGATACTCGATCAGCGCCGCCCCCCCGATCCGAAGCAGCGGCTTCGGCACCGTATCGGTCAACGGGCGCATGCGCTCGCCGCGCCCGGCCGCGAGAATCATCGCTTTCACATCGGGTTCCCCGCCGCGCGGGCTTCGACCGCGCGCAGATCCGCGAGCAGCGCGCCCAGGTCCGCGAGCTCGGAGTAGTGCGCCGCGACCTCGCGTACGTAGCCAAGGGTGCGCGGGATGTCCTTCAGGTAGCCGGGCTTGCCGTCGCGATGGTTGAGTCGCGCGAAGATCCCCGTCGCTTTGAGGTGGCGCTGCACGCCCATCAAGTCGAACCAGCGCTGAAACTCGACGATATCCCTGCCGACCTCGATTCCGGCTGCGGCGGCAAGCGCACGGTACTCCCGTACCCACCCCTCGACGCGCTCGCGCGGCCAGGCGACGTAGCAGTCCCGCAGGAGCGAGACCAGATCGTAGGTCACGGGCCCGATGACCGCGTCCTGGAAATCGAGGATCCCCGGGTTCTCGCGCGGGGTGACGAGCAGGTTGCGCGAATGGTAGTCGCGGTGCACCACCACCCGCGGCTGCGCGAGCGCATTGGCGGTGAGCGCCTCGAATACGGCGTCGAGGAGCGCGTGCTGCGCGGGGGTGAGCGCGAGCCCCAGGTGGCGCCCGAGGTACCACTCGCGAAACAGCTCCATCTCGAACCGCAGCAACGGCGCATCGTAGGGCGGAAGCCAGGCGAAATCGTCGAGCGGAGCGCGCTGCAGCCGCACGAGCGCCCGGAACGCATCGCGGTAGAGCGCGTCGGCGGAACCGGGTTCGAGCGCCGCGAGGTACAGGCGTTCACCGAGGTCGGTGATGAGCAGGAAGCCGCGCTCCAGGTCCTGCGCATGAATCTCGGGCACGTTCAACCCGAGCGCGCGCAGCGCCCGCGCAATGCGTATGTAGGGGCCGCAGTCTTCCTTCTCGGGCGGCGCATCCATCGCGATCAGCGTGCGGCCGCGGCTGTCGCGCACGCGGAAGTAGCGGCGAAAGCTCGCGTCGGCGGACGCCGGACGGATATCACAGCCGCCGTCGCCGAGCGTGGCGCCGACCCACTCGCTCAACGCGGCGAGGCGCGAGTCAGCCGCGTTCATGCCCGGTGTATGCACGAGATGGCTGGCGCAGTGTGAACGTCGCGGGGCACGGAATGCATCGAGCGCGCCTTGCTGGAGCGCGCATTGTATGCAAAGTTATCGCAAACTTCATAAGGACAATGCCTCCCCCACGGTTCACACCGCTTCGGGCCGCCCGGCTTGTCGCCTTTACCGTGTGCTGGGCGGTCGCGGGAGCGGCGGCCGCACCGCCTCCCGCGGCCTGTCCGCTGGACCGTCCGGTACCGACCGCCCCGCCGCCCGCGCCGTCGCGCCCGGCGGAACCGGGTCCGACCACGCTTCACGCCGACCGGGCGCGCGCGCTCGATGCGGATGTTATCGAACTCGAAGGAAACGCGGAGGCGGTGCGCGACGGAGAGCGCCTTACTGCCGACAACATACGCCACGACCGCGCCGCGAACACCATCGACGCGAGCGGCAACGTGACCGTCACCCGGCCGGAGGGCGCGCGCTTCACGACGGAGGCGCTGCACCTCGATCTCGACACCGGCACGGGCGAGGCGGGTCCGGGCACCTACGCGCTCACCGGCGCCCGGCTCGGCCGCGGCGACACGGCGCGCATCGAGTTCCTGGGCCGCGAGCGCACGCGCCTGCACGACCTGCGCTACACGACCTGCCCGGAAGGACGGGACGACTGGTTCCTGCGAGCCGGCCGGCTCGATCTCGATACCACCGAGGACATCGGCGTCGCGCGCAATGTCACCCTCGAGCTCTTCGGCCTGCCGGTTTTCTATTTCCCGTACCTTAGCTTTCCGATCTCCGACGAGCGCAAGAGCGGGTTTCTGTTCCCGGAGATCGGCCACGGGAGCCGCCTGGGCGCCGTGGTGGCGACGCCCTACTATTGGAACATCGCCCCGAACTACGACGTCACGCTCACGCCGCGGCTCATGACCGACCGGGGCGTACAGCTGCAAACCGAGTTTCGCTACCTCGGACGTGCCTTCGCGGGCGAGCTCGACGCAGAGTACCTGCCGAACGACGACCTCACGGGCGAAGATCGCGCCGCCTGGAGCTACCGGCACGGTCACGTCTTCAGCTCGCGCTGGACCGCCGCCATCGATGCGCGCCGAGTCTCAGACATCGATTACGTCAACGATTTCGGCGATCGCCTGAGCGTGACCGCCGAAACCCATCTCTCCCGGATCGCCGCGCTCAACTACCGCAGCCCCCAATGGGCCTTCACTGCGCGCGTTGCGGACTACCAGACAATCGACCGCAGCGTTCCGCTCACCGCACGCCCGTATGCGCGCCTCCCGCAGCTCCTGCTCGCCGGCACCTCGGCGCCGGGGAGCGGGCCGCAGTACCGCTTCCAGGGGGAGCTGGTGAGCTTCGACCACGAGGTGAATGCAACGGGGGAGCGCGCTCACCTCAACCCGTCGGTGCGCTGGCCGATCACGCCGCTCTACGGCTTTCTCGTGCCGGAGATCGGTGTGCGCCACATCGCCTACTCGCTCGACCAGCCCGATGCGCGCGGCGACAAGCGCCCTTCCGTCACCGCGCCCTACCTGAGCCTCGACGCCGGACTCTATTTCGACCGCCTCGGCGAGCGCTTCGAGCAGACGCTCGAGCCGCGGCTCTACTACCTGTACGTCCCGCACCGCGAGCAGGACCATCTGCCGAACTTCGACACCACCGTACCCGATTTCACGTTCGCGAATCTGTTCCGCAACAACCGCTTCCTCGGCGGCGACCGGATCGGCGACGCGAACCAGCTCACGCTCGCACTCACCACGCGCGTGCTCGACGCCGCCGACGGCACCGAGCGCCTGCGCGCGAGCATCGGCCGCATCCACTACTTCGACGATCGGCGTGTCAACGTGCCGGCAGGCACCATCGACGACGACAACTCGGACTACGCGGCCGAGGCCGTGGTCTGGCTGCCGGGCAACTGGCACGTACGCGGCGCGACACAGTGGTCGGCCGAAGAGGATCACACCGTGCGCGCAAGCTTCTATCTGCAGCACCAGCCCGCCGCCGACCGCATCTTCAACATCGGCTACCGCTACGCGCGCGGCGAGCTGCAGCAGCTCGATCTGTCGTTCGAATGGCCGCTCGGCGCCCGCTGGATCACCCGCGGGCGCGCCCTCTACTCGCTGCGCGACATCGATCGCGGGAACATCGACAGCTTCCTCGGCATCGAGTACCGCGCATGCTGCTGGGCGCTGCGCCTGTACGCGGCCCGCGGCCTGGTGCAAACGGCAGCCGGGGCGCCCGAGCTCACGGAATCGCGCAGCCGGTTCATGTTCGAGTTCGAGCTCGCGGGCTTGAGCCGCTCTGGCGGCGCCGTCGAAAGCCCGCTCGCAGAAGCGCTCTTCTTCGCGCCGCCCGTCCGCTAATCCGCGGCCGACCGGCCGCGAGCCGCGCTATGATACGCTCGGCATCCGACGGATCCTCGATTTGTTATGCGTCTGCTTCGCTCCGCCCTGCTCCTCGCTGCGTTGCTCGCCGCCGCGGCTGCGCCCGCCGCGCCGCGGCCGCCGGTGCTCGACGTCGACCGCATCGTCGCCGTGGTGAACGACGATGTCATCACCATGAGCGAGCTCGAGCAGCGCCTTGCCGAGACACGCCGCCAGCTGGCGGCGCAGCGCATCGAGGCGCCACCCGATGACGTGCTGCGGCGTCAGCTGCTCGAGCGCATCGTGGTCGAGGAAATCCAGCTGCAGCTCGCGGCACGCACCGGCATCCGCGTGACCGAGCGCGACGTCGAGCGCGCGATCGACACGATCGCGGCGCGCAACCGCATGAGCGTCGAGGAGCTGTACGCCACCGTGCGCGAACAGGGCTTCGACCGCAACGCCTACCGCGAGCAGATTCGCAAGCAGCTCACGATCCAGCAGCTCGTAGACCGCGAGATCAACAGCCAGATCACCGTGAGCGACAGCGAAGTCGAGAATTTCCTGCGCAACGCGCAGGCGCGGGCGCGCCAGTCACAGGAGTACAACATCTCTCACATCTACATTCCGGTGCCCGAGGCCGCCACCGCGGAGCAGATCGCGGCCGCGCGCCGACGCGCCGAGGAAGTGCACCGGCTGCTGCAGAGCGGGGAGGACTTCGCCCGCGCGGCCGTCACCTACTCCCAGGGTCCGGACGCGCTCAAAGGCGGCGCGCTCGGCTGGAGGAGCGCCGGGCAACTGCCGGAGCTGTTCCTGAGCGCCCTCGAGCGCATGCAGCCGGGTGACGTGAGCGAAGTGCTGCGCGGACCGAACGGATTCCACCTGCTGCGGCTCAACGACCGCCGCGGCGCAGGCCCGCAGGAGGAGGTCGTGCAGCAGACGCACGTACGGCACATCCTGCTGCGGCCGAGCGAGCTGCAATCGCTCGAGGACGCCCGCGCACGGCTGCTCGACATCAAGCAGCGCCTCGAGGCCGGCGAGGACTTCACGCTCATCGCGCGCACCACCTCCGAAGATCCGATTTCGGCCGCGAACGGCGGCGACCTCGGCTGGGTGAGTCCCAAGCAGCTCGTGCCCGAGTTCGAGCAGGCCATGAACGCGCTCGCCCCGGGAGAAATCAGCGATCCGGTGCAGACGCCGTTCGGGCTCCACCTGATCCAGGTGCTCGAGCGCCGCGAGCAGACGGTCACGGGCGAGCGTGAGCGCGCGGCGGCACGCCAACAGATACACGCGCGCAAGGCCGACGACCGCTACGAGCAGTGGCTGCGGCAGCTCCGCGATGAGGCCTACGTCGAGTTCCTGCTCGAGGATTTCGAGTAGTCCGCCCCGGCCGGCGCCTCCGGAGTGCCAGCGCCGATGCCGCCCCCTTTGATCGAGCGAGCACTTAAGGCCATCATCGCGTCCCCATGGAGAAGCTTCCGGTCGTTGCCATCACCCCCGGCGAACCCGCCGGCGTCGGGCCGGACCTGTGCGTCGCGCTCGCCCGGGAGGCGCAGGACGCCGCGCTCGTACTCATCGGCGATCCAGAGGTCCTCGTGCAGCGGGCGCGCCGGCTCGGCCTGCCGTTTGCGTACCGCGAATGGCGCGGGCGCGCCGAAGCGGCCCCCGGCACGTACGTGCTGCCGGTCGCGGCGGCAAAGCCGGTCGTCCCGAGCCGGCTCGAGCCCGAGAACGCGCGCTATGTGTTGCAAACCCTCAACGTCGCGCTGGAAGGCTGCCTGCGGCGCGAGTTCGATGCGCTCGTCACCGGCCCCGTGCACAAGGGCGTGATCAACGACGCGGGCATTCCCTTCACGGGCCACACCGAGTTCATCGGCGAGCGCTGCGGCGTCGAGCCCGTGATGATGCTCGCCTGCCCGGATCTGCGCGTCGCGCTCGCCACCACGCACGTGCCGCTCGCCGAGGTGAGCCGCCACATCACGCGCGAGCGCCTGCGTCTCGTGCTCGGCACGCTGCACCGCGATTTGCGTCAGAAATTCCGCATTCCCGATCCGGTTATCAGCGTCTGCGGCCTCAATCCCCACGCCGGTGAGTCCGGTCATCTCGGGCGCGAGGAGATCGAGGTGATCGGTCCGATCGTCGAGGAACAGAAGGCGCTCGGGATGCGCCTGCGCGGCCCCTTGCCCGCGGACACGGCGTTTATCGCTGCGCAGCTCACCGGCGTCGATGCCGTGCTCGCCATGTATCACGACCAGGGGCTTCCGGTGCTCAAGCACCACGACTTCGCGAACGCCGTTAACGTCACGCTCGGGCTCCCGTTTCCGCGCACCTCGGTGGACCACGGAACCGCACTCGATCTTGCCGGCACCGGGCGCGCCGACCCCTCGAGCCTGCGCGCGGCGCTCGCGCTCGCGCGCAGGCTAGGCGCTTGATGCCCCATCGACCGCGCAAGCGCTTCGGGCAGCACTTCCTGCACGATCCGGCCGTCATCGATCGCATCCTCGCCGCGTTCCGTCCGCACCCGGGGGACACCATCGTCGAGATTGGTCCGGGGCGCGGCGCACTGACGCTGCCGCTGCTCGCGCGCGTGCCGGTGCTCCACGTGGTCGAGCTCGACCGCGACCTCGCCGCGCAGCTCCCCGCGCTCGCCGCGGGCCGCGGCGAGCTGATCGTGCATCAGGCAGACGCGCTCACCTTCGATTTCGCGGCGCTCGCCGCGGGCGGCAAACTGCGCCTCATTGGCAACCTGCCCTACAACATTTCGACGCCGCTCCTGTTCCATCTCCTCGCGCAGGCGCACGCGATCGCCGACATGCTGTTCATGCTGCAGAAGGAAGTGGCCGAACGCCTGGCGGCGCCCCCGGGCGATGCGGCCTACGGGCGGCTCAGCGTGATGGTGCAATGGCACTGCGCGGTCGAACGGCTCTTCGACGTCGGCCCCGGCGCGTTCCAACCGCCGCCGAAGGTGCACTCGAGCGTCGTGCGGCTGCGTCCGCGTCCGGCGCCGGTCGCCGGCATCGACGCGGACCGTCTCGGGGAGCTGGTCCAGGCGGCGTTCGCCCAGCGGCGTAAGACGCTGCGCAACAGCCTGCGCACCCTGGTGGATGCCGCCGCCTTCGCCCGCGCCGGCATCGACCCGGCGCGGCGACCCGAGGAGCTCACGCTCGAGGAGTTCGCCCGCCTGAGCGCAGAAGCGACGTCATCCGAAAGCCGCGCGCGGCGTTGATCAACGCAACGATCGCGAGAAGGAGGACCTCATGCGTCGCATGCTTGCCGTACTACTGGCCATGGCTGCCGTACTGCCCGCGCACGGCGCGAGCTGGACGACCAATTCGTTCCGCACGCCGCGCGGCGGTCTGGTGCAGCTCGGGGACAGTATGGCGAAAGTGTTGCGCGCGGCGGGCGCCCCGCTGCACCAACGTGTGCTTTCCACGGGCGTCAGCATCGGGCGCTTCGTCGGACTGAACCGCGAGCAGTGGACGTACCGCGGACACGCCGGCTACTACGTCGTGACGTTCGCGGGCGACCGGGTGGAGCAGATAGAGGTCCTCGCCGACCGCTAGGAACGCGGACGCCGCGGCGGGATCGCGATTACGAATCGGGGGTCGGGAAACTTGAGCGCGAGCGCCGGGTTGCGCGTCGCGGGATTCATTCTGCGCTGCGCTCGAGCTCTTCCGTCGTGCGCATCACCCACTCTTCGCTGCGGCGTGCCACCTCGGCGCCAGACAGCCCGCGGGTATCGATGCTCGGTCCGATCACGACCCGGATGACGCCCGGCCGCTTGATGAACGCGCGCCGCGGCCAGTAGAGCCCGGCATTGTGGGCCACCGGCACGACCGGGTAGCCCGTTTCCGCAGCCAGCACCGCCCCGCCATGGCGCCAGCGGCCGCGCTGCCCCGGCGGCACGCGCGTGCCCTCGGGGAACACGGTGACCCAGATGCCCTCGCGCAGCCGTTCCCGGCCCTGCTCGATCACCTGCTGGAAGGCTTCGCGGCGCGAAGCGCGATCGATCGCGATCGGCTTGAGCAGCGCCAGCGCCCAGCCGAAGAGCGGCACCCACATGAGCTCGCGCTTCAGCACCCAGGTTTGCGGCGGCAGCAGCACCGGCAACGCAAACGTCTCCCAGGTCGACTGGTGCTTCGCCATCACGACCGCCGGTCCCGGCGGCAGACGCTCCAGCCCCTCCACTCGGTAGTGCACGCCACAGAGCACGCCGATCAGCCAGACCTGGAACTTGGCCCAGCGGCTGATCAGGTAATAGCGCCAGCGAAACGGCAGCGGGAACGTGAGCAGCATGAGCGGCGCGTATACGAGCACCGACAGCCACATCTCGAGATTGAACAGCGTCGAACCGACGATCTGGCGCAGCACCCCGAGCGCGGACAGCGGGCGGCGCGCGGGAGCGGCGGACGGGGCGGGACGGGATTCCTGCGGAGCCGGGGTCGCCATCAGGGATCGACCGGCAGCGCGCCCGCGAGGAGTGCGTCCGCGAACGCGGCGAGGTTGTCGAACACGGGCACGCCCTCGAACCGCTTCTTGCGCAAGGTGCGGCGGCCGTGGCCGGTGCGCACGAACGCCGGGCGCGCGGATACGGCGCGCGCGGCCACAACGTCGCGCTCGTCGTCGCCGACCACCCAGACCCCGTTCAGGCTCACCTTGAGGCGGTCCGCGATCTCGACGAACAGGCCGGGCTTCGGCTTGCGGCACTCACAATCGTCGTCGGGCGTGTGCGGGCAGTAGAACACAGCGTCGATGTCGCCGCCCTTGGCGCGCACGGCGTCGATCATCTTCAGGTGTATCTTCATCAGCGTGTCGGTGTCGAACAGCCCCCGCCCGACGCCCGACTGGTTGCTCGCCACGACGATGCGAAACCCCTCGCGGTGCATGCGCGCGATCGCCTCGAGACTTCCGGGGATCGGATGCCACTCCTCGGGCGACTTGATGTAGGCGTCCGAGTCGTAGTTGATCACCCCGTCACGGTCCAGAATGACGAGCTTCATGCGTCGGAGAGCACCCGGTTGTCGTTCGTCTATCAGAGCCGCCGAAACGGTTCTTCTTCTCGTCTCAGGTCCCGCGGCCCAGGCGATCGGAGTCCGCGTTGCGCGTCTCAGCTCTGAAGCTTGGACACGTCGGCGATCTCGCGGAACTCGCGGCGGACTTGTGCGAGCAGCTGCAGCCGCGCCGTGCGCAGCTCCGCGTCGTCGACCATGACCATCACCCGATCGAAGAAAGTATCGACCGCCCCGCGCAGCCGCGAGAGCTCCTTCAACGCCGCGGCATAATCGCCGGCCGCCGTGAGCGGCGCGACGCGTTCCGCCGCCGCGGCCAGCTCGCGCGCGAGCGCTTTCTCCGCCTCCTCACGGAACACGGCGCCGTCGATCCGCGGCGTGATGCTGTCCGGATCGCCGCCGCCTGCCTGCCGCAGGATGTTTTGTATACGCTTGTTGGCGGCGGCGAGCGCCTGACCTTCCGGCGCGGCGCGGAACGTGCGCAGCGCCTCGAGCCGCGGAATCAGCTGATCGATGCGGGTGGGCGCGAGCGCGAGCACCGCTTCGATCTCGTCCGCCGCGTAGCCGCGCTCGCGCAGGTACGAACGCAGCCGGTCGTAGAAGAACCCGCGCAGCCCCTGGACCACGTCCGGCGCGAGCGCGACGTCGCCGTAGCCGCGCCGCGCCTGCTCGAGGAGCTCCGCGAGATCGAGCGGCAGCGCCTGCTCGAGGAGAATGCGCAGCAGCCCGACCGCGGCGCGGCGCAGGCCGAACGGGTCCTTCTCCCCGGTCGGCGCGAGGCCGATCCCGTAGATGCCGACCAGGGTATCGAGCTTGTCGGCGAGCGCGACCGCGATCGCGATCGGCCCCTGCGGGAGCGTTCCGCCCGCGGCGCGCGGGTAGTAGTGCTGCTCGATCGCGTGAGCCACCTCGGGGGCCTCGCCGTCGTGCAGCGCGTAGTAGCGCCCCATGATGCCCTGAAGCTCCGGGAACTCGCCGACCATGTCGGTGAGCAGATCCGCCTTGCTGAGGTAGGCCGCGCGCTCGGCCGCGACCGGGTCCGCCCCGAGCTTCGACGCGATCGCCGCCGCGAGCGTCTGGATGCGCTGCACGCGCTCCAGCTGGCTTCCGAGCTTATTGTGATAAACCACGTGCGCCAGGCGCGGCACGCGGTCCGCGAGCCGGGTCCTGCGGTCCTGGTCGTAGAAGAATTTCGCGTCGGCGAGGCGCGCTCGCAGCACGCGCTCGTTGCCGCGCACGATCTCGCGCGCATCGCGCGGCTGCATGTTGGCGACGAAGAGGAACTTCGGCAGCAGCCGCCCGCGCACGTCGGCGAGCGGAAAGTACTTCTGGTGCTGCTGCATGCTGACGATGAGGCACTCGCGCGGCACCTCGAGGAACGCCGGATCGAAGCTGCCCGTATGTACGCTCGGGCTCTCGACGATGCTCGTGACCTCGTCGACGAGCTCCGTTTCGCGCCCGAGGCGCCAGGTCGTCCCGGCGCCCTCCTTCGCCGCCGCCTTGTCGAGCGCGCGCACGATCGCATCGCGCCGCTCGGTGAAGGAAGCGATGACGCGCCCCTGCAGGCGCAGCGTTTTCTCGTAGTCCTGGGCGCGCCGGATCGCGATCGCACCCTTGCTCAGGAAGCGGTGACCGCGGGTGCGGTTGCCGCTCTTCAAGCCGAGCACCGTTCCCGGCACGACCTTCGACCCGTGCAGCATCACGAGCCCGTGCACCGGACGCACGAACTGGACCTCGCGCGCGCCCCAGCGCATGAGTTTGGCGATCGGGAGCTTGCGGATACCCGCTTCGACGATGCCGGCGAGATGCTGCGCGAGTGCCTCGCCCTTCTGCTTCGCGCGGTAGACGAAGAACTCTGCCTTCTCGTCGCGGCGCCGCTCGAGTTCTTCGGGCGCGACGCCGCAGGAGCGCGCGAAGCCGGCGAGCGCCGCGGTCGGATTGCCGTTCGCATCGAGCGCCGCCTGCACCGACGGCCCCTTGCGCTCGATCACGCGCTCGGGCTGGCGCGCGAGCACGCCGGAGATGCGCACGGCAAGGCGCCGCGGGGTGGCGAAGCTCTCAGCCTCGCTGCCCTCGCCGAGGAAATACTGCGCCCGCAGACCGTCGACGATCTCCTTCGCGAACGCCTCGGCGAGGCGCTGCAGCGACTTCGGCGGCAGCTCTTCGGTCAGGAGCTCGACGAGCAGCGGCGCGACGGCCGGCGAGCGGGCGCTCCGGGTTCGGGCCATGGTCTAACGTGCTCCGATCTTCTTCTTCGGCGCCGCGGCTTGCGCCAGCATCGGGAACCCCAGGCGCTCGCGCGATTCGTAGTACGCCTGCGCGACGAGCCGCGCGAGGTTGCGTATGCGTGCGATGTACGCGGCGCGTTCGGTCACGGAGATCGCGCCGCGCGCATCGAGCAAGTTGAACGTGTGCCCGGCCTTGAGGACGAGCTCGTAGCCCGGCAGCGGCAGGCCCTGCTCGATGAGCCGCTTCGCTTCGGCTTCGTAGCCGTTGAACTGCGCGAGCAGCCAGTCGACGTTCGACGCCTCGAAGCTGTACTTCGACTGCTCGTACTCGTTCTGGCGAAAGACGTTTTCGTACGTGAGCGGCGTGCCGTCCGGCAGCACCGCCCACACGAGGTCGAACACGTTCTCGACGCCCTGCAGGTACATCGCCAGACGCTCGAGCCCGTAGGTGATCTCGCCGAGCACCGGCTTGCAGTCGAGGCCGCCGACCTGCTGGAAATACGTGAACTGGGTGATTTCCATCCCGTTCAGCCACACCTCCCAGCCGAGCCCCCAGGCGCCGAGCGTCGGATTCTCCCAGTCGTCCTCGACGAAGCGCACGTCGTGCTTGCGCGGGTCGATGCCGATCGCGCGCAGCGAGTCGAGATAGAGATCCTGGATGTCGTCGGGCGAAGGCTTCAGCACCACCTGGTACTGATGATGCTGGTACAGCCGGTTCGGATTTTCGCCGTAGCGGCCGTCCTTCGGCCGGCGCGACGGCTGTACGTAGGCGGCGCGCCACGGCTCCGGTCCGATCGCGCGCAGGAACGTGGCCGGGTGCGAAGTGCCGGCGCCGACCTCGAGATCGAGCGGCTGCAGGATGACGCAGCCCTGCGCCGACCAATAGCGCTCGAGCCGGAATATGAGATCCTGGAACGTCACGGAATCGCGGACAGGTGTCGGTGGGTCTGGTTGCTCGGGTGCGCGTTCTGTCGCGCCGCCCGATTATAGCGCCCCGCCCCGGCGTCTTGTTACTCGGCTCCGCGCATCGGTCGTCCGTTCCGCGTTCACAAGGCGTCGGCCTCGGGCGAGGCGTCGGGTGTCTCGGCCGTCGCCTCGTGCGCGCGGGGCGCCAGCTCGCGTGCGATGGCCTCGGCCGCTTCGCCCGGGAAGCGGTAGAGACGATGCAGGATCTTTTGCGTCCGCCGGGTGAAGAACTCGGTCCGGGTTGCCGGATTGTGGCGCGTCGGGCTCGGCAACGTGGCCGCAAGCTCCGCCGCCTGGATGACGCTGAGCCCGGCCGCGGACACCCCGTAGTACGCCTCCGCGGCCGCCTGCACCCCGTAGATGCCGGTGCCGAACTCGGCGATGTTGAGATAGAGCTCGAGGATGCGGCGCTTGCGTAGATTGGACTCCATGCCCCAGGTCAGCACCAGCTCGTGCCACTTGCGCACCGGGTTGCGCGCCGGGCTGAGAAACAGGTTCTTGACCGTCTGCTGCGAGATCGTGCTCGCGCCGAGCGCCAGGCGGCGCTCTTCGAGGTTGTAGCTCATCGCCTCCTTGAACGCGATGAGATCGAAGCCGCTGTGCTCGTAGAAGCGCGCGTCCTCGGCGAGGATGACGGCGCGGATCATCGGCTTCGCGATCTGCGCGAGCGGCACCGGGCGCCAGCGCAGCGGCGGGAGCCGGCGGTCCTCGGCCCGCGCGCGCTCGTACTGGAGCATGAAGCTCGACTTCGGCACCGAACCCGTGGCGAGCGCCTTCCAGTCGGGCCACGTGAGCATGAGGTAGAAGAGATCCGCGATCAGCGCGATCAGCGCGAGACGCAGTCCCCAGCGAAGCAGCCACGCGAGGCGCGCGAGCAGACCTGCCTTACGCCGCGGCATTCGAGCTTCCGGAGGCCGGGCGCGGACCGCGCGGCGCTCCGCGACCCGCGCCCGTGGAGGGTCGTTGCATGCGCGATAGTCTACGGCAAGGAAGCGCGGATTCGGCGCCGCGTTGCCGCGCGGCCGGACCAATGGACAAGGCGGCGCGCATTCGTTATGTTGCCTCGGCGTTTGGGCAGCGCCCGAACCACCCGGAGGGAACCGGCCGCAGAGCCGGAAGAATAGCGAACGGGCCCGCGAGGGCCCGTTTCCGCTGGTGCTGTTCTACAATACCCGCCCGAACGCCGAACCGCTCGCCGCAATGACTTCCGTCGCCGCCGCCACGAGCCCCCGCCGCAAATGCGTCGCCCTAATCTCGGGCGGCCTCGACTCGATGCTGGCCGCGAAGGTCATGCTCGAGCAGGGAATCCACGTCGAGGGCATCAACTTCTACACCGGCTTCTGCGTGGAAGGACACACGCAGGCGATCCGGCGCACGGCACGCACGCGCCCCAAGCGCAACAACGCGCTCTGGGTCGCCGAGCAGCTCGGCATCAAGCTGCACATCATCGACGTCATCGAGGAGTACAAGGATGTCGTTATCAACCCGAAGCACGGCTACGGCGCGCACCTCAACCCGTGCCTCGACTGCAAGAGCTTCATGGTGCGCAAGGCGCGCGAGTGGATGGAGGCGAACGGCTTCGACTTCATCGTCACGGGCGAGGTGATCGGGCAGCGGCCGATGTCCCAGCGCCGGGACACGATGCCGGTGGTGGCGCGCGAATCGGGCGCCTTCGATCGACTGCTGCGTCCGCTCTGCGCCAAGCTGCTGCCACCGACCCTGCCCGAGCGCGAAGGCTGGGTCGATCGCGAGAAGCTCTACGACTTCAGCGGCCGCTCGCGCAAGCCGCAGATGGCGCTCGCCGCCCGCTACGGTCTGACCGACTACGCGCAGCCGGCGGGCGGCTGCTGCTTCCTCACCAACGAGCAGTATTCGAACAAGCTCGCGGACCTCTGGCGCGCGCGCGGCGAGAAGCGCTACGAGCTCGAAGACATACTGCTGCTCAAAGTCGGCCGGCACCTGCGGCCGCGGCCGCACTTCAAGCTCATCGTCGCGCGCGACGACGGCGAGAACAATTTCCTGCTCGGCTTCCGCCACCGCTACACGCACCTCATGGCGACCAGCCACCCGGGACCG
>Ga0207873_1002573_pt1 | contig 14585 bp, 16 predicted proteins | sample BGWIniCompost_FD_187373 | JGI IMG/M metagenome (GOLD analysis project Ga0207873, IMG submission 187373) | Cellulose adapted compost microbial communities from Newby Island Compost Facility, Milpitas, CA, USA - BGW Initial Compost (SPAdes)... ...
GCTCGCCCTGTCGCAAGCCCACCTCTCCCTCGACGCGCCTCTCGCCCCGGGGGAGGACAGCCGCCTCCTCGACTACCTCCCGGACCAGTACTCGCCTGCGCCCGACGACGAGACCTACGAGCGCGCGCTCGCGGCCACGATCGAGGAAGCGCTCAGCACGCTCAAGGAGCGGGAGGCCAAGATCCTGAGGCTCTACTTCGGCCTCGACGGCCAGGAGCCGATGACGCTCGAAGAGATCGGCTCTCTCCTCGGGATCACGCGCGAGCGGGTTCGTCAGATCAAGGAGCGCGCTCTCGGGCGCCTGCGTCACGCTTCGCGCGCTCGTTTCCTCGAGACCTTCCTGAGCTGACCCCTCGCGGGGAGCCGACTTCTCGCATCGCGCCGGCGCGGCGAGCGAAGACACCGGTCGGGGCCGAGCGCCCGCGCCGATGCCGCGGATCGCGCCGGCGCGGATGCCATCATCGTGCCGGCTGGCGACCGCCGTCGACGCTCGGCACGCCGGTACCGCCCAGTCTTGACATGCCGGAAAATTTCAGGTATCGTTCACGTCTGTGCCGCTTTGCGCTTGGTACTGACAGGGAACGATGAAAACGTATTCGCCGAAGGCCTCCGACATCCACCGCGCGTGGTGGGTCGTCGACGCGGAGGGGAAGGTTCTGGGCAGGCTCGCCAGCGAGGTGGCGAAGATCCTGCGCGGCAAGCACAAGCCGACCTACAGCCCGCACATGGACATGGGTGACTACGTCGTGGTCATCAACGCCGAAAAGGTGCGGGTCACCGGCAACAAGCTCGAGAAGAAGACCTACTTCCGTCACACCGGCTACATGGGTGGCGCCAAGTTCACGCCCCTCAAGGACATGCTGGCGAAGCACCCGGAGCGGGTGATCGAGCTGGCGGTCAAGGGCATGCTGCCCAAGACCAACCTGGGTCGGCTGATGCGGAAGAAGCTGCGGGTGTACGCGGGGCCGAAGCATCCGCACGAGGGGCAGCAACCGCAGCCGCTGGAGATCTGAAATGGCGACCAAGGTGGAGCAGTATCACGGCACGGGCCGTCGCAAGACGAGTGTTGCGCGGGTCTACCTCAGGCCTGGCACGGGGAATTGGGAGATCAACGGGCGGTCGCTGAATGACTACCTGCCGCGGCTCTCGCTGCAGCAGCATGCGCAGGAGCCGCTGGTCGTGACGGAGAACCAGGGCCGTTTCGATGTGAAGGTCAGGGTCGACGGCGGCGGTTTGACGGGACAGGCGGGCGCGATCCGTCTGGGGGTCGCCCGCGCCCTGCTGCAGTACGACCCGGAGCTTCGCCGCATTCTGCGCGAGCGCGGCCTGCTGACGCGCGATCCGCGCGAGGTGGAACGGAAGAAGCCGGGCCAGCCGGGGGCGCGCAAGCGGTTCCAGTTCTCGAAGCGCTAAGCTGGCATTATCACACACACCGCTGGACGCCGGGCCTGGGTCCCTGCTGGGCGGCTCGACGGAGGAAGGCGGTGGAAGATCAACCCCACGACGAGAGGCGTCGTTCATGAGGGAAGTGCAGCTCAAGGACCTCCTGGAGGCGGGGGTCCATTTCGGGCACCGGACGAGCCGTTGGAACCCGAAGATGCGTCGCTTCATCTTCGCGGAACGCAACGGCACTCACATCATCGATCTCAAGAAGACACAGCTGGCGCTGCAGCAGGCGCAGCAGGTCGTGCGCGACGTGACGCTGCAGGGTGAGCGCGTTCTCTTCGTGTGCACCAAGCGCCAGCTCCGCCCGATCATCGAGCAGGAGGCTCGCCGCAGCGAATCGCTCTACGTGACGGAGCGCTGGCTGGGCGGGATGCTCACGAACTTCCAGACGATCAAGAAGCAGATCCGCCGGCTCAAGGATCTTGAGCGGGGGATGGAAGAGGGCTCCTTCGAGTTCTACACGAAGAAGGAGCGGCTGCTGCTGGACCGCGAGCGTGCCAAGCTGGAGAAGTACCTGGCCGGCGTGAAGGACATGAGCCGGCTTCCGGGCGCGATCTTCGTGGTGGACGCGAAGAAGGAGCACATCGCGGTCAAGGAGGCGAACAAGCTCGGGATCCCGGTGATCGCGATCGCGGACACGAACGCGGATCCGGATCTGATCGATTACCCGATCCCGGGGAACGACGACGCGATCCGGTCGGTTTCGCTGATCACGTCGGTGATCGCGGACGCGATCGAACAGGCGCGGCGGGAATTGCCGCCGGAGGTGCGTCGTCGTGCTGCCGAGGCGGAAGCGGTTACGTACTCGTCGGAGACGGGGATGGCTCCGGAAGAGGAGGAACGCCGTCCGCGTCGCCGTCCGCGTCGCCGGCGTCGTCCGCGCCCGGAGGCGATCGCGACCCTGCGGACGGCCGACGAGAGCGACGCCGAGGGCGAGGAAGCGTAGACCATCCGTCAGGACGATCGGCGGACGGCACAGCGCGCGAGAGCGCTGCAGCGCTGCAGCCCGGCAGCCCTGCGGCGCTTTTTCGCGAATGGGCGCGTGCAAGGCCCGTCGATCGAGTCGGAAGAGGTGGCCAGGGGGTGATGCAGCCCCCTGGTCCTGAACTGGAGAGGGGAGCAAAGAGATGGCGATCACTGCTGAGCAGGTAAAGGAGCTGCGTGAGCGGACCGGCGCCGGGATGATGGAGTGCAAGAAGGCGCTGGAGGAGACGGGCGGGGACATGGAGAAGGCGGTCGACCTCCTGCGCGCGAAGGGCGCCGCGAAGGCGGCGAAGCGTGCGGGCCGGGAAGCGCGCGAGGGTGCGATCGGCAGCTACATCCACATGGGCGGCAAGATCGGGGTGCTGGTCGAGGTCAACTGCGAGACGGACTTCGTGGCGCGGACGGAAGACTTCCAGGCGCTGGTCCGTGATATCGCGATGCACATTGCGGCGGCGAACCCGCTGGCGGTGACGCCCGAGGAGATCCCCCAGGAGGTCGTGGAGCGCGAGCGTGCGATCTACCTGCAGCAGGTCAAGGAAGAGGGTCGCCCGGAGCACCTGCACGAGCGGATCGTCGAGGGGAAGCTGAAGAAGTTCTTCGAGGACAACGCGCTGCTGAACCAGGCGTTCGTGAAGGACCCGGAGAAGACGGTCGGCCAGCTCATCACGGAGGTGTCGGCGAAGACGGGCGAGAACATCGTCGTTCGCCGGTTCGTGCGCTACGCCCTCGGCGAGTGAGCCGGGGGCGTAGCCCATCGGTTGGGGTCAGGTAATCATCCAGGGTGAGAGGATCTTGTCGACGAGCGACGAATTGCGCTACAGGCGCGTCCTGCTGAAGCTGAGCGGGGAGGCCCTGGCCGGAGAGCAGGGATTCGGGATCTCGCCGCCGGTCGTGGATCGGTTGACGGATGAGATCAAGGCGGTCCACCAGATGGGGGTGGCGCTCGGTCTCGTGATCGGCGGCGGCAACATCGTGCGGGGGACGCAGGCCAGCCAGCAGGGGATGGACCGGGTCAACGCCGACTACATGGGGATGCTGGCGACGGTCATCAACGCGCTGGCGCTCCAGGACCTGCTCGAGCGGAAGGGGGTCGACACGCGGGTGATGACGGCGATCCGGATGGAGGAGCTCGCGGAGCCGTACATCCGGCGGCGTGCGTTGCGGCATCTCGAGAAGGGCCGGGTGGTGATCTTTGCCGGCGGGACGGGGAACCCGTACTTCTCGACGGATACGGCGGCGGTGCTCCGCGCCATCGAGATGGAAGCCGACGTGATCATCAAGGCGACGAAGGTGGAGGGGGTCTACAGCGCGGACCCGGCGAAGGACCCGACGGCGAAGTTCCTGCCCCGCCTGTCGTTCATGGAGGTCATGACGAGGGAGCTCGGCGTGATGGACACGGCGGCGGTGTCGTTGTGCAAGGACAACGATCTGCCGATCATCGTGCTGAACATCCAGCGGCCCGGCGCGATCGCGGATGCGATTCGCGGCGAGCCGGTGGGAACTCTTGTGAGCTGAGGCTGCCTCGTCACTTCAGGCGTACGAGGAGTATCTCCGGGGGGAAGAACCATGGCATCGATAGCGGAAGCGCGAGCGCAGATGGAGAAGGCCGTGGAAGCGGTGCGGCGGGAGTTCGCTTCGGTGCGGACGGGGAAAGCGACGCCCGCCCTGCTGGACACGGTCCGCGTGGACGCGTACGGGAGCAAGCTCCCGTTGAACCAGGTGGGGACGGTGAGTGCGCCGGAGCCGCGCTTGCTGGTCGTGCAGCCGTGGGACAAGAGCCTGATCGGCGAGATCGAGAAGGCGATCCAGGGCGCGGGTCTGGGGCTGAATCCGTCGAACGACGGGAACGTGATCCGGATCCCGGTGCCGCCGTTGACGGAGGAGCGCCGCAAGGAGATGGTGCGGGTGCTGCACAAGATGGCGGAGGAGGGCCGGGTCGCGGTTCGGCATGCGCGTCAGGAGGCGAACAAGGACATCAAGCGTCGGCAGCAGGAGCACGAGCTGAGCGAGGACGAAGCTCGTCGCCAGATGGACGAGATCCAGAAGCTGACGGACGAGTACGTGGGCCGGATCGACAAGCTCCTTGAGGCCAAGGAGCGGGAGGTCATGGAGGTCTGATCCCCGGCATGAGCGCCGATCCTCTCGAGCGAATCCGGCTGGGCGGCGCCATCCCGGCGCATGTGGCGATCATCATGGACGGGAACGGCCGCTGGGCGCGAGCCCGCGGCCTCCCTCGTTATCGTGGCCATGTGGCCGGGATGGCGTCGGTGCGGGAAGTGGTGGAGGGTGCGGTCGAAGCCGGCATTCAGGTCCTCACGCTGTACGCCTTCTCCCAGGAGAACTGGAACCGCCCGCGGGGCGAGGTGGCTGCGCTCATGCGGCTGCTGAGGCACTACCTGATCAAGGAGCGGGAGGATCTGCGCGATCGGGGCGTGGAGGTCCGCGTGCTCGGGGACCTGGATCGGCTCCCGGCAGGCGCGCGTGCCGCCGTGGCCGCGATGGAGGAGGCGACCCGGGGCGGGCAGGCGTTGCGGCTGAACCTGATGGTCAGCTACAGCGGCCGTGCCGAGCTGGTTCGGGCGTTTCGCCGGCTCGCGGCCCGGGTCGAGGCGGGCCTGCTCTCGGCCGATGCGGTGGACGAGGCCGCGATCGAGAGCGAGCTGTACACGGCCGGCTTCGTCGACCCGGACCTCCTGATCCGGACCTCCGGCGAACAGCGCATCAGCAATTTCCTTCTCTGGCAACTCGCCTATACCGAGCTCTACCTTTCGCCCGTGCTCTGGCCCGATTTCCGGCGGGAGCACCTCTTTGCCGCGATCGAGGAGTACCAGAAGCGGGAGCGGCGTTTCGGGCGCGTGTCAACGGTCTGAGGACAATGCCGAAGAGCGAGCTGGGCCAGCGCGTGGCAGTTGCGGCCATTGGCATCCCGGTAGCCATCGCGGCGATCGTGGCCGGCGGGTGGTATCTGGGTGTGCTCCTGGCGGCGGTCGCCCTGGGGAGCGCCCTGGAGCTGTTCCGCCTCGCGGAGCGGAGCGGGATCCGGCCGGTGAAGGTGCCGGGCGCCGCGTTCGCCGCCGGATCGGTGCTGATCGCCGCGTGGCGGCCGTCGATCGAGGAAGCGGCGCTGCCGTTGTTCGTGAGTGCGGTCGTGCTCGTGCTCCTGGCCGCCGGCGCAGTGGTGTGGGTGCGGGGCGTGGATGGACGACCTCTTCCATCGTCGGCTACGACGGTCCTGGGGGCGATCTTTCCGGGCTGGACGCTCGCCCACGGGATGTTCCTGCGCCACGATTTCACGGCGATGGTCGAGGGGGCCTCGTACGGCGCGCCGGGTTTTCTCGCCACGGAGGCGTGGGCGGGTGCCGCCCTCGTCGTCTTCTCCGTCGGCGTCACGTGGATCAACGACACGTGCGCGTACTTCGCGGGCCGGAAGTGGGGTCGGCGCAAGCTGATCCCGACGGTGAGCCCGGGGAAGACGGTCGTGGGTGCGGTGGCCGGGCTGGCCGGAGCTGTGGCCGTGGGGGCGGCGTACGCCGCGATCGTGCTCGACGGCTGGTACGGCTTCGGTCTCGGCTGGGCCGCCGGCGCGGCGGGCGGGTTGCTGGTGGGCGTCGTCGCCTTGATCGGGGATCTGGCCGAGTCCGTGATCAAGCGCGAGGCGGGGGTCAAGGACTCGGGCAATCTGTTCCCCGGCCACGGCGGCGTCCTGGATCGCCTGGACGCGCTCTTCTTCGCGATCCCCGTGGCTTACTGGTTCTTCTGGGTCTCGTTAGGATAGGACAGGGCGGAGGGGTGCCTTGAGCATCGGTGTCGCGATCCTGGGTTCGACGGGTTCGATCGGCCGGAGCGCACTCGCGGTGCTGGAACGTCATCCGGACCGGTTCCATGTCGTTGCGCTGACCGCGCATCGGAACGGCGAGGAACTCGCGAGGCAGGTCGAGCGGTACAGGCCGAAGGTGGCGGTTCTCGTGGAGAATGGCCTCGGCTCGCTCCCCACGACCCCCGGGACGCAGTGGTATACCGGCCGTGAGGCACTCAAGGATGTGGCGGCGCACCCGGACGTCGACGTGGTGATCAACGCGGTCGTGGGCGCGGCGGGGCTGGAGGCGACGCTGGCCGCGCTCGGGGCGGGGAAGCGCCTCGCGCTTGCGAACAAGGAATCGCTGGTCGTCGGCGGGCCGCTGGTGTTGGAGGCGGTGGAGCGCGGGGGCGGAGAACTGATCCCGATCGACAGCGAGCACAGTGCGATCCTGCAGTGTCTCGCCGGGTCGGACCCGAGCGAAGTGCGCTCGCTCGTGCTGACGGCGTCGGGCGGGCCGTTCCGGGACTGGACGGCCGAGCAGCTCGCGAAGGCGACGCCCGAGCAGGCGCTGCGCCACCCCACGTGGGAGATGGGCGCCAAGATCACGATCGATTCGGCGACCCTGGCGAACAAGGCGCTCGAGGTCATCGAGGCGCACTTTCTCTTCTCTGTGGAGTACGATCGCATCGACGTCGTGGTCCACCCGCAATCGATCATCCACTCGATGGTCGAGTTCAACGACGGGTCGGTGCTGGCGCAGTTGGGGTTCCCGTCGATGGAGCTCCCGATCCTCTATGCACTGACGTACCCGGAGCGGATCCACGACACGGGGCCGCGCTTCGACCCGGTGCGGGCGGGACCGCTGACGTTCGAGGCGCTGGACCCGGTACGTTTCCCGGCGTTCCGTCTCGGGGTCGAGGCGGGGCGTTGCGGTGGGGTCGCACCGGCGGTGTACAACGCCGCGAACGAGGTGGCCGTCGCCGCGTTCCTGGCCGGAGAATTGCCGTTTCCGGGCATTGCGGAGTTGATCGAGCGGGTGCTCGAGGAGCACGAGGCGGGGCCCGCCGATTCATTGGAAACGGTGTTGTCCGCCGATCGGGAGGCCCGCATCATCGCCCGTAGAATCCTGGAGCACGGATGCTGATCACGATCCTCGCGACCATCATCGTCCTCGGAGTACTCATCTTCGTTCACGAGCTCGGCCACTTCGTGACGGCCAAGCTCGTGGACATCGAGGTTCCCCGCTTTTCCATCGGACTTGGCCCCAAGCTGGTCGGATTCCGGCGCGGCGAGACGGAGTACGTGATCTCCTGGCTCCCCCTCGGCGGCTACGTGAAGATGGCCGGGATGGAGGAGATGGAAGCCATCGAGGGCGGGCCGGTGAAGCGGGATGAGGGCACCGGGATCGCGGGCGCGTCGGACCTGGGGCTGCTTCGCGAATCCGACGGCCAGGCCGCGCCACGGCCGCGCGATTTCGAGTCGAAGTCGCTCCCGGCGCGGGCGTTGGTCATCTCGGCCGGCGTGATCATGAACTTCCTTTTCGCGATCGTCGTCTTCGCGGCGAGCGCGTTGATCTGGGGGATCGAGCTGGAGCCGGAGGCGCGGATGCCGGCGGTGGAGGCGACGGAGCTCCCCGCGGGCGCCGAGGCGCTGGCGAACGTGCCGGTCGGCGTGAGGATCCTCACGTTCGGCGGCAAGGACATCGGGGACTGGGGCGACCTCCGGATGGCGGTGTTGACCGCCTCCCCGGGCCCGGCGACGGTGACCTTCGACGGGGCGCCGCCCGTGACGATCGAGGTGCCGGCCAACGACACGGCCAAGGCGCTGCTGGCGGCTCACCTCGGCCCGTTCTACCCGCCGGTCATCGCCGGCGTGCTGGAGGGTCAGCCGGCGGCCGAGGCCGGGCTCCTCGCGGGCGACAGCGTCATCAGCGCGGGTGGCCGACCCATTCGCGATTGGGGTGAGTTCCTGTCGGTCGTCCAGGCGCATCCCGGCCGGCCGCTCGATCTCGAAATCGAGCGCAGCGGCGTGCGGTCAATGGTGCGCGTGACGCCGAAGGTCGAGACGGTCCAGGGTCCGAACGGACAGCAGGTGATCGGCGTGATCGGTGCCCAGAGGGTGCAGGAACGCGAACATCCGGGCGTACTCGGCGCCGTCGGGCACGGCTTCACGCGGACCGGGGAAGTCATCGCCCTGATCGTCGGGTTCCTCGTCGACCTCGTGACCGGCGACGCATCGCCGCGTTCGCTGGGCGGGCCGATCCTGATCGGCCAGCTCAGCGGCCAGGTCGCGCGGCTCGGGCTCGAGCCGTTCCTGGATTTCATGGCGCTCTTCTCGGTCAATCTGGCCGTGCTGAACCTGCTCCCGATCCCCGTTCTCGATGGCGGGCACCTGGTGTTCCTGGCGATCGAGGCGATCCGTGGTCGAGCGCTCTCGTTCGAGCAGAGGATGCGGCTCACCCAGGTGGGGTTCGTGATCGTGCTGGCGATCATGGTCTGGGCGCTGGCCAGCGACTTCCTGCGGCTGTTCGGGCTGTGAGGAGCATCGCCGGGGGATTGGAGGCGTAGGGGCCGGGTGCCCCACCTCACCCCCGCGTGGTCGCGGTCCCCTGGAAGACGCCGTTACAACAGGGAGAGCTGCACGGGCTCGCGCGCCCGTCGCAGCTCTTTCGCATCGATGGGGTCGAGAGGGGCGTCCTGCCGCGCCACGAGGAGCGGCCCGGCGAAGCCCAGGGAATCGAGCGCCTCGGCGACGACATCGCGGGCCAGCGCGCCGTCGTTGCAGTGCTCGCTCAGGTGGGCGAGGATCACGGCGCCGAGGCCGGGATGGTAGAGCTCCCGCGCGAGTTCCGCGGCGGCTCGATTCGACAGGTGGCCGTGGCTGGACGCGATGCGCTGCTTCACGGACCAGGGGTAGGGGCCGTTCCAGAGCATCGCCTCGTCGTGGTTCGATTCGAGGACGAGGACGTCGCACCCGGAGAGGGCGTGGCGCACCGCGGCGGTCGGGCGCCCGAGGTCCGTTGCGATCCCCAGCTTGATGCCGGTCTCCACGTCGCGGAGCGTGACGGCCACGGGGTCCGCCGCATCGTGGACCGTCAGGAACGGCTGGATCTCGAGGCCGCCCACCCGAAACGCCCGCTCGGAGACGTACTCGACCACCCGCTCGTTCCCGGTCAGGAGCTTCTCGCACGCGGCGCGCGTGATCGGCGTGAGGTAGAGCGGCACACCGAGCCGCCGCGCGAGGATCCCCATGCCCCGGGTGTGGTCGGTGTGGTCGTGGGTGATGACGATCCCATCGAGGGAGGCGGGGTCCACGCCGACCGCGGCGAGGCGTCTCTCGATGTCTTTTCCGGTGAAGCCTGCGTCGACCAGGACGCGGGTGCCCCCGGCTTCGACGAGCGTCGAATTGCCGCCGCTCCCGCTGCCGAGAACCGTGATCCTCACACCGCCTCCCCCGCCGCGACGGTCGCGCGTCCGGCCGCCGGGTCGGCTTCGAGCAGTGCCCGCAGCCGCGGCAACGCCTGCCGCGCCGCCGCCTCTCCGGCCGCGATGAGCTCCTTCGCCCGGCCGAGCTGGTCGAACCCGATGTCCCCGATGTCGGGGGCGATGAGCACGTCGGCGTTGTTGGCCGCGAGCTGCGCGGCCGCGCGGCCGGCCGTGTAGAAGGAATGAGTGACGATCTCGATCATGTTCCTCGGCGGCTGCGGCCGCCGGTACGACAGGTTCACGTCCACCGCGACGACGATGTCCACGCCGAAGAGCCGGGCGACCGCCGTCGGCACGTTCGCGGTCACGCCGCCGTCGACGAGGAGTAATCCATCGCGCTCCACGGGAACGAACAGGCCGGGGATCGCGCAACTCGCGCGGACCGCACTGATCAGCTCGCCCTCGCAGAGGATCACCGGCTCGGCCGTGGCCAGGTCCGTGGCCATACACGCGAACGGGATCACGAGTTCGTCGAACGTGGCGACCGGGAGCGCCCGGCGGAGCAGCTCGCCCATGCGCTCGTTGGACATCAGCCCGAGGCGGCTCACGATCGGGCGGGCGAGGAGCGGCCAGCGGAGCGACTCGCCCCACGCGGCCGCCCGGTCCGCCGAGACGCCGGCGGCCATGAACACCCCCGCCAGGGCGCCCGCGCTCGTGCCGACGATCTGATCCGGCGAGAGCCCCTCGCGCTCGAGTACGCGCATCACGCCCACGTGCGCGATCCCGCGCGCGGCGCCGCCGCCCAGGACGAGCGCCCACCGACGCCTCGCCGGTGGCGTCTTTCGCCTCAAGATGCGCTCCGGGAGCGGTGCCATGCGCGTCTCAACACCTCACGCTGGCCATCCCCGAGCGGGACGTTCCTCCTGCCCATGACCGTCTCGGCGGAGGCGAGGAACCGCTCCAGCTCGTAGACCGCGGATGGGTCGGCGCCGCCCCACGCGAACGGCGGAACGTAGCGGGGCGGGATCCCCCCTCCGAACAGGTTCGCGCCGGCGCCCACCACGGTGCCCGTGTTCAAGAGCGTGCCGATGGCCGTCTTGACGTGGTCGCCGATGAAGCAGCCGAGCTTCAGCTCTCCGGTGTCTACCTCGCCCCCAGGCGTCCAGATCCGCACCGAGCCGTAGTTGTTCTTCAGGTCGCTGTTCGTGGTCAGGGCGCCGAGGTTGACCCAGCAGCCCACGTACGAGTGGCCGAGGAAGCCGTCGTGCGCCTTGTTCGAGTACCCGAGGATGACGCTCTCCTCGACTTCGCCGTGGACCTTGCAGACGGGCCCGATGGAGACTGCGGCCACCGGGCCGCCGAGGATGGCCGTGCCGCGGCCGATGTAGGACGGGCCGGAAACCTTCGAGAACGCAGCGACGGACGCGCCCTCGTCGAGCCAGACGGGTCCGTGGCGCAGGTCGATGACCGCACCGGGCTCGATCTCCGCCCCGGCGCCGAGGATCAGCGGCGCGTCGCCGACGACGTGGACGCCGGGCGGCGGCTCGGGTCGCTCGGCCGCGGGGAAGAGCGCAGCGATGTCGCGCGCGACCTGCTCGGCGTTATGCGTGACCAGGTGCCAGATCCGCTCGAGGAGGAAGCCGTCGAGGGCGATCTCGGGCGCCGACGGCGCATGCCGCGCCGGGTCGTCGAAGAACTCCCGAGGCGGTGGTGGAGACCCCGCCGGCGCGAACCATCCTGCCGCCTCCCCGCCGATGCGGAGCAGCGCCGGATGATCGGGATAATGGATCGGCGCCGCGGACCACGACGGGACCGCGCGCGACACGAGGTAGACGACGCCGCGGTCCGCCGGGATCCCGTCCGGCGCGAGCACGGGGCGCGCCTCGGGCTCCTCGAAGCCGACGAGGTCCTCGCCCGCAAGGTGCCCGATGCAATCCGCGCCGAGGACGCGCTGCGCACGCTCGCGCAAGGTCAGCGCGCCGAACCGCAGCTCGCCCGCCGGTCGGGTCAGCGTGAACGGCTGCCAATCCCGGGCGATCCGGTCGTCGAAGAGGACGAGGCAAGGGCCGGCCATACTCACCGCTCCAACTGCCGGATGCGATCCGGCAACTGCTTCAACATCTCCTTCAGATCCGCCGACCGCTCCCGCGGCGCGACGAAGGTCGTGCCTCCGCTCTGCACCACCACCAGGTCGGCCGCCCCGAAGACCACGACCGCGCCCTCCTCCGCCCAGGCGATACAGTCGCGGCAGTCGACGAGATGGGAGTCGCCGACGGCGACGTTCCCGTGGGCATCCTTCTCGCGCGTACGGCCCACGGCATCCCACGTGCCCACATCGTCCCAGCGGAACCGGGCACGGGCCACCGCCACGGCGTCGCTCCGCTCGAGGAGCCCTTCGTCGATCGTGAGCGTCGGCACGGATTCGAAGAACGCTTCCACGTCGCCCGCCTCGAGGAGGGGCAGGTGCCGGGAAAGCTCCGGTGTGTGGCGCGCCAGCTCATCGAGGAGCGTGGCCGCGCGCCAGACGAAGATCCCCGTGTTCCACAGGTACTCGCCGCGGTAGAGGTACTCGAGCGCGGTGTCGCGGTCGGGCTTCTCGACGAACTCGGCGACTTCGTAGACCTGGAGGGCGGGACCGAGCGGAGCGCCGACGCGGATGTAGCCGTACCCGGTCTCGGGGCGCGTGGGTTCCACACCGATCGTGAACAGCCGATCGTGTTCGGCGGCGAGATTGCCCAGTTCCTCGAGCTGCTCGCGAAAGTCGTCGGCGGGCTCGATCACGTGATCCGCGTGGAGCGAGATCATCACGGCCTCGGGGTCGCGCCGCACGATCTCGTGGGCCGCCCACGCGAGCACGGGCGCGGTGCCGCGCGCCTGCGGCTCCAGGAAGAGGTTGTCCCGGCCCAGGTCGGGCGCGGCTCCCAGGATCGCGTCCGCCAGGGACTCGCCGGTGAGGATCTTGAGCCGCGGCAGCGGGACAAGGGGCGTGATCCGCGCCACGGTGTCCGCGATCAAGGGCCGATCGCTCCCCAGCGGCAGGAGCTGTTTGGGCCGTTCCGGCGTCGAGACGGGCCAGAAGCGCGAACCCACGCCGCCGGCCAGGACCACCGCCCAGAGCGACGGATCAGGATTCGAGAATTTCTTCGATCCGGGCAAGGAGTCTCTTCGGGCTGAAGGGTTTGGTCAGGAAGTCGGTGGCGCCGAGGCGCACCGCCGCCTGTCGGTCTGCGTCCTGGCCCCTGGCCGTGAGCATGATCACCGGCGTGTCTCGCCGATGAGGCATGCTCCGGATCCGAGCCAGGACGTCAAGACCGCTTCCGTCGGGCATCATGATGTCCAGGAGCACGAGGTCCAACGGCGCATCCGTGAGGAGCCGCTCGACCGCGCTCCTGCCATCGTGGGCCAGTTCTACCGCATAGTTTGCGTGTTCGAGCTTGAGCTGGACGATGCGTCCGATGTACGGCTCGTCGTCGACGACGAGTACGCGGCGTCGGGTCGGTCGCGACTCGGCTGGCATCGATAGGCGTCTGAGCGGTCGGGTCATGATTCGCGGATGGGAGAGCCAGGTGCGAAATTCATGCCCGACGCGGTCGCCGTGCGCCGCCCGGCGAGCCGGCCCCCGTCGCGGGGCAACGGTAGGTGCGCGGGGAGCGAAAGTCAAGCGAGATTGCGGATTTTCGCGATGTACGGGCTTCGCGCGGCCTTGACACTCCCCTGGCGTGCCACTAGTGTTCCGTCTCTAAACGACTTACGGACCTTCGGCTGCGAGCGGCGAAGTGCGAAGACTGCCGTTGATTCTCTCCCTCGTCGCGCTGGCCATGGCCGGCTGCGATGACCCGTTGGGACCCCAGCCCTGGAACGAAACACCCATCGAAGTGCAGCTCTGGTCGATCGACCGGACCGAGCACATCGGGCTTCCTTCGGCATTCGACTTCTTCAATCGGCAGCGGGTCGCCGTCGAGGACCCGAATTCGGCATCGGGCTGGGATGTGGTGGTGTCCGACGTCGAGGGCGGGCTTGCGTTCGTCCCCGCGGGCGCCTTTCCCGACATCGGCACCGATGTCGGGATCGCGGTGATCACGGGCGTGTCGTTCGACGATCTCCTCGAGGCGCCGCGCGACGCGGATGCGTACATCACCGACAGGGCGGTTCCTCTCGTGGAAGGCGGCGTGTACGTGGTGCGGACTCGGCGCGCCGCGTGTGCCACGTTCGGCTTCAGCACCTTCACGCCCAGGTACGGAAAGGTCACCGTGACGGAGATCGACCTCGAGGAAGGGTCGGTGGTGTTCAAGGTGGTCGTCAACCCCAACTGCAACGACCGCTCGTTCGTATCTCCGGAAGACGACTGATGCTGGATCTCAGGAGGGTCAGGGAGGAGACCGCGCTGGTGAAGGAGCGGCTGGCGCGGCGGGGCAATCCGGAGCTGCTCGCTCAGATCGACAGCATCCTCGAGCTCGATGAGGAGAGGCGGGCGCGGATCACGGAGGTGGATGCGCTCCGCGCGCGGCGCAACGAGGTGTCGCCGCGGGTCGGGGAGCTGAAGCAAGCCGGCCGGCACGAGGAGGCTGACCGGTTGATCCGTGAAATGCGGGAGGTGGCGGAGCGGATCGCCGTGGAGGAGGCGCGCCTCGGCGAGATCGAGGAGGCGCTTCGTACGCTGCTGCTACAGATCCCGAACCTTCCCGAAGAGGACGTGCCGCCGGGAGGCGAGGAGGCGAACCGGGTGCTCCGGGAATGGGGCGAGACGCCGAGGTTCGACTTCGAGCCCAAACCGCACTGGGACATCGGCGCGGCCCTCGGAATCCTGGATTTTCCCCGAGGCGCGAAGGTGGCCGGGAGCGGGTTCCCGCTGCTGGTGGGCGCCGGCGCCCGGCTCGAGCGTGCACTGATCAACTTCATGATGGACGTGCACAGCCGGGAGCACGGGTACA
>Ga0207873_1002574_pt1 | contig 14567 bp, 11 predicted proteins | sample BGWIniCompost_FD_187373 | JGI IMG/M metagenome (GOLD analysis project Ga0207873, IMG submission 187373) | Cellulose adapted compost microbial communities from Newby Island Compost Facility, Milpitas, CA, USA - BGW Initial Compost (SPAdes)... ...
GTGATCGCGAACTGCTTGTAGATCTCGCCCGAGGCGCCGCCCTGCAGCGCGCTGGGGATGAACACCGCGGCCAGCACCACGGTGATCGCCACCACCGCGCCGGTGATCTGGCCCATCGCCTTCTCGGTGGCCTCCAGCGGCGGCAGGTGCTCCTCGGCCATGATCCGCTCGACGTTCTCGATCACCACGATCGCGTCGTCGACCACGATGCCGATCGCCAGCACCATCGCGAACATGGTCAACTGGTTGACGGTGAAGCCGATCAGGCTCAGGCCGAGGAAGGTCCCGAGCAGCGCGACCGGGATCACCAGGGTCGGGATGATGGTGGCGCGGATGTTCTGCAGGAACAGCAGCATCACCAGGAACACCAGCACCACCGCCTCGACCAGGGTCTTGACCACCTCGTTGATGGCGATGCGGACGAAGGTGGTCGAATTGAACGGCGTGTACCACTCCACGCCCGGCGGGAACGTGGCCTGGAGTTCGTCCATGCGCGCGGTCACCGCCTCGGCCACCGCGAGCGCGTTGGCGCCCGGCTGCAGCATGACCGCGACAGCACCGGTCGGCTGGCCGTTGAACTTGGCGTCGAAGCCGTAGCCCTGCGCGCCGACCTCGACCCGCGCCACGTCGCCCAGACGCACGATCGCGCCGTCCGCGTCGGCGCGCAGGATGATGTTGCGGAACTCCTCGGGCGAACTGAAGCGGCCTTCGGCCGCCACCGTCGCGGTGAAGCCCTGGCCGGCCGGCGCCGGGTCGGAGCCGATCGAGCCGGCGGCGAACTGCGCGTTCTGCGAGCGCACCGCCTGCAGCACCTCCGTCGCCGACAGCCCGTAGCCCTGCAGCTTCACCGGGTCCAGCCAGATGTTCATGGCGTACTCGGAGCCGAAGTGCTGGGTGTTGCCGACGCCGGGCACGCGCGCCAGCGGTTCGAGCACGCGCGAGGCGATCAGGTCGTTGAGCGCGTTGCGGTCGATGGACGGGTCGCTGGAGCGCAGCCCGACCACCATCAGGAAGCCGCTGTTGGCCTTGGCCACCACCACGCCCTGCTGCACCACCTCCGAAGGCAGCCGCGGCGTGGCCAGCGCGACCTTGTTCTGCACCTGCACCTGGGCGATGTCCGGGTCGGTGCCGGTCTCGAAGGTCAGGGTGATCGAGACACGGCCCGACGAGCTCGAGGTCGAGCTGAAATACAGCAGGTTGTCGATGCCGGTGAGCTGCTGCTCGATGACCTGGGTGACCGCCTGCTCGGCGGTGCGCGCGTCGGCGCCCGGATAGGTCGCGTTGACCGTGACCTGCGGCGGGGCGACGTTCGGGTACGACTCCACGCCCATGTTCAGCAGCGAGATCATGCCGCTGAGCGAGATCAGGATCGCGACGACCCAGGCGAAGACCGGGTGGTGGATGAAAAAACGGGGCATGGCGGCTCAGTCTTGCTTGCCGTCGCCGGCGTCGTCGCCGGCATTGCCTGCGTTGTCCGCGGGCGCAGGCGCCTGTCCGGCTGCGGCCGGCGCGGCGGCCGCGCCCTGCGGGGTCCACGGCACGGCCTTGGCCGGCGCCCCGGGCTGGACCTTCTGCAGGCCCGACACGATCACCTGGTCGCCCTCGGACAGGCCGGAGGACACGATCCAGTCGCCGCCCTCGGCACGTTCGAGCTCGAGGTCGCGGCGCGCGACCTGGCCGTCGGCGTCCACCACCAGGGCGTAGGCGCTGCGCGCGTCGCGCTGCACCGCCGCCTGCGGGATGGCGAACACGCCGCGCAGCTGGCCGAGCCTGGCGCGCAGGCTGACGTAGGTGCCGGGGAGCAGGCGGCCTTCGGGGTTCGGCACCACCGCGCGCATCGAGATCGCGCCGGTGGCCGGGTCGACCACGTCGCCGGAGAAGTCCAGCGTGCCGGCGTGCGGATGCACGCTGCCGTCGGGCAGCACCACGTCCACGCTCGAGGCGGCGTCCGGGGCCGCGGCCTGGGCCTGGCGGATGCGGTCGAGCTCGCCCACGCCCAGCGAGAAGTTCGCGTACAGCGGGTCGATCTGGTCGACGGTGGTGAGCAGGGTCGCCTCGCCCTGGCCGACCAGGGCGCCTTCGGTCACCCTCTGGCGCCCGGCACGGCCGGCAATCGGGGCGCGCACGGTGGCGTAGCCGAGGTTGATCTGCGCCGTCTCCACCGCCGCACGCGCGGCCTGGACCGCGGCCTGGGCGCTGCGTTCGGCGGCCAGCGCGTTGTCGAGGTCGGCGGCGGACACGTAGTTCTGCGGCGCCAGCCGGCGCGCGCGCTCGGCGTTGGCGCGCGCGTTCGCGTAGTTGGCCTCGGCCTGGGCGAGCGCGGCGCGGGCATTGGACAGCGCCGCCTGCAGCGGGGCCGGATCGATGACGAACAGCACCTCGCCTTCCTTGACGTCGCTGCCTTCGGTGTAGGCGCGCCGCTGCAGCACCCCGGACACGCGCGCGCGCACGTCGGCGCTGCGGAATGCGGTCAGGCGGCCGCCCACGTCGAGGGTGAGCGGCAGGTCGGTGGCCTTGGCTTCGACCACGCCGACCTCGGGCGGGGGAGGCGTTTGCGGGGCCTGGTCGCCACCGCAGGCGGACAGCAGCAGGAGCAGGGGGATACAGGCGGGCAAGCGGCGCATGGGGCAATCCCTGTCAGGCGACGCGCGCGGGCGCCGGCCGGGTGTTGTAATTACTGTACTGGACAGTATACGAGTGGTGCCCGGTCCGCACCACTGCCACAAGTCAGAGCATCCGCGACTGCGATCGCAGTCCGTGAGACTGGATCATGGAATGAATCCGGTTCACAATCCACGCCCGCCCAGCTGCCGGCCCGGGCGGCCGCCCCGCCGGATCCCCCGCCTTGAACACCACTGCACGCAAGCAACGCGAGTTCGCCCTGCGCGAGGCCAGGATCCTCGATTGCGCGCAGGCGCTGATCCAGCGCGACGGCCTGCTCAACCTGCAGATGTCGCGCATCGCCGAGGAGTGCGAGTACGCCACGGGCACCCTGTACCGGCACTTCGCCAGCAAGGAGGATCTGCTGGTGGCGCTGGCCACGCGCAACAGCCTCGAGCGGATCGGCCTGTTCGAGCGGGCGGCGCGCTGGCGCGGCCCGACCCGCGAGCGCATCGTCGCGCTGGCGCTGGCCGACCTGATCGTGCTGCGCGAGCAGCCAGAGCATTTCCGGCTGGCCCAGCTGGTCTGGAGCGACGTGGTCTGGGGTGCGGCCTCGCCCGCGAGCCGCCAGCGCGCGCTCGATGCCTGGGAGCCGGTCGGCGCAATGGTCGACGCCATCGCCGCCCAGGCGCGGCGCGACGGCGACCTGCCGGACGGCTTCGCGCTGCCCGACCAGGCCCTGACGATCGGCCCATGGCTGCTGTGCGTGGGCATGCATACGCTTGTGCAGCAGCAGGGCCTGCTCGACCCGGCCATCGGCGACCCCTACCGGCTGCTGTTCCAGCACCTGCACTACCTGCTCAACGGCTTCGGCTGGCGTCCCCTGTTCGACCCGGCCGACGGCGACGCGCTCGACCGCATGAACGAACGCCTGTGCCGCGACGTCTTCGACGTGGCCTGCCCGTATCCCCCGCAACCCCAACGCTGACCCGTTCCCCCGCCAAGGTTCCCCCATGTCCACCATCCATCCCCCGCGCAAGCCCCGGTTCGCGCTGCGCATGGTCCTGATGCTGATCGGGACGCTGCTCGTGTTCGGCGGCGTGTTCCTCGTCAAGTGGGCCATCGGCCAGCAGATGAACCAGTTCTTCGACAACATGCCGCAGCCGGCGGCCGCGATCAGCGCCGCCACCGCGGCCACGCAGCGCTGGAGCGACGACGGCGAGGCGGTCGGCACCTTCGTCGCCGTCAACGGCACCGAGGTGACCACCGAGGCCGGCGGCGTGGTGCGCGCGATCGAGTTCGAGCCCGGCCAGCCGGTCAAGGCCGGCGCGGTCCTGGTGCGCCTGAACACCGACAACGAGGTGGCCACGCTCAAGGCGCTGGAGAGCACCGCGCGGCTGGCCGAGGTCCAGGCCGAGCGCTGGCAGCAGCTGGGCAAGGACCAGCTGGTCTCGCTGGACGAGGTGCAGCAGCGCGTCTCGGCGGCCGCCAACGCGCGCGCGCAGGTCGAGGCGCAGCGCGCGCTGATCGCGCAGAAGACCATCCGCGCGCCGTTCTCCGGCGAGCTCGGCATCCGCCGGGTCAACCTCGGCCAGTTCGTCTCGCCGGGCGACCCGATCGTGACCCTGCAGCAGCTCGACCCGATCCACCTCGACTTCGCCCTGCCCGAGCAGTACATGGACAAGCTGCGGCCGGGCACCAGGATCCGGGCCACGGTCGACGCCCTGCCCGGCCGCGAGTTCGAGGGCGAGGTCACCGCGATCGAGCCGCGGATCGACCCGTCCACGCGCAACTTCACCGCCCAGGCCACCCTGGCCAACCCCGAGCACCTGCTGCGCCCGGGCGCGTTCGCCAGGGTCCGGTTCTCGCTGGGCGGCGAACGCGAGGTGGTGGTGATCCCGCAGACCGCGGTCAGCTTCAACCCCTACGGCAACGCGGTGTTCGTCATCAGCGAGGTGCCGCGCAAGGAGGGCGAGACCGACATGCAGGGCAACCCGCTCACCGGCAACAAGCTGGTCGTCACCCAGCGCTTCGTCCGCACCGGGGCGACCCGCGGCGACCTGGTCGCGGTGGTCGAGGGACTCAAGCCCGGCGAGCAGGTGGCCACCAGCGGCCTGCTGAAGCTGCGCAACGAGGCCGAGGTCACCATCAACAACGAGATCCAGCCGGCCGCCGACCCGGAGCCGCAGACGCAGAACCGCTGACGTCGGTCCCGCGCCCCCACCCCGACCCTCCCCCGCGCGCGGGGGAGGGGGAGTCGAGCCATGAAATTCACCGACATCTTCATCAACAAGCCGGTGCTGGCGATGGTCGTCAGCCTGTTCATCCTGATCTTCGGGCTGCGCGCGTTCTCCGAGCTCAACGTGCGCCAGTACCCGGAGCTGCGCAACGCGGTGGTCAACGTGACCACGGTGTACTACGGCGCGGACGCGGACCTGATCCAGGGCTTCATCACCACCCCGCTCGAGCGCGAGATCGCCAGCGCCGAGGGCATCGACTACATGTCCTCGACCAGTTCGGCCGGCGTGAGCACGATCCAGGCCTACATCCGCCTGGACCACGACCCGAACGAGGCGCTGACCCAGATCGCGGCCAAGGTCAACAAGATGCGCGGCCAGCTGCCGCCCGAGTCCGAGGACCCGGTGATCGACCTGCAGCAGGGCCAGCAGATCGCGGCGATGTACGTGTCGTTCGCCAGCGAGACGCTCGACAACAACCAGATCACCGACTACCTCACCCGCGTGGTCCAGCCCAAGCTGGTGACGGTGCCGGGCGTGCAGCGCGCCGACATCCTCGGCGCCGGCACGTTCGCGATGCGGGTGTGGCTCAAGCCCGACCGCATGGCCGCGCTGCAGGTCACCGCCAGCGACGTGTCCAACGCGCTGCGGGCCAACAACGTGCTCTCCGCGGTGGGTTCGACCAAGGGCCAGATGGTCGCGATCGACATGACCGCGCGCACCGACCTGCAGAGCCCGGAGGAGTTCCGCCAGCTGGTGATCCGCGAGGAAGGCGGCGCGATCGTGCGCCTGGGCGACGTGGCCGACGTGGTGCTGGGCTCGGAAAACTACGGCACCTCGGTGCGGATCAACGGCGAATCGGCCACCTTCATGGGCATCTTCGTCTCGCCCGACGCCAACTCGCTGGACGTGATCGCCGACGTGCGCGCACTGTGGGACAACGAGATCGTGCCGCAGCTGCCCGAGGGCCTGGTCGCCACCATCCCCTACGACAGCACCGAGGCGATCCAGGACGCGATCAACGAGGTGGTGAGCACGATCATCGAGGCGGTGATCATCGTGATCGTGGTGATCTACCTGTTCCTGGGCTCGCTGCGCAGCGTGCTGATCCCGGCGGTCACCGTGCCGCTGTCGCTGATCGGCGCGCTGTTCCTGATGCTGCTGATGGGCTTCACCATCAACCTGCTGACGCTGCTGGCGATGGTGCTGGCGATCGGCATCGTGGTCGACGACGCGATCATCGTGCTGGAGAACATCCACCGCCACATCGAGGAGGGGATGTCGCCCTACGACGCGGCGATCAAGGGCGCGCGCGAGCTGGCCTGGCCCGTGGTGGCGATGACCACCACCCTGGTGGCGGTGTACCTGCCGATCGGCTTCCAGGGCGGCCTGACCGGCATCCTGTTCACCGAGTTCGCCTTCACCCTGGCCGGCAGCGTGCTGCTGTCGGGCGTGATCGCGCTGACCCTGTCGCCGATGATGAGCGCCAAGATCCTCAAGCCGCACGGCGCCGGCGGCAAGGGCCGGCTGGAGGCGTGGCTGGACCGGAAGTTCGACGCGCTGCAGGCCGGCTACATGCGCCGCCTGCACGGCACGCTGGAGACGAAATCGGTGGTCGCGGCGTTCGGTGCCATCGTGCTCGTGTCGTGCGTGTTCCTCTACGCCACCGCACCCAAGGAACCGGCGCCGCTGGAGGACGAGGGCTTCATCTTCGCGATCTCCCAGGCCGATCCGACCGCGACCCTGGACTACGTCGAGCGCTATACCGACGAGATGTCGCGGATCGCCCAGGGCATTCCCGAAGTCCAGGACTACTTCCTGTTCAACGGCGGCTTCGGCGGCACGGGGGGCGGCGCCAGCCCGATGGCGATGGCCGGCTTCGTACTCAAGCCGTGGAGCGAGCGCGGCCGCTCCACCAAGCAGGTGCTTGAGCAGGACCTGCAGCCGCAGATCTCGGAAGTCACCGGCCTGAACACGTTCGCCCTGGTCCCCCCGTCGCTGCCCAGCGCCGGCGGCGACGGCGGCGGCGAGTTCGTTATCGGCGGCGTGGGCGACCTGGCCCAGCTCAGCGAGCTGGCGGACGCGATCCTGCAGCGGGCGATGGAGAGCCGGCGCTTCATCTTCCTCGACAAGGACCTGAAGATCGACAAGCCGCGCATCGAGGTGCACATCGACCGCGACAAGGCGGCCTCGCTGGGCATCGACATGCGGACCCTGGCGGCGGACATGTCGGCGATGCTCTCGGGCGGTTACACCAACCGCTTCGCGATGCAGAACCGCTCGTACCTGGTGATCCCGCAGGTGCAGCGCAGCGACCGGCTCAACGCGTCCGACCTGCAGAACTACTACACCCGCACCCGCGACGGCGAGCTCATCCCGCTCTCGACCCTGGTGACGCTGAAGGAAAGCGCGCAGCCGCAGTCGCTCAAGCGCTTCCAGCAACTCAACGCGGTGGCGATCACCTTCGCCCCGCGCCCCGGCGTGAGCAAGGGCGAGGCGCTGGCGATCCTCGACCAGGCCGCGCGCGACATCCTGCCGCAGGGCTACTCGGTGGACTACGCCGGCGAGTCGCGCCAGTTCAAGCAGGAGGGATCGGCGATGCTGCTGACCCTGGCGCTGGCGCTGGTGGTGATCTTCCTGGTGCTGTCGGCGCAGTTCGAGAGCTTCCGCGACGCGCTGATCATGCTGCTGACCGTGCCGATGGCGATCTGCGGCGCGCTGCTGACGCTCAACGTCCTGGCGATCGTGGGCGGGATCCTGGGCTTCGCCGGGATCGAGGCCTTCCCGGGCATGAGCATCAACATCTACACCCAGGTCGGCCTGGTCACCCTCGTGGGCGTGATCTCCAAGCACGGCATCCTGATCGTGGAGTTCGCCAACAAGCTGCAGATCAACGAAGGCCTGTCCAAGCGCGAGGCGATCGAGCGGGCCGCGGCGATCCGCCTGCGCCCGGTGCTGATGACCACCGCGGCGCTGGTGTTCGCGATGATCCCGCTGCTCATCGCCCGGGGCCCGGGCGCGGCCTCGCGCTTCTCGATGGGCACGGTGATCGCCTCGGGCATGACGATCGGCACGCTGTTCACCCTGTTCGTGCTGCCGGCGTTCTACATGTACCTCGCCCGCGACCACGCGCGCGACGCGGAAGCGGCGGCGGCAAGGTCGGCGGAGCCGCAGCGCGCCTGAGGCGCCGCAGCAGGCCTGGCGAGAGAGGCGGCGCGACCGGGGAACGTCGGCGCGCCGCCTGCCCGGGGACCGGGTCGCGGCTGAAGCCGCTCCTACGGGGGGAGCGCCAGGGCGGACGCCGCGGCGCGGGGATCGACGCCGTGGCCGAGGACGCCCAGGCAGGGCGCGGGAAGCGCCTCGCCCAGCAGGCCGAGGTAGTCGTCCACGCGTTCGAAGGCCGGGTCGACGCGGTTGCCGATCCAGCCCGCCAGGCGGCAGCCGTCGGCTTCGACCGCGCGCGCGGTGAGGCGGGCGTGGCTCAGGCAGCCCAGGCGCAGGCCGACCACCAGCAGCACCTCGCCGCCGATCGCGCGCGCGATCGCCGACTGCTCCAGGCCATCGCCCAGCGGCGCCGCCCAGCCGCCCGCGCCCTCGACCACGACTGCGTCGGCCTGCGCCGACAGTCGCGAGAACGCGTCCAGCAGCCGCGGAAGGGCCACCTCGACGCCGGCCTCGCGCGCCGCCAGCTGCGGCGCGGTGGCCGCCGGCAGCGCGACGGGATTGAGGTCGGCGTACGCGGGCACCGGATCGCTGGCCGCCAGCAGCGCCAGCGCATCCTCGTTGCGCCACCCTTGCGCAGTGCGCTCGCAGCCCGCCGCCACCGGCTTCATGCCGACCGCGCGCAGGCCGCGCCCGCGCAGCGCGTGCAGCAGCGCCACCGAGGCGAAGGTCTTGCCCACGCCGGTGTCGGTGCCGGTGACGAACCATGCCCGGCTCACGCGCGTCCTCCGTCGCCGGCCAGCGCACGCCGGCTCCGCTCGCGACGCACGTGGTAGCCCCGCATCCACGCCGCGAGCACGCAGTACAGCCACATCGGCGCGCCCGCCAGCAGGCGCCACGGGCCGTCGGGCGCGGGGCCGACCGCGTACAGCAGCAGCGCGAGCGCCAGGCTCGCGCCCGCCACCGTGGCCAGGATCGCATGCGACCCGCTTTCGGTGCGCAGCAGGTGGCGCTCGTTGGCGTCGAGTTCCAGCGTCGCGGCGCGGCGCAAGGCGTACGCGTTCATCCGCCACAGCAGCCAGGCCAGCAGTCCGAAACCGAGGCTGTAGACGAGGAAGGTCGTCTGCAGGTCGCGCATGAGCGAACCGGGCGCGAGGCGCAGTTCGCCTGGCAGCCAGCCCGCGGTGAGGAGCGAGAGGAAGCTCGAGACCACCATCCGCAGCGGATACACGTACACCATCACGACCAGCACGAAGGCCAGGCTGAGCAGCGTCGCGCGCGCGTCCTCCAGCCCGGTGCGGCGGCTCCAGCGGTTGTGCGCCGCCCAGAACATCATCAGCAGGGCGAAGCAGGCGGCGAAGGCCGGCACCTTCCTCAGCGCCTCGCGCAGTTCGGCCGCGCTCTGGGGCAACTCGCTGGTGAAGATCACCAGCAGGGTCAGCGAGAAGGCGAACGCCGCGTCGACGAAGGTCTCCAGGCGGGTCACCTGCTGTCCACGCAGCCGGAACCCCGCGGCATCGCGATCGAGATGGTCCAGCCTGCCCACACGGCCTCCGGAGCGGGCGCGAACCCGCTGCTACACTGCCCCCATGTTCAGCGTTCCCAGTCTAAGCGGTGACCGGCCGCAGCAGTACCGGCAGCTGGCCGGGCAGGCCCGGGCCCTGCTCCATGGCGAGCGCGACCGCATCGCCAACGCGGCCAACCTCTCGGCGCTGGTCTACCACGCGCTGCCGCGGCTGAACTGGGTGGGCTTCTACTTCTTCGACGGCACCGAACTGGTGGTCGGCCCGTTCCAGGGGCTGCCGGCCTGCGTGCGGATCCCGCTCGACAAGGGCGTCTGCGGGGCCGCCGCACGCACCCGCCAGACCCAGCGGGTCGAGGACGTCCACGCCTTCCCCGGCCACATCGCCTGCGACGCGGCCTCGCGCTCGGAGCTGGTCGTGCCCCTGGTCCGCGACGGGGGGCTGGTCGGGGTGTTCGACCTGGACAGCCCGGATCCGGGCCGTTTTGACGTTATCGACCAGGAGGGGCTGGAAGCCATCGCCCGCATCTACGTCGAGTCGCTGCCATGAATCCACCGCTGAAGATGCGCAACATCGGTCCCAAGTCCGCGGCCTGGCTGCGCCAGGTGGGACTGCACACCGAGGCCGACCTGGTCGCCGCGGGCGCGGTGGAGGCCTTCATGCGCGTGCGGCGCGCGGGCTTCAAGCCCAGCCTGAACATGCTCTACGCGCTCGAGGGGGCGCTCCGGGACTGCCACTGGCAGGAAGTCCCCGAGGCCCGGCGCGCCGAACTGGTGGCCGCGGTCGAGGCGGCGACCGCCGAGCTCCCGCCGCCGCGCGGGCGCCCGGCGGCCGCGCCGGTGACCACCACCCACCACCAGGACGAAGGCGCGATGCCGGCGCCCGACCTGTTCGACGAGCCCTCGCGCGACGACTGAGGGCGGACGCCCCGCCGCCGCGCGCGCGTCCATACGCCACCGCAGGCGCGCCGGCCCGCCCCGGTGCGGCATTCACGCGCCGCGCCCTCTACAATGGCGGCTGCTTCGAGGTGGCCCGCGGACGTTCGTCCAAGGGCTGAAACGGGAAGCCGGTGACGCCGGCGTCGCACCACGCGACACGGCCAGTCCGGCACTGCCCCCGCAACGGTAGGCGCGTCCAGGCCGCCGCATCCGCCACTGTGCCGCACGGCATGGGAAGGCGCGTCGGCCGAGGTATCGGATGCCTCGCGCGCAAGTCCGGAGACCGGCCACGAAGTCCACTGGTTGCGGCGCGGAGGGCGTCGCGGCGGCGATGCCGGCATGGATCACGCTGCGCCTTCCTTCGTCCGTGACTCCCCGTAACCCCTGCGCGTACGTGGGCGTGCGCGCGACGGAGGACTGCATGCGTCATCCCTTCCCGGCGGCCGTGGCCGCATCCATCCTGTTGTTTCCCCTGCTGGCGCTCCCCGCCGGCGCCCGCGCCGATGGCGGCGCCACCGACCTGGACACCGTGCTCGTCACCGGCAGCCGCAGCCAGGAACGCCTGGCCGACAGCCTGGTGCCGGCCGAGGTGATCGAGCGCGACGAGATCGAGCGCAGCCAGGCGCGCGACCTGATCGAACTGCTGGGCGGCCGCGCCGGCATCGACGTCGGCAACACCGGCGGCCGCGGCAAGCTCAGCAGCCTGTACATCCGCGGCACCGAATCCGACCACGTGCTGGTGCTGGTGGACGGGGTGAAGATGAACTCGGCCACCGCCGGCATGCCGGCGTTCCAGGACCTGCCGCTGGCGCAGATCGAGCGTATCGAGATCATCCGCGGGCCGCGCTCGAGCCTGTACGGCTCCGAGGCGATCGGTGGCGTGATCCAGGTCTTCACCCGCGGCGGCGGCGCACCCGGCCTGTCGCGGCACGCGCAGGCCGGCGCCGGCAGCCACGGCGCGCGCGAGGCCAGCGCCGGCTTCGGCTACCGCGGCCAGCGCGGCTGGTTCGGCGTGGACGGCGCCTACGACTCGACCGACGGCATCAATGCCTGCCGCGGCTCGGGCGCGCTGTTCCAGGGCTGCTTCGCCGACGAACCGGACGACGACGGCTACCGCAACACCTCGATCACGCTGCGCGGCGGCCTGCAGCTGGGCGAGGCGGTCACGTTCGACGGCCGCTTCCTGCAGGCCGACGGCGAGAACGAATTCGATGGCTCGTGGACCAACCGCTCCCGGGTCCGCCAGCGCATCGCCGGGGCGCGCCTGCTGCACGCACCGGCGCAGGGTCGCGTCGCGACGACGCTGGCCCTGTCGCGCAGCGTCGACCGCTCCGACGACTTCCACGACGACGAACCGCGCGCCAGCTTCCAGACCCGGCGCGACAGCGTCTCGCTGCAGGCCGACGTGCGGCTGGCGGGCGCGCACCTGCTCAGCCTTGGCGTCGACCATCTCGAGGACCGCGTCGACAGCACCACGGCCTACGCCGTGTCCGGGCGCGCGAACACCGGCGTGTTCGCCGCCTACGGCGGGCGCGTGGGCAGGCAGCGCGTCCAGGCCAGCCTGCGCCACGACGACAACGAGCAGTTCGGCAGCCACGTCACCGGCGGCCTGGGCTGGGGCCTGGACGCGGGCAACGGCCTGCGCCTGACCGCGAGCCTGGGCACCGGCTTCAAGGCGCCGACGTTCAACGACCTGTACTACCCGGGCTCGGAGAGCCCCGGCCTGCGTCCGGAGGAATCGGTCAGCCTCAACCTCGGGCTGGCGCGCAGCGGCGCCGGGCACCACTGGTCGCTGGACGTGTTCGAGAGCCGCATCGACGACCTGATCGTGTTCGTCTATCCGCCGCCGGACTACCGCGGCGTGGGCAGCAACGTCGACCAGGCGCGGGTGCGCGGCGCCGAGTTCAGCCTCGGCACCACGCTCGCGGGCACCGACGTCTCCGTGGCGTTGAGCCACGCCGACCCGCGCGACCGCAGCCACGGCGCGAACCACGACCGCGTGTTGGCCCGGCGCGCGCGCAACACCGGCCGGATCGAGCTCGACCGGACGTTCGGCCCGCTGCGCGCCGGCATCACGGTCAAGGGCGCCGGCGCGCGCTACGACGACCCGGCCAACACCGTGCGCCTGGGCGGGTACGCCACGGCCGACCTGCGGCTGGAGTATTCGCCGCATCCGGACTGGACGCTGCTGGCGCGCGCCAGCAACGTGTTCGACCGCGCGTACGAAACCGTGGCCTGGTATTTCCAGCCCGGACGCGAGTACCACCTCGCGCTGCGCTGGCGGCCGGCGCGCTGACCGGCACGGGCGCCGGCGGGGATTGCGCCGGCGTCAGGCGCGACCGGCGTCGCCTCAGTGCAGGACCGCGTGCGCGGGCGGCAGGATGCCTGCCGCGCCCGCCGGCCCGCGCACGCCGCGCAGGACCGCCACCAGCTGGCGATACCCTTCGGCCAGGCGCGCGAACAGCTCGGCGTAGGCGTCGCGCCCCGCGTCGGCCACGCCCTGGTAGGCGCCGCGCCCCAGGTCGATGAAGTAGTCCACGCTCACCCGGCGCCGCTGCGCGAGGTCCGGGAACAGGCCCGCCACCAGCAGGCAGCGGTCGCCCACGTCGCGCAGCGCGTCGGCGCGGGCGCTGCCCACCTGCTGCTGCGCATGCAGCCATTCCAGCGCCTGGATCCGGGCCAGCAGCTGCCCGTCGCGCTGGTGGCGCAGCAGCACGAACACCAGGTAGCTCTCCTGCGATTCGTCCAGCGTGCCGCCGCTGGCGGCCTGCGCCTCGCGGACCAGGTCCTGCCACAGCGCCGCCGCCGCCCCCTGTCGTATGTCGCTCATCGTTGCCTCCACTCCAGGCTCTGTCCCGAGCCTAGCGCCGGACGCGGTGGAGGTGTTGTCAGCAGGCGCGGTCGAGTGCTGACAGGCGCGGCTTGCGTTCAGTCCGGCGCGCCCACCAGCAGGCTGCGCAGGTCCGGGGTGATGGCGACCGCCTCGGCCGTCCCGAGGTCGAAACCACGGTGGTAGCCGTAGTCCACCAGCACCAGCAGCATGCCCGCGGCCCGGGCGGCATCGGCGTCGGTGCGCGAATCGCCCACCATCACGCAATCGGCCGGCCGCAGGGCGAACCCCTCGGCCAGGTGCCGCAGCGGTTGCGGCGACGGCTTGGCTTCGGGGAGCGTGTCGCCACCGACGACGGCGTCGAACAGTCCGCGCCACGAGAGCGTCTCGAGCAGCGGCCCGATGAACCGTTCCGGCTTGTTGGTGCACAACGCCACGCGGATGCCCCGGGCGCGCAGGCCGCGCAGCGCCTGCTCCGCACCGGGATACGCCCGGGCCTGGCGCGGCAGCGACGCGTCGTAGTGGTGCATCAGCCGCTCGAAGGCCTGCGCGAATCCGGGCGCGTCCCGGGTGAGCGGGGACCCGGCATGGGCCAGCGCGCGCCGCAGCAGCGTCCGCGCGCCCTCGCCGATCCAGGTCCGCGCCAGGGCCTCGCCCACCGCCGCATGGCCGAGGTCCTCCAGGGTGCGGTCCAGCGCCCAGGCGATCCCGCCGGCGCTGTCGACCAGGGTGCCGTCGAGGTCGAACAGGACCGCACCGGGAAACGGGGACGACGGACCGATGGCGCTGGCGGCAGCGTGGCCCAGCGGGCTGGCGTCCCTCATGCGGCGGGCTCCAGGGTGGGGAACAGTGGCGGCTGCAGGTCCGGTTCCCCGGCCTCGCGGAAGTTGGACAGGCCCACGCCCGCCAGGCGATAGCGGGTGGCCGGCGGCAGGTCGGCGCGCCGCAGCAGGGCCAGCGCGACCGCGCACAGCGTCTCGGCGCTGTCCGGCGGCACGTCCGGGGTCAGGCTGCGGGTGTGGATGCGGAACTGCGCGGTCTTGAGCTTGAGCACCACGGTGCGGCCGACGCGCCCGCCCTTGCGGGCCGCCGCCTCCCAGGTCTTCGCCGCCAGGCGCCGGACGTGGGGTTCGAGTTCGTCCAGGCGCAGGTCGGTCTCGAAGGTGTCTTCGCTGGACACCGACTTGACCGGCTGGTGCGGCTCCACCGGGCGCTCGTCGATGCCGCGGGCGCGCCGGTAGAGCGACGCGCCGAAGCTGCCGAAGCGGGCCTGGAG
>Ga0207873_1002575_pt1 | contig 14566 bp, 16 predicted proteins | sample BGWIniCompost_FD_187373 | JGI IMG/M metagenome (GOLD analysis project Ga0207873, IMG submission 187373) | Cellulose adapted compost microbial communities from Newby Island Compost Facility, Milpitas, CA, USA - BGW Initial Compost (SPAdes)... ...
ACCGGCGCCGCGCGCGACAAGCTCGCGGCAGACCTGAAGAAGAAGTACGACGCCGGTGCGAGCATCCGGGCGTTGGCCGAGGAGACCGGCCGCTCGTATGGCTTTGTGCACCGGATGCTGAGCGAGTCGGGCGTCACGCTCCGCGGGCGTGGCGGGGCAACCCGCGGCAAGAAGTCCGCGAGCTGACCCGGAGCGTCGAAACCGGAGCGCCCCGATAAGTGGCCACCCGGTCGGCCGACCGACCGGCTGGGTGGTTACTGTGCAGTCACTTAGCTGTGCCGCGGGACGGGTGCGAGCCTGTCGTGCGGTACGGAAGACGACCGCACCCTTCGGAGGCGCCCCATGGCTTCGTCCGCCCAGGACCTCGGTCCCGCCAGTCCCGTACTCGACAAGGACGGCGTACGGCTCACCGTCGACGACGCGATCGCCACGGTGACGCTGACCAACCCGGCCAAGCGCAATGCGCAGAGCCCCGCTCTCTGGCGCGCGCTGACCGAGGCCGGCCGGCTGCTGCCGGGCTCCGTCCGGGTCGTGGTGCTGCGCGGGGAGGGCAAGTCCTTCTCCGCGGGGCTCGACCGGCAGGCGTTCACGCCGGAGGGCTTCGACGGCGAGCCGTCGTTCACCGATCTCGCGCGCGGCGACGACGCGACGCTGGACGCGACCATCGCCGAGTACCAGGAGGCGTTCACCTGGTGGCGGCGCAGCGACATCGTGTCCATCGCGGCCGTGCAGGGCCATGCGATCGGCGCCGGCTTCCAGCTGGCCCTCGCCTGTGATCTGCGCGTGGTCGCCGACGACGTGCAGTTCGCCATGCGCGAGACCAGCCTGGGCCTGGTCCCCGACCTGACCGGCACCCACCCGCTGGTCGGGCTGGTCGGTTACGCCCGCGCGCTGGAGATCTGCGCGACCGGCCGCTTCGTCGGGGCCGAGGAGTCCGTGAGCATCGGCCTGGCCAATGTGGCGGTGCCCGCGGCCGACCTCGACGCGGCGGTCGGCGACCTCGCCTCCGCCCTGCTCGCGGCTCCCCGCGACGCGGTCATCGAGACCAAGGCGCTGCTGCGCGGCGCCCAGGACCGCACCTACGAGGAGCAGCGCGCCGCCGAACGCGCCGCCCAGGCCCGCCGCCTGCGCGACCTCGCCGGACTCGGCGAATGACCGGCACTCCCCTCAGTCGAGGGCGGTGACCAGGACCGCCGCCGTCGGCCGGTCCGGGAGCGTCTGCGACACGGCCGTGCGGACCGCGCGGGCCACCTCCACGGGGCGGTGGTCCGCGCGCACCGCCAGGTCCACGCGCACATGACGCCGGGGAAGCGCGGACGCGGCGGCCCCCGGCTCCGTGACGTGCACCGCGCGTCCCAGCACGCGCGTCAGCCTGCTCACCCCGGGGACGGCGAGCGCCGCCGCGGCGACCCGGCTCTCCTCGGAACCGGGTGGGGGCGCCTGATCCTCCTCGGAACCGGAACCGGAGCCGTCGCCCTCGTCAGCGGCCCCGGATCCTCCGGATTCCCCGGACCCCCCGGACCCCCCGGACCCTTTGTCCTTCCCGGACTCCCCGGACTCCCCAGGCTCCCGGCACTCCGCCCCGCCCCCGCCCGCCCCCTCCGTCTCCGGAGGGCCCTCCAGCAAGTCCGTCACCGTCAGGTCGATCTCCGTCACCGCCAGCCCGATGTGCTCCGCCGCGGCCTGCGCCAGTGCCGCCCGCAGGCGGTCCGCCGTGGCCGGCAGCGACTCCGACTCCAGCTCCGACGCGACCGCCGCGAACCGCGCCGTCAGCCGCAGCGGGGCCGGCGGCAGCGCGCTCGGCGGGGACGGCACCGCCGGCTCGGCCGCCTCCCCGGAGCCCGCGAGCCCGATCCGTACCGCGCCGAGGCGCACCTCGGGCACCCCCTGCGTCACCGCATCGCGCAGCACCGGTTCGACGGCACGCTCCGCGATCCACGCCCCGTCCCGCGCCCCGCCCAGGGGCAGCAGCCTGCCGAGGCCCAGCTGCCGCCGCACCGCCTGCGTCCATCGCTCCGCCGCCATTCCTCCAGCTTGCCGCATACCTGGCGCGCGCGACCACGCCAGCGCGCTTACGGTGGTCAGGAGGACGACCGAAGGGACGTAACGGCGATGACCGACATGACCGAAGGAGCCTCGACCCGAGGCCCCGACACGGAGAAGACCCTTCCGGAGAGCTCCGCACGCCAGGGCACCCGGCGAGGCGGCGGCGACCCCGCGACCCGCGGCCGTACCACCATCGCCGACGGTGTCGTGGAGAAGATCGCCGCACTGGCCGCCCGCGACGTGGTCGGCGTGCACGCCATGGGCAGCGGAGCGTCCCGCACCTTCGGCGCCGTGCGCGACCGGGTGCCCGGCTCGAAGTCGGTGACCCGCGGTGTCAAGGCCGAGGTCGGCGAGGTGCAGACCGCGCTCGACCTGGAGATCGTCGTCGACTACGGCGTCCCCATCGCGGATGTCGCCAGGGACGTGCGGGAGAACGTCATCGCGGCCGTGGAGCGGATGACCGGCCTGGAGGTCGTCGAGGTCAACATCGCGGTGAGCGATGTGAAGCTGCCCGACGAGGAGGACGAGGAGCCGGAGTCCCGGCTGCAGTGACGCACCCCCGGCGCGAGGAACTGAGGAGCGCACATGAGCATGGCCGTGGTCGGCATGATCGCCGGGATGGCGCTGGGCTTCGCCGGGTACTTCGGCGGATTCGGGGCCTTCCTGCTGGTGGCGGCCCTCGGGGCCGTCGGCTTCGGGGTCGGGCGGTTCCTCGAGGGGGACTACGAGCTCGGGGACTTCTTCCGCCCGCGCGGTGAACGGCGACGGTGACACGGGTGAGCACACAGGCCGGTGAGTCCGCGCCGGCGCCGGCCGCCGTCGCGCCCGGCGAGCGCGGAGCGACGAAGATCGCCGACCGGGTGGTCGCCAAGATCGCCTCCCGGGCCGCCCGAGAGGCCGTCGGCGCGCTGCACCCGGACGCCGCACCGCCGCACGCCACCGTCGTGGTGCACGACGACACCGCCCGGGTCCGCGTCCACGTCGAGCTCGACTACCCGTGCGACATCGGCGGCCGGTGCGGGCAGGTGCGCAGCCAGGTCACCGAACGGGTGGGCACACTGGCCGGCATGCATGTGCCGGAGGTGGTCGTGCACGTGGAGCGGCTGCACCTGGCGACGGCGCCGGGCGCGGCCCAGGGGAGGATCCGATGAGCGAATACACCGGCACGGTCCTCGACAAGACCCCTCCGCCGCCGGCGCCGGCCGGGCCCGGACGGAAGCAGCGCCGGCGCTTCTGGTCGGCCCGCCGCGTCCCTGCGGCGCTGCTCGCGCTGGTGACCCTGGTGATCGCGGGCGCGTTCCTCTACGACATCGCCGCCGTACGCGCCGACCGGCCCGCGATGAAGTGGCGCCGCGAGCTGGCGCGGCAGCTGGCCCGACGGCCCCTGGACGACATCTGGGTGCTGGTCGGCGCCGGCGTCGCCGCAGCGCTGGGCCTGTGGCTGCTCCTGCTGGCACTGACCCCTGGACTGCGGCCGCTGCTCACCATGCGCCGCACCCACCCCGACGTCCGCGCCGGACTGCACCGGGACGCGGCCGCGTTGGTGCTGCGGGACCGGGCCATGGAGGTGGCGGGTGTGCAGTCGGTGCGGGTGCGGGTGCGGCGCCGCCGGGCCGACGTCCGCGCGGTGTCGCACTTCCGGGAACTGGACGAGGTGCACGACGACCTGGACGCCGTCCTCACCGACGCGGTGCGCGGGCTCGGTCTCGCCCGGCCGCCCGCCCTGTCGGTGCGGGTGCGGCGCTCCGGCAGGAAGGGGTGAGGGCGGTGCTCAGGGTCGTCAACCGTGTCCTGCTCGGCCTGGCCGGGCTGGTGCTCGTCGCCCTCGGCGGCTCGGTGCTGGCGATCGGGCTGGGAGCGCCGGCCCCGTCCTGGTGGCTGCACGACGGCAAGGACGACGTGCTGCTGAGCGAGGCGGAGCGCACCCGCTGGCGGGAGGAGGGCTGGTGGTGGCCGGTGGTCGTCGCGGTTCTCGCCGCCCTGCTGCTGCTCGCCCTGTGGTGGCTGGTCGCGGTGCTGCGCCGGCGCCGCCTCGCCCACGTCCTGGTGGACACCGGCGACGGCGAGGAGGCGGTGGTGCACGGCCGGGCCCTCGAACACGCGCTCACCGAGGACGCCGCGCACCTGTCGGGCGTCGAACAGGCCCAGGTCCATCTCACCGGCCGCCGCCAGGCCCCCGCGGTCCGGGTACGCATGTCTCTGGCCCCCCACATCGACCCCGGCACGGCCCTGGACGACCTGACCCACCGCACCCTGGCCCACGCCCGCGACTCGGCAGGCCTGGCCGGCCTCCCGGCCGAGGTCCGCCTGCGCGGCGTCCGCCACCGGGCCGAACGGGTGAGCTGACCCGACGGCCCGGCCGGCGCGGCTCGGACGCCGTGCCGGGGGCCGCCCGGTCCCGCTCTCAGAACCCGTGCCGGTAGCCGCCGTCCACCGGCAGCATGACGCCGGAGACATAGGACGCCGCAGGGGAGAGGAGGAAGGCCGCGGTCCGGCCGAACTCCTCGGGGGTGCCGTAGCGGCGGAGCGGAATGCGGGACTCGGCGGCCCGGCGGGTGGCCTCCGGGTCGGCGGAGCCGGCGTCCAGCTCGCGCACCCGGTCGGTGTCGATCCGGCCCGGCAGCAGGCCGACGACGCGGATGCCGCGCGGACCCAGCTCGTCCGCCAGGGACTTGGCGAAGCCGGCCAGGCCAGGGCGCAGCCCGTTGGAGATGGTCAGGCCGGGGATCGGCTCGTGCACCGAACCGGAGAGCACGAAGCCGATGACGCCGCCCTCGTTCAGCTCGGTGGCCGCGGCCCGGGCCAGCCGCACCGCGCCCAGGAACACCGACTCGAACGCCGCCCGCCACTGCTCGTCCGTGTTGTCCGCGACGAAGCCCGGCGGTGGCCCGCCCACGCTGATGAGGATGCCGTCGAAGCGGCCGAAGCGCTCCCGCGCGGTCCCGATCAGCCGGGCCGGCGCCTCGGGGTCGGCGTTGTCCGCGGCCACGCCCACCGCGTTCGGCCCCAGCGCGACCGCCGCCTCGGCGGTGCTCTTCTCCTCCCGCCCCGAGACGACCACCTTCGCCCCGTCGGCGACCAGTTCCCGTGCCGAGGCGTGGCCCAGCCCGCGGGTCGCCCCGGTGACGACGTACACCCGGTCCTTCAGTCCAAGATCCATGCGCCCTATCCTGCCTGCTGGTCCCCGTACAGGGCGAGGGCCGTGTTCACCAGGCCGATGTGGCTGAACGCCTGGGGGAAGTTGCCCAGCAGCCGGCCCTGCACCGGGTCGTACTCCTCCGCCAGCAGCCCGACGTCGTTGGCGAGCCCCAGCAGCCGCTCGAACAGCTCCCTGGCCTCCTCGGTGCGGCCCGTCAGATGCAGGGCGTCCGCCAGCCAGAAGGTGCAGGCGATGAAGGTGCCCTCCTCGCCGGGCAGCCCGTCGACGGTGCGCGCCTGGGAGGAGTAGCGGCGCAGCAGGCCGCCCTGCCCCAGCTCCTTGCGGACGGCGTCGATGGTGCCGGTCACCCGGGGGTCGTCCGGCGGCAGGAACCCCACCCTCGGGATGAGCAGCAGGGCGGCGTCCAGTTCCCGTGAGCCGTAGGACTGGGTGAAGGTGTTCCGCTCGGGGTCGTAGCCCTTCTCGCAGACCTCCCGGTGCACCTCCTCGCGCAGTTGCCGCCAGCCCTCGAGGTCGCCCTCGAGCTCGGGGTGCTCCTCGAGGGTGCGCACCGCGCGGTCGGCGGCCACCCACACCATCACCTTGGAGTGCACGAAGTGACGCCGGCCGCCGCGCACCTCCCACAGCCCCTCGTCCGGCTGCCGCCAGGCCGTGCGCAGGAAGTCCATCAGGACCGTCTGCAGCGCCCATATGTCCGGCTTCGGGGGCAGCCCGGAACGCCTCGCCAGCGCCAGCGAGTCCATCACCTCGCCGTAGACGTCCAGCTGGAGCTGGTTGACCGCGTCGTTGCCGACCCGCACCGGCCGGGCCCCGTCGAACCCGGCCAGCCAGGGCAGTTCCAGCTCGGGCAGCCGCCGCTCGCCCGCCACGCCGTACATGATCTGCAGGTCCGCGGGGTCGCCGGCGACCGCGCGCAGCAGCCAGTTGCGCCACGCCTCGGCCTCCTCCTTGTACCCGGCGGCCAGCAGCGCGTTGAGGGTGAGGGTGGAGTCGCGCAGCCAGCAGAAGCGGTAGTCCCAGTTGCGCACCCCGCCCGGCTCCTCCGGCAGCGAGGTGGTGGGCGCGGCGACGATGCCGCCGGTGGGCGCGTAGGTGAGCGCCTTGAGCGTGATCAGCGAGCGGACCACGGCGTCCCGGTGCGGGCCGCGGTAGCGGCAGCGCGCAGCCCAGGCGCGCCAGTCGGTGACGCTGTGCCCCAGCGAGGTGTACGGGGCGACCAGCGGCGGGCGGGGTTCGTGGGAGGGGTGCCAGGTGAGCACGAACGCGACCTGCTCGCCCTCGCGCACCGTGAACTGCGAGTGGGTGCCCAGCTCCTCGCCCCAGGTGTGCACCTCCGGCTCGCTGCGCAGCCACACCGAGTCCGGCCCGGCGACCGCCACCCGGTGGCCGTCCTCCCGGCGCACCCAGGGCACCGCCGAGCCGTAGTCGAAGCGCAGCCGCAGCGTGCTGTGGACGGTGACCTCGCCGCTCAGGCCCTGCACGATGCGGACCAGGTCGGGTGCCCGGTCGCGCTGCGGCATCAGGTCGGTGACCATGACCGTGCCCTCGTCCGTCTCCCACACCGTGTCCAGGACGAGGGTGTCGGGGCGGTAGGCGCGGCGGGTGCAGCGGTCGGCGCCGACCGGGGCGATGCGCCAGTGGCCGTTGTTCTCGTCACCGAGCAGCCGGGCGAAGCAGGCCCCCGAGTCGAAGCGTGGCAGGCACAGCCAGTCCACGGAGCCGTCCGTGCCGATCAGGGCGGCGGTCTGTTCGTCGCCGATGAGCGCGTAGTCCTCGATGCGATGCACGTGGTGCGGATGCCCGCCGACCGGCGGGGGCAATCAGGGCTGCGGCCGGGGGAGTGACGGTCCCGAGGCGGCGGGGGAGCCCTCGCCGGAGAAGATCACACCGGGGTCCGAGGGGGCCTGGTTGAGCACCCACAGGCCGATCAGCGTGGCCAGCGTGAACACCACGGCCACCAGCACGGTCAGCACGAGCCGGCGCCGGCGCTCCCGGCGCAGCCACTCGCCGCGGGCGGTGCGGTAGGCGTCGGGGTCGGGCAGCACCCCGCCGGCCAGGGCCGCCAGGGCGTCGGCGAGCTCCCGTTCGGTGCGTTCGGTGTCCGTCAGGGCGGGTTCGGCGCCGCCGGGGGTGTGGTCCGGGGTGTCTCGCGACCCGGTCGCGTCTCGATGCGTCATCGCCGGGCCTCCATCGCCTGGGTGAGCGCGGCGATGCCGCGGGAGGTGTGGGTCTTGACCGAGCCGCAGGTGATGCCCATGGCGGCGGCGATCTCGGACTCCTTCAGGCCGAGCCAGTGCCGCAGCACCAGCGCCTCGCGCTGCCGGGTCGGCAGCTGCTGGAGTGCGTCGATGAGCACCCGCTGGTCGTCGCGGAGCAGGGCGGTGTTCTCCGCGGAGGCGACCGTCTCGTCCGGCGGGGTCTCGCTCAGCCGCCGGGCGACCTGGAGGTGGCGTATGCGCATCCGGGTCAGATTGCAGACGGTGGAGCGCAGGTAGGCCTCGGCCGCGGCCACGTCCTTCAGCTTCCGCCACCGGCGGTAGATCTGGTAGTAGGCCTCGGCCACCACGTTCTCCGGGTCGTCGGCGCCGAGCAGCACGGCCAGCCGCAGCATCGAGGAGTAGTGCAGCTCGAACAGCCGGGCCACACCGGCCTCGCGCTCCAGCTCGTCCGGGTCGGTGACCGGCACCCGTGCGGCCGGCGGCGTCACCGGCTCCGGCGGCGCCGTCTTCTCGGGCGGGGCCGCCGGCTCGGGCGGGGGAGCGGCCGGGGAGGCGGCCGGCGGCAGGGTGGTGGTCCGAGGGGCGTGTCTGCGTCTCACGGTGTGTTGGCTCCCGTCTCCGGGTGTCGCCTGGGCAGCAGGCGGGACGGCAGGTCGGTGGCGTCGCGGCCGCGGGTGACACCGAGGAGGCGCAGCACCCCGGTGCCGGTGACGGCCACGGTCAGATTGAGCAGCAGGGCGGCGACCCCGGCGTAGACCTCGAGCGGTCCGGCGCCCAGGTCGAGGGGCACGATCGAGGAGAAGCCCTCCCGCACCACCAGATACGTCCCGGTCGCCATGCCGACGGCCCACCCGGCGAGCAGCGCCCGCGGATGCAGCCACCGGGTGTACAGGCCGACGGCGACGGCCGGGAAGATCTGCAGGATCCACACCCCGCCGAGCAGCTGGAGGTTGATGGCGTCCTGGTCGCGCAGCCCGAACACGAAGGCGACCGCGCCGACCTTCGCGGTGAGCGACACGGCCTTGGCGATGCGCACCTGCCGCTTCGGGGTGGCGGTGGGATGGACGTACTCGACGTACACGTTCCGTACGAAGCTGGTCGCGGCGGCGATCGACATCACCGCGGCCGGCACCAGCGCGCCCACCACGATCGCGCCGAACACCAGTCCTGCCACCGGCCCCGGCATCAGGCGCTCCACCAGCATCGGCACGGCCGCCTCGGCCCCGCCCTCCGGCGCCCGCACCCCGGCCGCCAGGGCGGCGATGCCGAGGAAGCCGAACAGCGCGAGCAGCGCCGTCCAGGCGGGCAGCCCGACGGAGACCTTGCGAAGGGTGCGGGAGGTGTCGGCGGCGAAACCGGCGGTGAGCACATGCGGGTACATCAGCAGCGCCAGCGCGGAGCCGAGCGCGAGCGTCGCATAGGCGGGCTGCTGCCCGGCGGTGAGCAGCAGCGGGGAGTGGGCGGCGTCGGTGCCGCCGAGGGCCCGGCCGGCGCCGTCGAAGACCGCGCCCGGCCCGCCGAAGCGGCGCAGCACCAGCCAGCACACGGCGGTCAGCGAGACGAACACGGCCACCGCCTTGAGCGCGGCGATCACGGCGGGTGCCCGCAGCCCGTGCCGGTAGGTGGCCACGGCCAGCCCGGCGAACAGGGCCACCATCAGCAGGTCGCCGGTCGCCCCGTGCGGGTAGAGGCCACCCGCCGCGAGCACCGCACGGATCCCGAGCAGCTGCAGCGCCAGGTACGGCATCGTGGCGAGGATGCCGGTCAGCGCCACCACCAGCGCCAGCGGCGGCGACCCGTACCGGCCGCGCACGAAATCGGCCGCGGTGACATAGCCGTGCCGCCGGGCCACGCTCCACAGACGGCTCAGCAGCACGAAGGCGAGCGGGCAGACGATCACGGTGTACGGGACGGCGAAGAAGGCGGGCGCGCCGTTGCCGTAGGCAAGACCGGGGACGGCGGTGAAGGTGTAGGCGGTGTAGATCGTGCCGCCGAGCAGCAGCCAGGTCCACCCGGGGCCGAGGCTGCGGTCGGCGAGCGCCCAGCCGTCCAGCGAGGGGAGCCGGTCGCTCGGCCGGAGCCGCCGCGCGGTGACCGCGAGCAGCGACGCCCCGCCGATCACGGCGAGGAATGTCGCGGTCATGGCGCCGTCGGCCATGGGTCTCCGTCCTTGGTGTGCCTGTGCCCTCGGAGGAGAGTTGCGCGGAGCGCCCGTACGGAGGACAGGATCCGGCCGGAAACCGGTGCTCCTCCGCCGGTGATTGCCGCGTCAACCATCTCCGGCCGGGCGCAAGCCTCGCACAGACCCGCGGCCATCGGGAGAGGGGGAGCGGGCGGCACCACCGTGCGGTCGCCGCCGGTCACCGGACGTGGCCGGCCCGCTCTGCGCCGCCGCAGGTCACGGCGGCTGCAGGGCGCGGCTAGACCGCCGCGGGCCGTGTGTCCCCGCGGTCGGCGGCGTTCTCCGCCCCGGCCGCCGACGCCGCCCGCTGCCGGGCCTCCCGGCGGACCAGCATGAACCAGCCGACCGGCACCGCCGCGGCGAAGAGCCACCACTGCAGGGCGTAGGCGAAGTTCAGCGGCGCGTTCTCCTTGCCGGGGTCCCCCAGCAGCTCCGGGCTGCCGCCCTCGGGCTCGGGCGCGGTCTGGGCGATGTAGCCGCCGAGCACGGGGGCGTCCAGGCGCCTGGCCTGCTGCTCGCTGTTGATCAGCATGATCTGCCGCTCCGGCAGGCCCTTGAGGTTCTTGATGCCGCTGGCCTCGGTGGTCTCGTCGGGCATCAGCCGGCCCTTGATGGTGATCTCACCGCGCGGCGGTGCGGGAACCTCGGGGTACTCGGTCTGGCTCGCGCCGGGCACCCAGCCGCGGTTCACCAGCACGATCCGGCCGTCCTCGAGCACGAACGGGGTCAGCACATGGAAGCCGACCCGGTCGTCGGCGTTGGTGCGGCGGCGGACGACGACCTCCGCCTCGGTGTCGAAGCGCCCGGTGGCGGTCACGGTGCGGTACCGCTCGGCGCGGGTCACGGCGTGTCCCGGTGCGGCCAGCTCCTCGACGGGGACCGGCTTCGCCGCCAGCGCGTCCTCCACCAGCTGGTTACGGGCCGACCGCTCGTGGTAGCGGTCCATCTGCCAGATGCCCAGCCTGATCATCGTGGGTACGAGGAGCAGGGCGACCAGCGTGATGATCACCCACTGGCGGGACAACAGGAAGCGGTACACCCCACGACGGTACAACTCGGTCGTGGGGTGCGGTCAGCCGGGTGCGCCCTCGTGGCGGGCGCCCGGCCGGGTCCGTCACACGTGGTCGACGATGCCCGCCTTTCCCTCGGCGCGGGCGCAGTGCGCCCCGCAGTACCAGTGACCGTCGGCCTCCACGCCCTGGCCGATGATCTGCACCCTGCAGTGCTCGCAGATGGGGGCCATGCGGTGGATCGCGCAGGAGAAGCAGTCGAAGACATGGACCGCGCCCTGGGCGTGCACCTCGAAGGTCATTCCGTAGCTGTTGCCGCACACTTCACATGTCGCCATGCGCCACAGCGTGAGCCGTCCGCCCGGTGCGGGCGAGCGGGCGGCGGGCGAGTCGCCCGCCAATCACCCGTCCGTCCGGCACTCACCGTCCCCGCGGCACGCCCCCGTACGGTCCGCCCGCCGGCCGGGAGCCGTCAGCTCTCCGAAGCGGGCTCCACATCGGCGAGCAGCTGGCCGAACGCCGCCTCGTCCACGATCGGCGTGCCGTACTGCCGGGCCTTGACCACCTTGGACGTGCCCGAGTCCGGGTCGTTGGTGACCAGCAGGCTGGTCAGCCGGGACAGGCTGGTCGCCACATGCAGCCCGGCCTCCGTCGCACGGTCCTCCAGCAGCTCCCGCTCCACCGCGGTGTCACCGGAGAACGCCACCCGCATGCCCTGTTTGAGTCGCTTGCCCGGTTCGTACCGCCCGGGGTTGGGGTAGGGGCAGGCGGGCCGCTTGCGGGAAGGGCGCCAGTGGGAGGGACGGTAGCCGCCGGTGCCCTGCTGACGGCCGATCAGCGGACGCTCCTTCCACTCCGTCAGCGGCCGGCACTCGTGCAGCGGCAGCCGCACCCCGCTCGCCGCCGCGGCCCGCAGACTCGGACGGAACGCCTCCGCCAGCACCCGCGCATCGTCCAGGGCGTGGTGCGCCCGGCGCTGGACCACCCCGAAGTGCGCGGCGAGCGACTCCAGTCTGTGGTTGGGCAGCGGCAGCCCGAGCGCCTTGGCGAGCGCGATGGTGCACAGGCGCTGCCGCACCGGCGCCTCGATCCGGGCACGGGCGTACTCGCGGGCGATCATCTGCCAGTCGAAGACGGCGTTGTGCGCGACCAGCACCCGGCCCGCGAGCCGGGAGGCGAACTCCTCGGCGATGTCCCGGAAGAGGGGCGCGCCTTCCAGCACCTCGCTCGTCAGTCCGTGGATCCACACCGGGCCCGGGTCGCGCTCCGGATTGACCACCGTGTACCAGTGGTCCTCGACCTCGCCGCGCGCGTCCAGCCGGTAGACCGCCGCCGAGATGATGCGGTCGTCCCGGGCCAGTCCCGTGGTCTCCACGTCGACGACCGCGTATCCCTGGGGGTACGCGGCCGGCCACGCGGTGGGGGATGACGCTGCGGTGGTCAGGTCGTCGAGCATGGTTCATGAGGATACGGGCCGTGACCGACACCCCGGTCCGTCAGGTGCCGTGCGCCGGGCGGCCGTTCGCCCGGCGTGCCCGGCCCGTCCGCCCTCACCAGCGGATCGGCACCGGCAGTGCGGTGAGCAGACCCGACACCGCGACCACCAGGGCCAGCAGATACACCTCGCCGCGGGCGGGGGAGCAGGCGGTCAGCGGATCGCTCGCACGGGCCAGCCGGATCCGCGCCCACAGCGCCAGCGCGCACACCCCCACCATCAGAATCACCTTCGCCAGCAGCACCCGCCCGTACGCGGTGTCCGTCAGCTGTTCGAGGATCGTGCCGGGCGGCATCCGGCGCAGCGAACTGCACACGCCGGTCGCGGTGAGGGCGGCCAGCAGGAACGCCGCCACCCGTGCGTAGAGGCCCAGCAGCGCGCTGCCTTGCGGCGCGTCACGCCACCCACGCAGGGTGCGCAGCACATGCAGCAGGCCCCCGACCCACAGGGACGAGGCGGTGAGATGGACGAGGGTGAGCCCGGACCCGATCAGCGGGCTGTACTCGGTGGTGGGGTGGGCGCGCAGCGCCTCCGCGACGATGACCGCGGCCAGCGGCAGGGCCTGGGTGGCCGGGCGGGCGGAGGAGGCGCACAGAGCGGCCGCGAGGAAGCCGTTGACCTCCAGCAGGGCCAACTTGCCGTCGCGGGTGGCGTACAGCCCGCCGATGTCGATGTCGGCCGGGCTGTCCGGGATGAGATTGCCGGTGGCGACCACGGAGGCGAGTCCGAGCGCCGCCACGAAGCCGACCCAGCCGGCCGCAGCGGACCAGCTGCGCGGCCGGGCCGCGGGAGCGCCGGGTACGGAACGGGCGAGCCGGTCGGCGAACAGCTCGCCCACGGGTATCGCCAGCGCCGCGAACAGCACCGTGCGCAGCAGCCCGATGCCGCCCGTGCCGGGCGCGTCGGCCTCGCCGGTGCCGTGCAGTGCGGGCGAAGGGCCGAGCAGCGGTATCAGCGCGGCCAGCGTCACCAGCACGATCACGGCGACGGCCCGGCCGGTGCCGGAACGCCCGGTGCCCCGGTGGGCACCGGTCGCCCCGGATCTGGATCTCGTCACTGTCACCCCAGGATCTTCACAAGCACGTCAAGAGCCGGGCAAGTCCGGGCCCGGAACGGTGACATGAATGGCACAGTTGGCCATGCTTTGGACGTTTTCGTCCCCGTGTGTCCGGACGCCCGCGAGCATGACTCCCCGGGCCCGGGTGCTGGCCGTCCGGGTGGCCCGGGTGCCCGTCTGCTCACCACCACCGCGCCGGGTCCGTGCCCCAGGGGACCGGCGGCCGCTCCCAGTCGCGCGGCCCGCCGACGAACGACACCGGCGACAGCGCGTACCGCAGCCGCCCCAGGCCGCTGTCCCGCTCGGCCAGCCAGGGGCCGGCGGGCGGTGCGGGCTCAGCCGTCCGTGAGCCCGTGCTCCCCGCACCCTGCAGCAGCCAGCCGGCCGTCCGGGCCAGCGCCACCCGCACCAGACGGCTGCCGCCCTCCTCCGCCTGCTCGGTCAGCGCCCGCAGCACCCCCGCCGCCAGCAGATACCCCGAGCCGTGGTCCAGGGCCTGCGCCGGAAGCGCGCCCGGCTGCTCCGCCGAGCCCTCCAGGGCCGCGATGCCCGTGGCCACCTGCACCAGACTGTCGAAGCCCCGCCGCCCCCGCCACGGTCCGCTCCTGCCCCAGGCGGACAGCTGGGCCACCACCACCCCGGGCCGGCGCCTGGCGAGCTCCTCGGGCGTCAGCCCGAAGCGCTCCAGCGCGCCCGGCCGGTACCCGGTGAGGACGACGTCCGCCGAGGCGAGCAGCTCCTCGAAGACGGCCCTGCCGGCCCGCAGATCCAGCAGGGCCGACCGCTTGCCGAAGCCCGTGTCCGCGTGCTGGTCGGGGAGTTCGGGCAGCTGCGGCGTGTCCAGGCGCAGCACGTCGGCGCCGAGCAGGGCGAGCGTGCGGCTCGCGACCGGCCCGGCGAGGACCCGGGTGAGGTCCAGCACCCGGATCCCCGCGGCGGGCAGCAGCGGATCCCGGCGCACCGGAGCGAACGTGCGCGCCTGAGCCGCGTCCAGGCGCTCACGCTCCACCAGAGGGAGCCCCGCCACCGCCCGCGCCTGCTCGAGCGCCGCCCACTCCCCGGGCGCGCGCAGCGCCACGGCCAGACCACCGTGCGCGTACACGGCCTCCTCCACCTCGAGAGCCGGGCGCTCGGCGAGGGCCGCCGCGACCTGTGCCGGATCCTCGCCGGTGCCCAGGGTGTCCAGCAGCCGCGCCCGGTGGTGCGGGTAGTTGGCGTGGGTGCGCACCCAGCCGTCGGCCGTCCGCCAGAAGCGCGACAGCGGCGCGAACGTCTCCGGGGCCCGCCCGTCGACCAGCAGATGCCGCTCGCTGACGAACGCGGCCGCCACGGCGCCGTCGTCCACCCGCACCTCCGGCACCTCCTCCGTCCCGGCCCGGCGGGCCGCCAGCTCGGCG
>Ga0207873_1002577_pt1 | contig 14548 bp, 15 predicted proteins | sample BGWIniCompost_FD_187373 | JGI IMG/M metagenome (GOLD analysis project Ga0207873, IMG submission 187373) | Cellulose adapted compost microbial communities from Newby Island Compost Facility, Milpitas, CA, USA - BGW Initial Compost (SPAdes)... ...
GCCGCCACCCGGTCATGGCGTAGGTCTTGGAGAAGCCGTCGAGGATGACGGTGCGCTCCCGCATGCCGGGCAGAGAGGCGATGCTCGAGAAAGGCCGGTCGAAGACGATGCGGGAGTAGATCTCGTCGGACAGCACCCACAAATCGTGCTCGATGGCCAGCCGCGCCACCTCCGACAGCACGTCGGGCCCCAGCACGCCCCCCGTCGGGTTGTGGGGAGAGTTGAGGATCAGCAGGCGCGTGCGGTCGGTAATGCGTGCGGCCAGCTCCTCGGGGTCGAAGGCGAAGCCCCGCTCCTCCCGCAGGTAGACCGGCACCGGGACGGCGCCAGCCAGGCGGATGGCCGACTCGTAGATGGGAAAGCCGGGGTTGGGGTAGATCACCTCGTCGCCGGGGTCCACGCAGGCCAGCAGCGTGTAGTAGATGATGGGCTTGGCCCCGGGCGTGACGACCACCTCGTCGGGCGAGAGCGAAAGCCCCCGCATCTGCCCCGCGTGGCGAGCGATCGCCTCCCTGAGCGGCGCGATCCCCGCCGACGGCGAGTAATGGGTGTAGTTGTCCCGGATGGCGGCGATGCCCGCCTGCTTGATGGGCTCGGGCGTATCGAAGTCGGGCTCGCCGATGGCGAAGTTGTACACCTTGCGACCGGCTGCCTCCAGGCGCTTGACCTGCGCGAGCACCTCGAAGGCCGTCTCCGTCCCCACCGCGTTCATCCGCGTCGCCCTTGCCGGCATGGAGGCCCTCCCCTTCAGGTCCGCATGCTCACGCCGCGCCCAGTTCGCCCCGGGCCGGCGCGACTCCTGGGCAGGGATCGGGGTGGGGCCGACAAACCCACTTACCCGACCACGAAGGGGGTGCAGCCGCGGTGGCGACGGCGACCATGCAAGCGGTCCGCTTTCACCGGCACGGGGGTCCCGAGGTGCTGCAGCTGGAGACGGTGCCTGTCCCGGAGCCGGGCCCGGGCCAGGTGCGGATAAGGGTGCGAGCCGTGGCCCTCAACCATCTGGACCTCTGGAACCGCCGAGGCCTGCCGGGGCGCAAGGTGCCGCTGCCGCGCATCCCGGGAGCCGACGTGGCGGGCGAGATCGACGCGACGGGTCCGGGGGTGTCCGACCTCCAACCGGGTGCGAGGGTCATCGTCAACCCCGGCATCAGCTGCGGCCGCTGCCAGGCCTGCCTGGAGGGGCGCGACAACCTCTGCCCGCACTACGAGGTCCTGGGCAACCGCACCGACGGCGGATACGCCCAGTACGTGGTGGTGCCGGCCGCCAACGTCATCGCCATGCCCGGGCGGCTCGACTTCGTGGAGGCGGCCGCGGTCCCGCTCGTCTTCCTGACCGCATGGCACATGCTGGTCACCCTGGCCCGGCTGCAGCCGGGCGAGACGGTGCTGATCTGGGGGGCCGGCAGCGGCGTCGGGTCGGCGGCCATCCAGATCGCCAAGCTCCTGGGCGCGCACGTCATCGCCACGGTGGGCAGCGCCGACAAGGTGGCAAAAGCCCAGCGCCTGGGTGCCGACGTCGTCCTCGACCACAGCCGCCAAGCCGTCGACGAGGAGGTACGCGCCCTGACCGGCCGGCGCGGGGTCGACGTCGTCTTCGAGCACGTGGGTCAGGCCACCTGGGAGAAGAGCCTGAAGAGCCTCGCGCACGGCGGCCGCCTGGTCACCTGCGGCGCCACCACGGGGCACGAGGCGCTCACCGACATCCGCTACGTCTTCGCTCGGCAGCTGCAGATCCTGGGCTCCTACATGGGCAGCAAGGGTGAACTGTTGCGGCTCCTGCCCTTCGTCGAACAGGGCCGGCTCCAGCCGGTGGTGGACCGGGTGCTGCCCCTGGCGGAGGCCGCCGAGGCACACCGCATCGTGGAGGAGCGCCGCCACTTCGGCAAGGTGGTGCTGCAGGTCCCCTGACGGCGGGGGGGCGGCTCCGGAGCCGCCCCCCTCTCAAAGCGGCCAGCGGGACGGCAGCTCCAGCATGCCTGCCTCGCCCGGCGCCACCACTGGGTTGACCAGCCGTCCGATGCGCTCGATCTCGACCTCCACCTGGTCGCCCGGCTGCAGGAAGACCTGGGGCGTGCGGAAGACCCCGACGCCGTGCGGCGTGCCGGTGGCGATGAGGTCGCCGGGCAGGAGCGTGATGCCCCGGGTGATGAAGGCCAGCAGCTCCCGCACCGGGAAGATCATCTCGGCCGTCGTCGAATCCTGGTAGGTGACCCCGTTGACCCGGCAGGCGATGCGCAGGGCCTGGGGATCGGGGATCTCGTCGGCCGTGGCGACCCACGGGCCCACGGGTGCGAAGGTGTCCTGCGACTTGCCCCGTCCCCACTGCCCGTCGCCCTTCTGGAAGTCGCGGGCCGTCACGTCGTTGAACGTGGTGTAGCCGAAGACCGCCTCCAGGGCCGTCTCCGCCGCCAGTCCCTTGCAGCGCCGGCCCACGATGACCGCCAGCTCCGCCTCGAAGTCGACCTGGTTGCTGCCCTCGGGCAGGGCGATGGGGCGACGATGGGCATTGAGGGCGTTGGGCCACTTGGGGAAGAGCACCGGCTGGCGCGGCGGCTCCACGTGCTGCTCCCGGCAGTGATCCCAGTAGTTGAGCCCGATGGCGATCATCTTGGAGGGCACCAGCGGGGGCAACCAGACGATGGAGGGGGCGTCCACTTCGAGGAGTTCGTCGTGCTGGCCGGCGCGGGCGGCCTCCACCAGCCGACGCACCGCCTCCATGGGGCCCGGGTCGCCGGCGGCGAAGGCGTCGACCAGCCGCCTCAGGCTGAGGGGCAGGCCCTCACCGCTCCAGCGCGGCAGACGGGCGGCCCTCGTCACGTCCACCATGTAGCCATCGACTCGCACCACGAGGTGGGCTTCGTCACCGCGAAGGATGGTTGCCAGGTGCACGGGCTCCCGCTCCCCTCACGAGAAGAGATCCCGGTCGGCAGGCCGCACCAGCCTGGCCGCCGTCGCCTCGGCCTCCCCCGCGATCTGGATGGCCTGGCGGGCATCGAAGAAGCCCCGGACCACCACCGCCGGTATCCCCTCGTCTGCCTGACCCATCACCAGCGTGGCAGCCGAGGCCAACTCGTCTGCCACGGCCTCCAGGGTGCTGCGCAGGGTGTAGCCAAACAGATCCTGCCTGCCCACTTCGGAGAGGACCGGCCCCATGCCTGCTATCCCGATGCAGACACCGACGGCCCCCTCCCGGAAGGGGCGGCCGTGGCTGTCCGCGATGATGACGGCAGGGGCCACTCCTGTCTTGCGGTAGAGGTCGTAGCGCAACCGTCGTGCGCTCTCGTCGGGATCTTGCGGGAGCAGCAGGACCGTCTCGCCCTCGCCGCCGGCGTTGGAGCGGTCGATGCCGGCGTTGGCACAGACGAAGCCCAGCCGGTGCCGAGCGATGACGAGCCCGGGGCGCACCCGCACGATGGCCTGCGACTCCCGCAGGATCAGTTCGCAAAGCCGGGGGTCCTTGCCCGACTCGGCCGCCAGCGAACGGGCGGCGGGTGAGGGCTCCACGTCCTCGAGGGCGACCAGCCGCCCCTCGGCTCGGGAGACGATCTTATGGGCGACCACCACCACGTCGCCCTGGCGCAGCTGCAGCCCCTGCTCTCGCAGGGCGCTGGCCACCAGGTCGGCGATGTCGTCGCCCGGCTGGACGACCGGCATGCCCAGCACGGGATAGAGGTGCAGCCCCGTCAAACGCGTAGCACCGCCCCGGTGCTGGCCGAGGTGACCATGCGGGCGTAGCGGGCCAGCCAGCCACGCTGGAAGCGCGGCGCCGGGGGCTGCCAGCGCTCGCGCCGACGCGCCAGCTCCGCGTCGTCGATCAGGACGTCGATGCGGCGGCTGCGCAGGTCGATTCGGATGGGATCGCCGTCCTGGACCAGGGCCAGCGGGCCCCCCTCTGCCGCCTCCGGCGAGACGTGCCCCACGCACAACCCCCGGGTGCCACCCGAGAAGCGCCCGTCGGTCACCAGCGCCACCCGGGTGCCCAGGCCCATCCCCACGATAGCCGAGGTCGGCGCCAGCATCTCCGGCATGCCGGGGCCGCCCCGCGGCCCCTCGTAGCGGATCACCACCACGTGCCCCGCCTTGACCCGGCCCGCCTTGATGCCGTCGATGGCCTCCTGCTCGCTGTCGAAGACGATGGCGGGCCCTTCGTGCCACTCGATGCCGGGCTCCACCGCACCCGTCTTGATGATGGCCCCGTCGGGAGCCAGGTTGCCGAAGAGGACGGCGAGCCCCCCGGTCGGGCTGTAGGCCCTCTCCACCGGGCGGATCACCTCGGCGTCCCGCACCTCGGCCGAGGCGATGATCTCGCCCAGGGAGCGGCCCGCGACCGTGGGCCTCTCCAGGTGCAGCACCCCCGGCACCCGCGCCAGCTCCTTGAGGATGGCCGGGACGCCTCCGGCTCGGTGGACGTCCTCGATGTGCCAGTGCGAGGCGGGACTCACCTTGCACAGGTGCGGCACCCGCCGCGCCAGCTCGTCGAGCCGCTCGAGCGGGTAGTCGATGCCGGCCTCGTGGGCCAGCGCGAGGGTGTGGAGCACGGTGTTGGTGCTGCCGCCCATGGCCATGTCCAGGGCGAAGGCGTTGTCGATGGCGTCGGCGTCGACGATGTCCAGGAACTTGAGGTCCTGCTCGATCAGCTCCATGATGCGCCGTCCGGCCTGGCGGGCCAGCTCCTCCCGCTCAGGGCTGAGGGCCAGCGCCGTCCCGTTGCCGGGCAGCGCCACCCCCAGCGCCTCGCAGAGGCAGTTCATGGAGTTGGCCGTAAACATCCCCGAGCACGAGCCGCACCCCGGGCAGGCCGCCGCCTCCAGGCGACGCAGCTCCTCCTCCTTGATGAGCCCCGACTGGACGGCCCCCACGCCCTCGAAGACGGAGATGAGATCCACGGCGCGGCCGTCGAGCCGGCCCGCGGCCATGGGCCCCCCGCTGATGAAGATGGTGGGGATGTTGAGGCGGGCTGCCGCCATCAGCATGCCCGGCACGATCTTGTCGCAGTTGGGGATGCAGATGAGCCCGTCGAACCAGTGCGCCCGCACCATGGTCTCCACGCAGTCGGCGATGAGCTCCCGGCTCGGCAGGGAGTAGCGCATGCCGACGTGCCCCATGGCGATGCCGTCGTCGACCCCGATGGTGTTGAACTCGAACGGCACCCCGCCGGCGGCCCGCACCGCCTCCTTGACGAGCTTGCCGAACTCCTGCAGGTGCGCGTGGCCGGGCACGATGTCGACGTACGAGTTGGCGATGGCGATGAAAGGCTTCTCGAAGTCCCGGTCGGTGAGCCCCACGGCCCGCAACAGGCTGCGATGGGGCGCCCGGTCGATGCCCCGCTTGATGACGTCGCTACGCATGACCTCTACGAGCCCCCTGCCGAGAATTGCGCCAGCGTTCGTCCCGGGGCTCGGGGATTCCTGCCGTCGCCCGACCGGGCAGGCGTCAGTAGACGAACTCCTGGATGAAGTAGAAGGACCAGCGGGCCCCCCGGCCCAGACGGATCCCCGAGAGCAGGGCTTGGGCCTGTTCGCGCTCCTCCTGCGGGGAGAGCGGCTCGATCCCGTCGGCCCGGGCCCTGGCCTCGTACGGCGATCCCGGGGTCACCACCAGCGGCGACAGGTAGAGGCGATCGCCGGGGCCCAGTTCCATGGCGTTGACCGCCTCGACGCTGGCCCGCACGTGCTCCTCGGCGAAGGCCCGCCCTCCTGCCCCGACCAGCAGGATGACACCGACCGCCACCCCCGCCTCCTTGAGGGCCCGCACCGTGGCCAGGGCATCGGCGACGCTCCCGGGCTTCTCCAGCCACCGCACCAGGCGCTCGCTACCCGACTCGAGGCCGATGTAGACGCCTCGCAAGCCGGAGCGCGCCAGCGTCGCCCACTCGGCCGGCTGCTTGCGCCGCCCGGTGAAGGCGTCGAGGAAGGCGTACACCTCGCGCCCCGGCAGCGCCTGCACCGCCACCTCGAGCGCGGCCGCCAGCCGCCGGGTCGGCAGCAGCAACGCGTTGGCGTCGCCGAGGAAGATGGTGTGGCGGCGAGCCAGGCCCGCCCCGAAGAAGGCCCGCACCTCCTCCACGTGCTGGCGGAAGCGGGCGAGCGGGCGTACCTCGAACGGCCGGTCCCGGTAGAAGGTGCAGAAGGTGCAGCGATTGTGCCAGCAGCCCCAGGTGAGCTGGAGCACCACGGACTGGTACTGGTCCGGCGGCAGGATGCCGATGGGCCGGTAGACCTGGCGGAAGCGCCGGGCGTCGGCCTCTAGCGCCTCCCAGTCCATAGCCCGGACGGTCGGGTGGCCCGCCCGGGCGGCATCCTCCACCGTCTCGAGCGCCCGTGCCACCCACTCCCGGGCCTCCTCAGGGGTCAGCCACCGCCGCAGCCGGCGGGAGAGCCCGGCAGCCTGCGGGTCGCGCCGCCGCTCCAGGAAGCGGTTGTCGAGGCCGCGCCGCACCCCCACGCCGTCCAGGTAGGCCTCCACCAGACGCCCCTCCAGGTCGAACGTGAACAGGCGCCGGCTGCCCACGCCGGCCTCGGCCCAGCCGTCCCACAGGCGGCTCCAGGCCCCTTCGGGCAGCACGCGGGCCACGACGCCCCTCACTCCCACGTGTACCGGGGCTCGGCCACCTCGGAGCCGTCGGGTGCACGCTGGATCTCGAAGTCACCGAAGACGGCGGGGGCCTCGGCCTGCAGGATCCGCAGAGCGGCGATGGCGACCCGACGGATCTCAGGATCGGCGTGCACCGAGGCCCGCATGCGGATGAAGTGACGCCACGCGCGGAAGTTGCCCGTCATCACCAGCGCTGTCTCCACGGCGTTGGGCAGGACGGCGCGGGCCGCCTGCCTGGCCATCTTGCGGCGCAGCGACGGGTCGGGCACCTCGGCGTAGCGGGTCCGCAGGCGCTCCACCAGGCGCGTGTAGGCGTCGCGGGCGGCCGCGGCCACCTCCTCGAGGATGCGCTCGGCCTCCTGGTCGCCGGCCAGTCCCGGTGGCAGCACCATCCGGGCGGTGGATTCGTCCACATAGCGCTGGCTCACCTGGCTGTAGCTGAAGTGGCGGTGCCGTACGATCTCGTGGGAGCAGGACCGCGAGATGCCCTCGATGAGCAGGCTCGCGCTGGCGTGCTCCAGGACGCTCAGGTGTCCCTGCGTCAAGAGGTTTTGGATGTACTGGGCGTTGGTGCGCCGGCTCGGGTTGTGAAAGGACCGGTAGCACAGCCGCCCGGCGAACTCCACCAGCTGCTGGGCCGGGTTGTCGGTGTCGGTCTCCCAGTCGATGTGTGCGGGCTTGAAGAAGCGGGTGATGCCGATCAGCGTCACCCGGGGCTCCCGGATCCACTCCTGATCCGGCTGCACGGCTTGCCCCCTCCTGTCCGGCCCCTGCCGGGGGGCCGTCCCCCATGTTAACCCACCGGCGGGCGGCCGAACAGCCTGGGATATAATCGGCGGGGAGCGTGACCGATGGCAATCCAGCAGCAACGACGCGTCACGTCGGGCCCGAAGCGCCTGGCCGTCCTGGGCAGCACCGGCTCCCTGGGGATCCAGGTGCTGGAGCTGTGCGAGCGCTTCGCCGACCGGCTGCAGGTGGTGGCCCTGGCTGCCTCGGGGCGTCGCCAGGAGTTGCTGGCCGAGCAGGTGCAACGCTTCCGGCCACGGCTGGTCGCGGTGGGCGACGGGTCGACCGCCATCGGCGATGCCCTGCGCGAAGCCGCCGGAGCGGCCCGGGTGGTACAGGGCCCGGAGGGTCTTGTGGAGGCAGCCCTCCATCCCGACGTCGACCTGGTGGTCGTGCTGACGGTGGGGATGGCCGGGCTGGCCCCCACCCTGGCCGCCCTCGAGGCCGGGCGGCGCGTGGCGCTTGCCAACAAGGAGGTGCTGGTGGCCGCCGGCGATCTGATGCCGGCAGCCAGGTGGGTGGAGGAGGGCCGCCTGTTGCCGGTCGACTCCGAGCACTCGGCCATCTGGCAGAGCCTGATGGGAGAGCAGCCCTCCGCCATCCGGCGGCTGTGGCTGACCGCCTCGGGCGGGCCCTTCTGGGGATGGAGCGCCGAGCAGCTGCGTGGCGTCACGCCCGAGCAGGCCCTGGCCCATCCCACCTGGCGCATGGGCCCCCGGGTCACCATCGACTCGGCCACCCTGCTCAACAAGGGCTTCGAGATCATCGAGGCCCACCACCTCTTCGGCGTCCCCTACCCGGCCATCCGAGTGGTGGTGCACCGGCAGAGCGTGGTGCACTCCCTGGTAGAGCTACGGGATGGGTCCATCAAGGCCCAGATGAGCCTGCCCGACATGCGCCTGCCGCTGCTGTTGGCCCTCAGCTACCCGGAGCGTTGGGAGTACCAGGGCCCGGCACCCCTCTTCGAGGGGCACGGACCCGATCGAGGGTCTCTCTCGCTCACCTTCGAGCCGCTGGACGAGGGGACCGAGCCACCCGCCATCCGCCTGGCACGGCAGGCTGCCGGGGCGGGGAGCACCTACCCCACCGTCCTGTCCACGGCGGACGAGGTGGCGGTGGAGGCCTTCCTGTCGGGTCGGCTCGCCTTCGACCGGATCCTGGGCGTCGTGGAGCAGGTGCTCGAGCGCCACGTCCCGCCAGGGCCCCTCACGCTAGAGGCCGTCCACGAGGCTGACGCCTGGGCACGGCGCACGGCTCGTCGGGTCGTGGACGAGATGAGCCAGGCGTAGCGCCCCCAGGAGTGGCTCCAGCCCGTTCGATTGTGAGGCCGGCCACGACTGCGTAAAATGGTAGTCGAGCCTGCCCATGCGCGGGCCTCATCTTCGCTCGAGCGCACATCCGGGAGGGATGGGTTGGCGATGGCCCGACCCTTGCGTGTGGCAGCCGACGCGGGTCTCACGGCCCGCATGATGCTCACGATGGTGCTCTTGGGGGCCGTCTACCTCTTCTTCGTCAGCGTGATGCTGGCGTACGGGGTCGACATCACCTTCATCGCGGTCTTCGTCGGCATCATGCTGCTGGCCCAGTACTACCTCTCCGACAAGCTCGTGCTCTGGTCCACGGGCGCACGGGAGGTAAGCCCATCTGAGGCGCCGGAGCTGCACGACATGGTCGGGCGGCTGGCCGCCCTGGCGGACCTGCCCAAGCCACGGGTGGCCATCGTACCCACCGACGTGCCCAACGCCTTCGCGACGGGCCGCAATCCCAACAACGCCGTGGTGGCCGTCACCAGCGGCCTGATGCGCCGCCTGACCAAGCCCGAGATCGAGGCGGTGCTGGCCCACGAGATCACCCACGTCAAAAACCGGGACGTGGCCGTCATCACCATCGCCAGCTTCTTCGCCACGGTGGCGGCCTTCCTGACGCGGCAGCTGATGTGGCTGGGCTACTGGGGGGTCCCGATGGGAGGCGACCGCCGCGATGAGCGGGGAGGCGGCGCCTACGCCTGGGTGATCATCTACCTGGTCTCGCTGGTGGTCTACTTCGTCAGCTACCTGCTCATCCAGGCCCTCTCCCGGTACCGGGAGTACGCGGCGGACCGGGGCGCGGCGTACCTGACCGGGGCGCCTTCCAACCTGGCCTCGGCCCTCATGAAGATCAGCGGCGTCATGGAGCGGATCCCGGCGCAGGATCTGCGCCAGGCCGAGGCGCTCAACGCCTTCTTCATCGTGCCGGCCCTCAAGGGCAGCAGCATCGCCGAGCTCTTCTCCACCCACCCGTCGCTGGAGAAGCGCCTGGCCTACCTGCGCAAGCTGGAGCTCGAGCTGGCCGGGCGCTGAGGCTCGGGAGAGGCGAAGACGAGACGTGGGTCTGAGACAGTGGCTCGATGCCCTCATGGGGCGGCCCCGGCTGATAAAGCCCAAGTCGGACAACCTCTTCGCGCTCTCCACGGCCCGCACGGCCCTCGAGGAGCGGCTGGGCTGGGAGAGCGCCGGTCGGGCCGGGCTCTGTCTCAAGCCCATCGTCACCGCCGACTACGCTCGGGCCCAGCACGAGCTCGCCGACCTGGTGAGGATGGGGGCTGGCGAGACCCGCAGCCGCGTCGAGGTCATCAAGGACAGCTACCAGTACACCTGGGTCCTGGTGGAGGACGACGACTTCGAAGATCTGCTGACCCTGGTCCACATGGCCGCCCAGACCCTGGAGGAGCAGGGCTACGGCACCCAAATCCTGTCGGCGGTCTTCCGGTTTCGCCCGTCCGGGCGCCTGTCGGTGATGGGTGCCGACCTCCCCGAGCGCATCTACCTCATCTACAGCTACAAGCGGGGTCTGTTTTACCCCTTCGTACCGAGGGGCGCCGGCAAGACGTCGTCCGACGGACGCTACGAGAGCGGCGAGTTTCAGGCGGCCGCCCTGCTGTCGCAGGAGCTGCCCACCGAAAAGGATCCGTCTCGCTGGTATCCCCTCTGGGACTGTCCCGTCTGAGGCTGACGCGAGGGGCCGGCGCCCGCCAACCCGGCAGCGCCGGCCCCTCGCGCGCATCCCCGCCACCCTGAGGCGCTCAGGTGACCAGGTTGCGCGGATAATCCCGAAAGAGTCCCCGAGCCTCCTCCAGCGTCGTGTCGGGAGGGGGCAGCACCAGGTCGGACTCCTTGAGCTCGTCGTCCGCCAGCCGCCGTCCTCGGGTGCGGACGATCTCCAGCACGCGCGTCAGTTCCCGGGCAAAGGCGGTCTCGTCCCCCGCCTCGATGGCGTCCAGGAGTGCGTCGTCGGCACTGTCCAGTTCGTCGAGCGCCTGCCCCCGCAGCTCGTACTGCCCCTCGGTAGCGATGCGGACGATCATCCCCGGCCCACCTCCTGCTTGAGCCGCTCCAGGTCGGCCTTGACCTGCTCCGATGCCTTGAGCTTGGCCAGCTCGGCCTCGATGCCCGTACCCGTCCCGCCGACGACGGTGCGGTCCTCGAGGACGCCGCTGGCGACCAGCTCGTCGATGGCGGCCGCTCGGGCCCGCATCGCCTCGGTCTTTTGTTGGGCCCGCTCCACGGCCAGCCCTACGTCGGCCAGCTCCTCCGACAGCCCGCTGGCGGCCTCCCCGATGCGTACCTGGGCCTCGGCCGCCGAGTACTGGGCCTTGATGACCTCCTTCTGGGCCCGGAAGGCCTCCACCTTGGCCCGCAGGCGCGCCTCGGCCGTCTCCAGCTTCCTCTGCTCGGCCTCGAGCTCGCTCGCCTGCCGCTCGATGCCCTCCACCTGCTGGAGGATCTCCGCCTTACGCTGCAGGGCGGCGACGGCCAGGTCTTCGCGCCCGGCCGCCAGGGCCTCCTTGGCCTGACCCTCCAGGCGCTGGGCGGTCTCCCGCAGGCGCACGACCTGCAGCTCGAGGCGCTTGCGGGAGGTGGCTACCTCCGCGAGGTTGCGGCGCACCTTCTGGAGCAGCTCCAGCTGGCGCTGGTAGGAGTACTCCAGGGTCTCCCGCGGGTCTTCCCACCGCTCGACCAGCTTGTTCATCTTGGCCTTGAGCACCGTCGTCATGCGCGACAGCACGCCCATGCCGCCACCGTCCTATCCTCGTGGTCTCTCCCGTCCCAAAGGGTATCCCGCCGGGGGCGGTCTGTGCAACGCGCAGCCGGTGCGAGTATGCCCGGCCGGAGCCGGCGCGCGTCGTTCATTAACCGGGTGAAGGATTGACATCACTAACTACCAGCACTAGACTTCTCATGGCAAGGGGGAGTCGATCAGGTGGCCAGGCAGGGACTCCAACTCGACACGGAGTACCGTTACGGGTTCGCCGACCCGGAGCAGTACGTCTTCCGATCCCGCAAGGGGCTCAGCCGGGAAGTGGTCGAGGAGATCTCCGCCATCAAGGGCGAGCCCGACTGGATGCGGCAGTTTCGCCTCAAGGCCCTGGAGATCTTCGAGCGCAAGCCCATGCCGACCTGGGGTGGGGACCTCTCCCATCTCCGGTTCGACGACATCTACTACTACATCCGGCCCACCGACCGAAAGGGCCAGAGCTGGGACGAGGTGCCGGAGACCATCAAGCGCACCTTCGACCGGCTGGGCATCCCCGAGGCCGAGCGAAAGTTCCTGGCCGGGGTGACGGCCCAGTACGAGTCCGAGGTGGTCTACCACAGCATCCGCAAGGAGCTCGAGCGCCAGGGCGTCATCTTCATCGACACCGACACGGCCGTGCGGCAGTACCCCGACCTGGTGCGGGAGTACTTCGGCACGGTGGTGCCGCCGGCTGACAACAAGTTCGCCGCCCTCAACAGCGCGGTCTGGAGTGGGGGCAGCTTCATCTACGTGCCCGAGGGGGTGCGGGTGGAGATCCCGCTGCAGGCCTACTTCCGCATCAACGCCCGCAACATGGGCCAGTTCGAGCGGACCCTCATCATCGCCGAACCGGGCAGCTTCGTGCACTACGTGGAGGGCTGCACCGCCCCTCAGTACACGACCGACTCGCTGCACGCGGCGGTCGTGGAGATCATCGTCAAGCCCGGCGCCCGGGTGCGCTACACCACCATCCAGAACTGGTCTCACAACGTCTACAACCTGGTCACCAAGCGGGCGGCGGTGTATGGCGACGCCACCATGGAGTGGATCGACGGCAACCTGGGCAGCAAGCTGACCATGAAGTACCCGTCGGTCTACCTCATGGAGAAGGGCGCCCGCGGCGAGGTGCTCTCCATCGCGCTGGCCGGCCCCAACCAGCACCAGGACGCCGGCGCCAAGGCGGTGCACCTGGCCCCCTACACGACGTCGACCATCACCAACAAGTCCATCTGCAAGGACGGGGGCCGCACCACCTACCGAGGGCTGGTGCACATCGCACCCGAGGCCTACAAGAGCAAGAGCAAGGTCAACTGCGACGCGCTCATCTTCGATGACCGGTCCAAGACCGACACCATCCCCTACATCGAGGTGCTCAACAGCGACGTCCAGATGGAGCACGAGGCGACCGTCAGCAAGGTGAGCGAGGAGCAACTCTTCTACCTGATGAGCCGGGGCATCCCGGAGCAGCAGGCGACGACCATGATCGTGATGGGCTTCATCGAGCCCTTCGCCCGCCAGCTCCCGATGGAGTACGCGGTGGAGCTCAACCGCCTCATCGAGATGGAGATGGAGGGCTCGGTGGGCTGAGGAGCGGAGGACGGCCGTGGAGGAGGGTCTGACCTTCGTGCTGCCCGTGTCGGAGTTGCCACCGGGCAGCTGTCGCCGGGTGCAGGTCGGGGGCCGGACGCTGGCGCTGTGGCACACGCAGCACGGCATCTACGCCACCGACGACACGTGCACCCACGAGCGCGCCAGCCTCAGCGAGGGAGACTTCGAGCCCGAGGCGGGCCAGGTGGCCTGCCCCAAACACGGGGCCCGCTTCGACGTCCGGTCGGGCAAGGCGCTGACGTTGCCGGCCTACAGGCCCCTGCGCACGTACCCGGTGGAGGTGCGAGACGGCCAGATCGTCGTCCGAGTCCAGGGCTGATGGCCGGCTGGCACGAGCGAGGCGCAACGGGGGGCGGCACTGCCATGGCAGGCCGCCCCTCTCGCGTTAGGTCCGCGCTACCAGAGGAGTTGCCCCGGGCGGACCAGGAATAGACTCCATAGCGGTGGCGCCCCCTGACGAGAGGGGGCGGCGACGAGCAGGAGGCCGTCATGGGACCGACGCGAGCGGCGAACGTGACAGCCGGGTGGGTGGCCCTCCTTCGTGAGCGGATCAAGGGAGCGGTGCTGGTCGACGAGCCCATGTCGGCCCATACCGCCTTCCGCATCGGGGGCCCAGCCGACGTCCTGGTCATCCCCGAGGACCGCGACGACCTGCGATGGGTGCTCGAGGCGTGTGCCACCCACGGGATCCCCTTCCTCGTCATCGGTCGGGGCAGCAACCTCCTGGTGAGCGACGACGGCATCGAGGGTGTCGTCATCAAGATCTCGCGAGGCCTCTCCCGGATTCGTTGGGAGGGCACATCCCTGGAAGCCGAGGCCGGTGCGTCCCTGCCCGCGGTGGCCTGGCAGGCGGCGACGCGGGGCCTGTCGGGGCTGGAGTTTGGGGTCATGATCCCCGGCAGCGTCGGGGGCGCCGTCGTGATGAACGCCGGAGCCCACCAGCACGCCATCGGCGCCGTGGTCCGGCAGGTCGAGTGCCTGGCGGTGACCGGCGAAGTGGTGACGCTGGAGCGGGAGGCGTTGGGCTTCGACTACCGCACCAGCGTCTTGCAGACGCGCCCGGACCTGGTGGTGGTCGGCGCCCGCCTGGAGCTCGAGCCCCGGCCTTCGGAGGCCATCATGGCTCAGATGCAGGCCTACCTGGAGGCCCGGCGGCGCACGCAGCCCCTGGGCGAGCCGGGGGCGGGCAGCATCTTCCGCAACCCGCCCGGCGACTACGCCGGCCGTCTCATCGAGCAGGCCGGGCTCAAGGGATGGCGGCGGGGAGACGTCGAGATCTCCCCGATCCACGCCAACTTCATCGTCAACAAGGGCCATGCCCGCTGCAGCGACGTGCTGGAGGCCATCCGGATGGTGCGCCGGACGGTCCAGGAGCGCTTCGGCGTCCTGTTGCAGCCGGAGGTCAAGGTGATCGGGCGCTTCGCTAGCGACCCCCTGGCGTAGCGGGCAGACGCAACCGGCCGACCTCCTCGAGCAGCCTCGCCTCGGCGCGGCGCTCGAGGAG
>Ga0207873_1002578_pt1 | contig 14547 bp, 10 predicted proteins | sample BGWIniCompost_FD_187373 | JGI IMG/M metagenome (GOLD analysis project Ga0207873, IMG submission 187373) | Cellulose adapted compost microbial communities from Newby Island Compost Facility, Milpitas, CA, USA - BGW Initial Compost (SPAdes)... ...
ATAAAATCAAAGCTGCCAACTCACTTTCGGAAGTCGAAAAACAATTCATTGCCAGCATTGAAGCGGCCAATAAAAAGTTGAAAACACTAAAACCTAAAAAATCAAACAAAGAATAATGGCATTTCTATACGATATATTGGTTCAGGAATTTGGTAAAAGAGCCATAGCACAAGTGGAGGTTCCTAATCATATCTTGGACAACCTAAAGCCCGGATTTGGTCAGCGACCTTATCAGATAGAGGCATTTCAACGTTTCATTTTGTGCTATTCAGAAGATTTTGAAGGCAAACCTAAAAGGCCGTTCCACTTGCTCTACAATATGGCAACTGGGAGTGGTAAGACCTTAATTATGGCCGGATTAATCTTGCACCTTTACCAAAAAGGCTATCGCAACTTTTTGTTTTTCGTCAATAGCAATAATATTATTCAGAAAACCAAAGATAATTTTCTCAATCCGCAGGCTTCAAAATACTTGTTCAACAATAAAATTGTAATAGACGGAAAAGAAGTGTTCCTGAAAGAGATCGACAACTTTGATGAAGCCGACCATCAGAATATCAACATCAAGTTTACAACCATCCAACAATTACACATTGATTTAAATAACACCAAAGAAAACAGCGTTACTTACGAGGAGTTTAAGGACAAAAAATTGGTATTAATTGCCGATGAAGCACACCATTTGGTATCGGGAACAAAATCGGGCAATCTGTTTGGCACTTGGGAAGATACCGTTAAGAAAATTCACGAATCCAATTTTGAAAATATCTTATTGGAATTTACCGCAACCATAGACACCGAAACAGCGGAATTGGTAAAGCACTATCAAGACAAGGTAATTTTCAAATACGACCTTGCCGAGTTTCGTAAAGACAAGTATTCCAAAGAAATCAACCTTATTCGTTCCTTGTATGACGAGCAAGAAAGAATCATTCAGGCTTTGATTTTGAATTTGTATCGTCAGGAATTAGCAACTTCAAACAATATCAATTTGAAGCCTGTAATTCTGTTTAAAGCCAAAAAGACAATCAAGGAATCAGAACAGAACAAAGAGAACTTTCACAAACTCATTGACGATTTTTCTGTGGCAATGGTTGAGAAAATTCAAAAGACTTCTACTGTTGCAATCGTTCAAAAGGCTTTCCGATTTTTTGAAGCCAAAGGCATTTCAGCCAACGAAATTGTAAAACGCATACAAGCTAATTTTAAACCCGAAAATTGTCTGAGTGCCAATAATGATGCGGAAGCAGAGCAAAATCAAATCTTGCTCAACACCTTGGAAGACGAAAACAATCCAATCCGTGCCGTTTTTGCCGTTCAAAAATTAAATGAAGGTTGGGATGTGTTAAATTTATTTGATATTGTACGTTTATATGAAGGACGTGATGGTAAAGGCGGAAAAATAGGAAAAACCACCCTTTCCGAAGCGCAGTTAATAGGTCGTGGCGCTCGTTATTATCCTTTTGCTTTGGAGAAAGGACAAGATAAATATACCCGAAAATTTGACGATGATATTTCCAACGATTTGAAGATATTGGAAGAACTTTATTATCACACCAAAGAGGACAGCCGATATATTTCAGAATTGAAAAAAGCCCTTGTGGATTCGGGTATTTATGAAGATGATGAGAATTTGGTTCAACTCAATTTGTTCTTAAAACCGGAATTTAAGAAAACAGATTTTTACAGAGACGGACATGTGTTCTTCAATAAGAAAGTGCCAAAAAGTTTTGACAACATAAAATCCTTTGCCGATTTAGGCGTTAAGAAAACAAACTATCGGCACACGTTATCTTCGGGAGTTGGAAGAATGTCGAGCGCTTTTTTTGAATTGGAACCTACAACTGCGGATTATGAAGTAAATAAATCTAAAGATATAAAGCTGTCCGAAATACCGAAAAACATTATTCGTTTTGCATTAAGTCAAAATCCATTTTTCTATTTCGACAATTTATTACATTACTTCCCAAGTTTAGGTTCGCTTTCTAATTTCATTGAAAGCAAAGATTTTTTAGGAGATTTAGAAATTACATTTGTCGGAACGGCTAACCGAATAAAAGAAATCAGCCATTTCGATTATTTACAAGCACTTAATGGTTTGTTGCAAACCATTGAAGAAGACATAAAGAAAAACTCGACAGAATATGAAGGTTCCGACTACATCAAAGAACCCATACATAAAGTTTTCAAAGACAAAGAAATCAAAGTGAACAAATACAGCGAACGAGCAGATGGACAAGAGGGATTGGTAGCCAACGAACCTTGGTATGTTTACAATGCCAACTACGGAACAAGTGAAGAAAAGAAATTTGTGGAGCTGTTTTCAAGACGATTTGAAGGACTGAATCAGAAGTTTGAAAACATTTACCTAATCCGAAACGAAAGAGAAATTAAAATCTTCGACAAACTTGGACGCGCCTTTGAACCAGACTTTTTATTGTTCTGCAAACAACGTGACGGAGAACAAATGACTTTTCAGGTTTTCATAGAACCTAAAGGAGAGCATTTAAAAGGACACGACAAATGGAAAGAAGACTTTTTGAAAGAAATCAGGGAAGAATCAAAAACAATTCAAATACATACAGATACTTACTTAATCACAGCAGTTCCATTTTACAACTACGAAAACGAAAATGAGTTTAAAAACTCCTTAGAAAATTTATTAATGAATGAAGAAAGTTAAACACAATATTCTGTTTTAATCTTACACAACCTTAAATTTACTTAATAGCTTCTTAATTAAAACTCGATCTGAATTACCAATCATCTTTTTTGAATCACAAAAGAAATGGAGAAAATGGCTTTCTGAAAATTCTTCTGATGAGAATGGGGTGTGGCTTAAGTTTTATAAAAAGGGTACCGGAATAAAATCATTAAATCACAATACTGCACTCGATGAAGCGTTATGTTTTGGCTGGATTGACGGTCAGGCAAAAAAATTTGATAAAGAATCTTATCTTCAGAAATTTACTCCCAGAAGAAAAAATTCTTTATGGTCAAAAAGAAATATTCAGAAAGTTGAGCAATTAATTAAAGAAGGCAGAATGCATTCTGCAGGACTTAAAGAAATTGAAGCAGCGAAAGCAGATGGCAGATGGGACAAAGCTTATGACTCCCCTGCCAACATGGAAATTCCCAAAGATTTCATTAAAGAGCTTTCAAAAAATCCGAAAGCATATAAATTTTTTCTTTCCCTTAATAAAACAAATACCTATGCAATTTACTGGAGGATTCAAACAGCTAAGAAAACTGAAACCCGTGAAAGAAGAATGAAAGATATTATTCAAATGCTATCTGAGGGAAAAAAGTTTCATTAAATAATCATCTTATAATTACATCAAAAGGAATAAATTATGCACATGTTAAAAATTTTTTCAGTTCTTTTCTCAATTCTATTATTTACTTCTTCATCTTTTGCAGAACCTGTTTTGGTTAAAGAATTCATAGGACAACTGGAATTTGTTAAGGGAAGAATTATGCAGCTTGCAGAAGCAATGCCTGAAGATAAATATACCTGGCGCCCTGATGATGAAGTAAGGTCTGTTGGAGAAGTTTATGTTCACATTGCTGATGCTAATATTTATTTTCTTTCTTTAATGACAGGAAATGAAACAGAATATGAAGCAGAAAATAATAACGATAAAAAAACAGCTCTTAAAAAACTTGAACAATCTTTTCAAACATTAAAAGAAAGCGTTAGTAAATTTACAGAGGAAGACCTCAACCGTGAAATAGAAGCATTCGGAAGAAATTTTACTGTCAGAAACTTTATGATAACTTTAATCAGCCATATTCATGAACACCTTGGGCAGTCAATTGCTTATGCAAGAATGAATAATGTTACGCCACCATGGAGTCTGCAGGATTAATTTTAATAAAGTAAAAATATGAAAGCCAGTCAGTTTTTTTCAGAACTTAAAAAACTGAAATCAGATTCTGAACTAAAAAAATATGAACGTGCCTTTCCTCCGGAGAAAAGAGACGGTGATAAATTCATTGGTGTACAGATGGGAAAAGTTTTTTCCCTTTCAAAAAAATATATTGAAATGCCTCCCGGTGAAATAGAAAAATTACTTGAAAGCTCTTTTCACGAAGTAAGAGCAGGTGCGGTAAGCATAATGGATTTTCAGGCAAGGAATAAAAGAACTTCTGCCGAAAGGAAGAAAGAACTCTTTGATCTTTACATTAAAAAACACGATAGAATTAATAATTGGGATTTGGTTGACCGCTCAGCTCAATATGTTATAGGGGCTTATCTTTTTGAAAATGATAAAGAAGCAAAAATCTTATACAAGCTCGCCGGATCAAAAAATACCTGGAAAAGAAGAAGTGCAATTGTTGCAACTTCATTCTTTATTAAAAACGGAATAACCAATCATACTTTTAAAATTGCTGAAATGCTTCTTAATGATAAGGAGGAATTTGTCAATAAAGCTGTAGGCTGGATGCTCAGGTATGCTGGTGATAAAGAACCAAAAAAATTAATTGAATTCTTAGATAAATATGTTTCTAAAATGCCACGTGTTATGCTTCGATATTCAATTGAAAAATTAGATAAGAAGAAAAGAGAGCATTACCTGAAAAGTTAGGATGCAATGAGTAAAAAAGATTTATCAAAAAAATATCTTGCGCTGCTCAGGGGAATAAATGTAGGAGGCAGCAACATCATAAAAATGAGCGACTTAAAAAAATGTTTTGAGTCTTTGAAACTGACAGATGTTGTTACTTACATTCAAAGCGGTAATGTTGTTTTTACTTCTGATATAAATGATAAAAACAAATTAACAGGCAATATTGAAAAAGCTCTCTCAAAAACTTTTAACTATACTGCAAAAGTAGTAGTTATATCATACAAAGATTTAAAAAAAATTATGGATGATAAGCCTGATGGTTTCGGAAGCAAGCCTGCTGAATACAGGTATGACGTTATTTTTCTTATTGACCCGTTAAAGCCAAAGGAAGCAATTAAAAAAGTTAAAACAAAAGAAGGAGTAGACGAAGCTTACGCGGGAAGAATGGCTCTCTATTTTTCAAGATTAATTGCAAAAGCTGCACAAAGCTATTTACCAAAAGTTGTTTCCCTCCCTGAATATAAATTTATGACAATCAGGAATTGGAACACAACAACAAAACTTCTTTCATTAATGGAGAAGAATTAGTCTGTGAAATTTCAGGATTAACAATTTCCTCCCCCCTTCTTGCTTATAACCTTATCTTCTTTTAACTTTTTGAACAAGAATCTTCAACTAATCTTAAAATAATTCCTAAAGTAAACTGGAGAAAATTAATGGCAGAGCAAAAATTACATGGCGAAGTTTTTTATCCCTCCCCCGAAGTAATAAAAAATGCAAATGCAAAATGCGATGAACTTTATTCTTTTGCTGAGAAAGACTACCTGGCATTTTGGGCAAGAGAAGCTGAAAACCTTCATTGGTTTAAGAAATGGGATAAAGTTCTTGATGATTCAAACAAACCTTTTTATAAATGGTTTGTCGGCGGCAAAACAAATATTGCCTATAACTGCCTCGATGTTCATGTAAAAACATACCGCCGCAACAAACTCGCTTTTATATGGGAAGGTGAAAACGGCGACTTCCGTGCACTCTCCTATTTTGCTCTGCGGAGAGAAACATGCAGGTTTGCCAATGTTCTCAGAAGTCTTGGTGTACAGAAGGGGGACCGCGTTACAATTTATATGGGAAGAGTTCCGGAAATAGTAATTGCGATGCTTGCCTGTGCAAGAATAGGTGCAGTTCATTCGGTTGTTTACGGAGGATTTTCCGTTGAGTCTCTGCATGAAAGACTCGAAGACAGCCAGTCAAAAGTTCTTGTTGTTGCCGATGGTGCTTTCCAGAGGGGAAAAATTGTTGAGCTTAAAAAAATTGCCGATGAAGCTTTACAGAGAGCAGCTACAGTACAGAGTGTTGTTGTTGTAAAGAGAACAGGTCATGAAATAAATATGGAACAGGGTCGTGACATGTGGTATCACGAACTTATGTCCCTGCCGATAGCAAACAGTTCCTGCGCCGTTGAAGAAACCGATGCAGAAGATCCTTTATATCTTTTATATACTTCTGGTACTACAGGCAAACCTAAAGCAATTCTTCATACCCACGGCGGTTATATGGTTGGTATTTATTCAACACTTAAATATGTTTTTGATATTCATGAAGATGACAGGTACTGGTGTGCAGCAGATCCCGGCTGGGTAACAGGACATAGTTATATTGTTTATGGTCCGCTTCTTAACGGCGCAACATCATTTATGTATGAAGGAGCTCCTACACACCCTTACCCTAACCGCTGGTGGTCGATGATTGAAAAGTATGGAATTAATATTCTTTACACTGCACCTACCGCAATAAGAGGTTTTATGAGATACGGTGATGCCTGGCCAAACAGGCATGATTTATCTTCATTAAGATTATTAGGCAGTGTGGGAGAACCTATTAACCCTGAAGCATGGAAATGGTACTACAAAGTTATTGGCAAAGAACGCTGCCCTATTATGGATACATGGTGGCAGACAGAAACTGGAATGTTTATGATAACTCCTATGCCCTGCACTCCTCTTAAACCCGGCTCAGGAACAAAACCATTCCCCGGAATCGAAGCGGATGTTGTAGATGAAGAAGGCAACCCTGTAAAACCAAATGAAGAAGGATTTCTTGTAATTAAAAAACCCTGGCCTGCAATGATAAGAACAATTTATAATGATCCTGACAGGTATATAAATCAATACTGGAGTAAATATCCAGGATTATATCTTACAGGAGATTCAGCACGTAAAGATGAAGATGGTTACTTTTGGGTAATTGGCAGAGTTGATGATGTAATTAAAGTATCGGGCTACAGGCTTGGCACTGCTGAAATTGAAAGTGCGCTTGTCTCACACCATGCAGTTGCAGAAGCTGCTGCTATTGGACTTCCACATAAAATTAAAGGTAACGCAATTCATGCTTATGTAATTTTAAAAGCAGGTGTTGAAAAAACCGATAACCTCGTTGAAGAGTTAAGGCAGCATGTTGGTCACGAGGTAGGACCAATTGCAAAACCCGAAGAGATAGTTATTGTGGACTCTCTACCCAAGACAAGAAGCGGCAAGATTATGAGAAGGGTTTTAAAAGCTAAAGCATTAGGACAAGACCCCGGTAATTTATCAACACTTGAAGAATAAAAATTATTTATGTGCAGCACAGAGATTTCTTCTGTGCTACACTTTTCCCTTTCAGGTAGAAAATTCTTCCCACTTTCTCATACACTTTTCGTGTTGAAAAAAATAATAGTCGTAAAATTAACTGTAAAAGGTATTTAAACTATAACTATTTATTAAATGTCTGTGGAATAAAATTTGCACTCGTGTATTGTCTTGATTCAATGAGTTTCGATTTACGTGTCATTCCAGATCAGTCCCTATGTTACATTTTAAAACTTATTAAAAATTTACGGTGTTATGTTTAATCCTGAAGAGCAGAATTTTTCTTTTAAAAATAATATGACTGAATTGAGAGAGACAATCTCAAAACTCTCCAATAATCATTTATTTAAACAAGTTTACGGCTCTCTGCTTGACGATCTTTCAACACTTTTTAATAAAATAGATTATTCCTACCAGAATTTCAGATTGATTGATGAAGCTTCGCAGGATGTCATTTTCCGGGCATCTGCTGATGGCAAAATTCTGTTGATAAGCAAGTCCTGTAAAGAACTTCTCGGTTATGATCCTGATGAGATGACAGGAAGACTGCTTCATAATGTTTTTAAAGTAAATGAGAAGCACAAAATTTCTATAAATGAATTTTTGACATCGGCAAAAGAAAATTCATCAATAACAGGCACAATACAGAACAGGAACGGTTACGATGTGCAGGTAGAAATACTCGGTCAGTTTGTAAGTCTGAACGGTGAAAATTTCTTCCAGGGTGTAATAAGAAATATAAGTGAATATGTTAATGCTAAACTTCAGCTAGCAAGTTCGGAAAATACATTCAGAAAAATTTGGGAAGAATCTCTCGACGGAATGCTGCTTACTGATGAGAATGGTGTTATTCACATGTGCAATAAAGCTTTTGCAAATATGACCGGAAAACAGAAATTTGAAATTGAACAATTTCCTTTTACTGTTGTTTTTGATAATTCATATAAAGAAAAATTATTAGAAGATTACATTGAAAATTTCCGGAGCAGATCATTCAAAAATAAAACTGAAGTTAATGTAAAACTCTGGAACGGGAAATATTCTGATTTTGAAATAACAAATACTTTTATTGATATAGATGATAAAGTTCTTCTCTTGAGTATTTACAGGGATGTTACCGAAAGAAATAGTAATGCTAATCTCCTTGTAAAAAAAGATTTACTCCTTCATGGTATTTCCGAGGCAATCAAATCTTTAATCTTTATTCTTGATGAAAAAAATGCTTTTACAACTGCGCTTAAAATTATAGGTACTGCTGCAGGAGTTGACCGCGCTTATATATTTAAACATCATGTAAATAAAGAAACAGAAGAGATGTACATGAGCATGATGTATGAATGGTCAGCAGAGAAAATTGAATCGCAGATTGTTAACCCTGTAATGAAAAAACTCTCCTACTCAAGATTTTCTACACTCGACTTTTATGAAAAACTTTCTACCGGCGATATTTTAAAATTTAATGTTGACAAATTATCACCCAATGAGCAAAGAGTATTTGTTGACCAGAGTATAAAATCAATTCTTATAGCGCCAATAATTATTGATGGGTCTTACTGGGGTTTTATCGGTTTTGATGAATGTTCTTGCAGCAGAGAATGGAATTCGACAGAAGAAACAATTCTTGTTACAATGGCTTCGGCAATTGGTGCTGTTCTTAAAAGATCAAAAGCACAGGAAGAGCTGCTGAAGAAAAATAAAGAACTTGATGAAGCACTTGCAAGAGCAGAAAAAGCAGATAAAGCTAAAAGTGAATTCCTTGCCTTTATGAGTCATGAAATCCGTACTCCAATGAATGGAGTAATTGGAATGACCGGATTACTGCAAAATACAGAGCTTACACCTGAACAAAAGGAATATGTTGATGCAATTCGTTTAAGCGGGGATCAACTGCTTGTAATAATTAATGATATACTCGATTTCTCTAAAGTGGAATCGGGTATGCTTTCCCTTGAAAAGAAACCATTTGATTTAAGAGATTGTATTGAAGATTCACTTTCTCTTCTTGCTCCCGAAGCTGCAAACAAAAAAATTGATCTTTCTTATCTTATTGAAAACAACACACCCGTATCAATTAATGGTGATGTAACAAGATTAAGACAAATTCTTACTAATCTCTTAAGCAACTCAATTAAATTTACAAATGAAGGTGAAATATTTATTTCGGTTTCTGCCAAATCTCTCGATAAATCAAAACATGAAATATTAATCTCTGTTAAGGACACAGGTATTGGAATCCCAAAAGATAAAATTCCTGATTTGTTCCAGCCGTTTAATCAGCTAAGTTCATCCACATTTCAGAAATACGGCGGCAGCGGGCTTGGGCTTGCAATAAGTAAAAAGCTAGCAGAGATGATGGGTGGAAAAATGTGGGTAGAGAGTGAAGAAGGCAAAGGTACAACTTTTTATTTCACAATAACTGCTGAATCAGGTTCATCTGTTTCCAAAGTTTATTTAAGAGGACAGAAACATCAGCTTAAAGACAGAGTTCTTTTAATTATAGATGATAATGAAACTAACAGAAAAATTTTATCGGCACAGGCAGAACTCTGGGGTATGAAAACCAGGTCAACCGATAACCCTGCACTTGCTTTAAACTGGCTGAAGAGCGGTGAGACATTTGACATTGCTATACTTGATTATAATATGCCTTTAATGAATGGAATTACTCTTACATCTGAAATAAAGAAGATTGAAAGATGTAAAGATATGCCGGTAATTATTCTTACATCTTTTGAAAAAGAGCATACAGTTTCCGAAGAGGATAAAAATTTAGCATCTGTAATTACAAAACCAATTAAACATTCACAGCTCCAGGAATTAATAATTCAGCATTTAGAAGAAAGCAGCAAATTAAAAGATAGCGGAAGAAAAGATTCTGAGGATAAAGTTAGGGATGAATCTTATCCTCTCAGCATTCTTGTCGCTGAAGATAATGTTGTAAACCAAAAAGTAATTAAAAGAATTTTTGAAAGACTTGGTTATAAGATTGATCTTGCATCCGGAGGCAAAGAAGTTTTATCCATGGCAGGCAGAAAACATTATGACCTTATATTAATGGATATTAATATGCCCGACATTAATGGTTTTGAAACATCTAAAATCATAAGGGAAGAATTTGATAAAGACAATCAACCAGTGATAATTGCAATTACTGCAGGCTCTTTACAGGAGAATGAAGCTGAATTTAAAAATTCAGGGATGAATGATTTTATTGAAAAGCCTGTTAATTACGACCACATGAAAAAAATTATAACCAGGTGGAGTGAAAATATTAAAAGAGATAAGAAGAGCATATTTAAATTTAATAAAGGAGTCACATCTATGATCGATTATAAAAAGATTACTTCAATGCACGATATTCAAACCGACGAAGATGTTATCTTCCTTAAAGAATTAATTGATACTTACATTAACGACCTTCCTGCAACTGTACAGGAACTTGCTTCTTATGTTGAAAAAGAAGATTGTGAAAAAATTAAATTTTTGGCTCACAGACTTAAAGGAGGCAGTGCAACAATTGGTATAGAATATATGTCGGCACTCACTAAAAAGATTGAAGAATCAGTCTCCGAAAATAAAGTAACAGAGAAAACAAGACTACTGACAGTTGAACTTTTAGAAACTTACGAATCAGTTATAGATGAACTAAAGTATTTAAAAGAAAGATACATTCACGTTTAATGATTATATTTGGGAAAAAAATTTTCCTGAATGATTCTTAATAATAAAAGAAAAGCACCATTAAACCGTACGCTTACTTTATCTCCATCAGAAATTTCTTCTCTCAAAGAAAAAATAATTACTTTAAATGAAAAATCTTCTCTTAAAGAGATAAAAAATAGAATCATTAATGGAGATATATTTTCTGTAATTGATTACCTGCCCGATAATTTTGTTGATCTTCTGTTTATTGACCCGCCTTATAATCTTTATAAAAAATTTAATTCGGGAAAATTCAATGAGATGAATGATTCTGAATATGAAAGCTGGATTGATTCATGGCTTTCCAAAATTATAAGGCTTTTGAAAAAGAATGCTTCGATATATATCTGTGCAGACTGGAAATCTTCCAATGCGGTTTATAATGCTGCTAAAAAGTATTTTAAGATTCAGAACAGAATTACATGGGAAAGAGAAAAAGGAAGAGGTGCAAAATCAAACTGGAAAAATTGTACTGAAGATATCTGGTTTTGCACTTTGTCAAACTCCTACACATTTAATATTGACGATGTAAAGATTAAGAGAAGAGTTATCGCTCCTTATAAAATAAATGGCAAGCCAAAAGACTGGGAACAAAATGGTAAGGATAATTTCAGAATTACACATCCTTCAAATATTTGGACAGACATTACAATCCCCTTCTGGTCAATGCCTGAAAACACCGAACATCCAACTCAAAAACCTGAAAAACTTTTAGCAAAAATAATTCTTGCAAGTTCAAACAAAGGTGATTTTGTTTTTGATCCTTTTGCAGGTTCGGGAACTACACTTGTAACTGCAAAAAAACTCGGCAGAAATTTTTCAGGCATAGAGATAGATGAATATTATTGTTTAATTTCTCAAAAAAGATTGCTTCTTGCCGATAAAGACAAATCTATCCAGGGATATTCTGACGGAATATTCTGGGAGAGAAATACCTTCCCTGAACAAAAAAGAAAAAGAATAACCTGAAGCTTGCAATAAATCGATTCAGAACCTGAATGAGATCGTAATTAGGTTCTCTATGAGATTTACCTCATAGAAAATAAAACAACTATAAAATTTCTCAGGGATTTATCCTACTATAAATGAACTATCTTAAAACAGTTTAAAATTGTTTACATCATTTCTTTTACATAATTTTGACAGAGACAATTTTTAATATTACTACAGGGGAGTTGTATGAAAAGAAAAATAGTTGCAATGCCTGGGGATGGCATTGGAAAAACAGTCCTGCCGGAAGCAATCCGTGTTTTAGATGCAATCAAATTTGAAGCAGAATATATCTATGCAGACATAGGATGGGAATTCTGGTGTAAAGAAGGAAATGCCCTTCCGCAAAGAACAATTGATCTCCTCCAGGAGCATAAAATTGGTTTGTTTGGGGCTATCACAAGTAAACCAAAAGATGCCGCAGCAAGAGAACTTGATCCATCATTAAAAGATAAAGGTTATGTTTATTTTAGTCCTATAGTTGGAATGAGGCAGCATTTCAACCTTGATATTTGCATTCGTCCCTGCCGTTCATTCAAAGGTAATCCGCTAAACTTTATTCGAAGAAGTAATTCAGGTTTTGAAGAACCTTATATAAATGCTGTAATCTTCAGGCAGAACACTGAAGGTTTATATGCAGGAGTTGAATGGACAAATCCTCCCAAAGTTGTTAGAGATGCTCTCGAAACTCATCCAAAGATGAAAGCATTTAAGCATGTGCCGAGTGAGGATCTCGCAATCTCTACAAGAATAGTTTCAAGAGAAGCATGCAGAAGAATTATTAGAGAAGCTTTTGAATATGCAAAGAAATTTGGTTACACAAATGTTACAGTTTGTGAGAAGCCGAATGTCTTAAGAGAAACTTCAGGTATGATGTATAATGAAGCAAAGATTATTGCTAAAGACTATCCGGGAATTGAACTATGGGATACAAATATAGATGCACAAATGATGTGGCTTACAAAAAATCCTGAAATCTATGGAGTACTTGTTGCAGAAAATATGTTCGGAGATATAATAAGTGATGGCTTTGCAGGACTCGTCGGCGGATTAGGTTTTGCCTGCTCTGCAAATATCGGAAAAGAAGTAGCAGTTTTTGAGCCCACACATGGTTCAGCACCAAAATACCAGGAATTAAATCCATCTATCGTTAATCCTATTGCAATGATTTTAAGTGCCTGCATGATGCTTGACCATTTGGGAGAAAATGAAAAAGCTGACCGGATAAGAAATGCTATTGCAAAAGTAATTGAAGAAGGAAAAGTAAGAACTTATGATATGCTGAAGTTAAAAGGTGGTCCTGATGTATTTAAATATGGAGCCTGCACAACCCAGCAAATGACTGACGAAATAATTAATCATTTATAAACAAAGTCATTACGAGGAGTGAAACGACGAAGTAATCTTTAATAGGGATTGCTTCTTCCCGACTAAAGTCAGAATCGCAATGACAAAAAAGATTTAATGCTATGAGAAATAAAGTCTTAAAAATATGGCCTGAAATAAACTGGATAAAAAATGAAGAATTAAGGGAGAAAGTTTTGAATTGCTGGATCTATGCAATTGAAAATTCTGTTTTAACTGCAGAAGATCTAGAAGTAATTCCTTTCTCACTTCTTATAAAAGATTGCAAAATATCTTTTATGAATCATAAAAGAACCGCAGTTCAGCTTTCAGTTGATATTGCCAAAAGAATGAAAGAGAATTTTGGTGATGAAATTAATATTGATATGGATATCCTGATTGCAGGTGCAATATTAATTGATGTAGGAAAATTAATTGAATATGATAAAGTCGATGGAAAATTAACCACAAGCAAAGCCGGAAAATTATTGCGTCATCCTTTCAGTGGTGTTGCAATAGCAGACCGTTTCGGTTTACCTCCGGAAGTGCAGCATATAATTGCATATCATGCAAAAGAAGGAGATGATGCAAAGAGAAGCATAGAGGCAATTATTGTGCATCATGCTGATTTTGTTTCTTTTGAGCCTTTTAAAAAATAACAATTTCATCATTGCGAGGAGTTTACAACGAAGCAATCTAAAAAATAGAGATTGCTTTCATGCTGATAAATCAGTATTCGCAATGACGAGAGGAGATTTAAGATGAGTCAGACATTAATTGAAAAAACAGCCCAAAAATTCGCAGTCGGATTATCACCTGATCATAAAGTACATGCAGGTGATTATATTATGATCCAGCCTGCTTACATAATGACACACGATAACACCGGTGCAGTAATTCCTAAATTTAAATCAATCGGTGCAACAAAATTATTTAACCCGCGTCAGGTCGTCCACACACTTGATCATAATGTTCAGGATAAAAGTGAAAAGAATTTAGAGAAGTACAGAAAGATTGAGGAATTTTCTAAATCAATGGGAGCTGATTTTTATCCTGCCGGAAGAGGAATCGGACATCAGATTATGTGCGAAGAAGGATATGCCTGGCCCGGTACAATGGTGGTTGCATCAGACAGCCATTCAAATATGTACGGCGGATTAGGTTGTCTCGGTACCCCGATTGTAAGAACAGATGCTGCTGCTATCTGGGCAACCGGAAAAACATGGTGGCAGGTTCCTCCAATTGTAAAAGTTAACTTAACCGGAAAACTAAAACCCGGTGTAACAGGAAAAGATCTTATAATTGCTTTATGC
>Ga0207873_1002584_pt1 | contig 14530 bp, 13 predicted proteins | sample BGWIniCompost_FD_187373 | JGI IMG/M metagenome (GOLD analysis project Ga0207873, IMG submission 187373) | Cellulose adapted compost microbial communities from Newby Island Compost Facility, Milpitas, CA, USA - BGW Initial Compost (SPAdes)... ...
CGCTGGGCCGCACCCCGCGACGACGGGGGCGACCCAGCGGGGCCCTGCCCGTCTCCGTCCCTGCCGCTGATGCCGCCCCTGCGCTGCTGCCGAAGAGGAATCCGATGGCGACCCAAACCGAGCCCGTTGCTCCAGTTCCGGCGGCCGAGCGACACCGCCGCGGTCGGGTGATCATCTCCTGGCTGACCACCACCGACCACAAGAAGATCGGCCACCTCTACCTGATCACGTCGTTCGTGTTCTTCCTGGTCGGGGGAATCCTGGCCATGGCCATCCGGGCGGAGCTGGCCCGGCCGGGAACGCAGCTGCTGTCGAACGAGCAGTACAACCAGGCGTTCACCATGCACGGCACGATCATGCTGCTGCTGTTCGCCACCCCGACGTTCGCCGGGTTCGCCAACGCGGTGATGCCGCTGCAGATCGGCTCCCCCGATGTGGCCTTCCCGCGGCTGAACATGTTCTCGTACTGGCTGTTCCTCTTCGGCGGGCTCATCGTACTGAGCAGCCTGGTGGTTCCCGACGGCGCCGCCGACTTCGGCTGGACCGCCTACACGCCGCTGAGCGGACCCGAGCGCACCGCGCACCTGGGCGGTGATCTGTGGATCATGGGGCTGGCCCTGGCCGGGTTCGGCACCATCCTCGGTGCCGTCAACTTCATCACCACGATCATCTGCATGCGCGCCCCGGGCATGACCATGTTCCGGATGCCGATCTTCACCTGGAACGTGCTGCTGACCTCGGTGCTGGTCCTGCTGGCGTTCCCGGTCCTCGCGGCCGCGCTGTTCGCTCTGGAGGCGGACCGGAAGTTCGGTGCGCACGTCTACGACGCGTCGAACGGCGGGGCACTGCTGTGGCAGCACCTGTTCTGGTTCTTCGGCCACCCCGAGGTCTACATCCTCGCCCTGCCCTTCTTCGGCGTGGCCACCGAGATCCTGCCGGTCTTCTCCCGCAAACCGCTCTTCGGCTACATGGGGCTGGTCGGTGCCACCATCACCATCACCGGTCTGTCCGTGGCCGTGTGGGCGCACCACATGTTCGCCACGCAGGCGGTGCTGCTGCCGTTCTTCTCCTTCATGAGCTTCCTGATCGCCGTCCCCACCGGAGTGAAGTTCTTCAACTGGGCCGGCACGATGTGGAAGGGCTCGATCTCCTTCGAGCCTCCCATGCTGTGGGCGGTCGGCTTCCTGGTCACCTTCCTCTTCGGCGGTCTGACCGGCGTGCTGCTCGCCTCGCCGCCGATGGACTTCCATGTGACCGACAGCTACTTCGTGGTGGCGCACTTCCACTACGTGCTGTTCGGCACGATCGTCTTCGCGATGTTCGGCGGCTTCAGCTTCTGGTGGCCGAAGATGACCGGGAAAATGCTCGACACCCGGCTGGAGAAGGTGCACTTCTGGACGCTGTTCGTCGGGTTCCACACCACGTTCCTGGTGCAGCACTGGCTCGGCGCGGAGGGCATGCCGCGGCGCTACGCGGACTATCTGGCCCTCGACGGCTTCACGGCCCTCAACACGGTCTCCAGCATCGGCGCCTTCCTGCTCGGCCTGTCCACGCTGCCCTTCCTGTACAACGTGTGGTGGACCGGCCGCTACGGCAAGCGGGTCGAGGTGGACGATCCCTGGGGCTACGGCCGCTCGCTGGAGTGGGCGACGTCCTGCCCGCCGCCCCGCCACAACTTCGTCACGCTGCCCCGTATCCGCTCCGAGTCGCCGGCCTTCGACCTGCACCACCCGGATCTGGCGCAGCTCGAGGAGGCGGAGAACGTCGGCAAGCGGGACGCCGTGCCCACCGACCGCCACAAGGGCGAACCGCGATGAGACGCGGCGAGCGCGGACCGGTGCCGGACGGGCGCGGGAGCGCCCTGGCCGACCGGGTCGAGGGTTATCTCCTCGCCCGCACCCACCACGAGCAGGCTCGCCGCGAGGCGGAGGCCCTCTGCGCCCGCCTGCCCTGGCTGACCACCGCTCAGGCGGAGGACGTCACCCGTCAGTACGTCCGTCAGCGCATCGACCTGACCCGCACGATGATGCTGCACACCCTGGAACGCGCGGAGCAGATGCGCGGCGAGTACGAGGCCCGGTACGCGGCCCTGCGCCGCGGTCTGCTCCGCCGCCACGCCGCCTTCGCCTGCGCCGTCGTCGCCTGCGCGGGGGCCGCGGGCACCGCGGTGTGTCTTCTCGGCCGCTAGCCGCATCCCAGCGGCGCGGGTGCCGCGTCCGGCCGCCGCGGCTGCTCGCAGGTGGTCGCGGATGCTCACAGGTGCGGGCGCATCGCGGCAGCCACGAGGGGTACCTGGCTCGTGCCCGCGCGGGACGCCCCGGCGGCCGCGCGGGCGGGCGGGCGCGGCCCTGACCGGCGTTTCCGTGAGCGGAGAGGAGCGACCCATGGCTGTGAGCATCGAGGAGCAGACGGTCGTCCAGCTGGGCGGTGCGGCCAGCGTCCTGGCCCGGCAGCGACGCGATCACGCCGAGATGGACCGGCTGATGGACCGCTGGGGCGCTCTGGCCGACGGTGCGGAGCGTGAGCGGCTCCTGAAGGAGCTCGTGCAGCTGGTCTTCAGCCATGCCTTCGCAGAGGAGACCGTGCTGTGGCCGGCCGTGCGGCGGTCGGTCGAGGGCGGGGACGAGCTGACCTCCCGGGTCGAGGAGGAGCACCAGCAGATCAACGATCTCGTCGCGGAGATCGAGCGCCTGAGCCCGGGGTCCGCCGGGCGGGAGGAGAAGGTGCGCCGGGTGTTCTCCCTGATCCGGCAGGACATCCGCGACGAGGAGGATGTGGTGCTGCCGCGCCTGCAGGAGGCGCTCCCTGCCGCGCAGCTGCGCCGGCTCGGCACGGCATGGGACACGGTGCGGCGGACTGCGCCCACGCACCCCCACCCTGTCATCCCGAGGCGCCCGCCCGGCAATGCGCTGCTGGGCGTGCCGCTCGGCGCCTGCGACCGGATCCGGGACGCGGTCGGAGCGGGCAGGGCCCGAAAGGGCCGGGCGAGCGGGGCGGGCGGGGCGGCAGGAGACGCCGGCGACGCGGAGACACGGCAGAAGAGGCTCGAGATCCTCCTCAACGATCACCTGGCCGGGGCGGCCGGCGCCGCGGAGCTGGCCCGGCGGATGGTGCGGGAGCACGGTGAGGGCCCGGACGGCGACAAGCTGAGGGACCTCGCGCGGCAGTGCGCGCAGGACCGGCTGGCGCTCCAGCGGCAGCTCGGCGAGCTGGGCATCCCGGTCAGGCACTACAAGGTGTACGGGGCCTGGCTGGGCGAGAAGGCCGGACGGCTGAAGCCCAACGGCCGGCTGCTGCGCGGTACCGGGCTCTCACTGCTGGTGGAGCTGGGTGCGTTGCGGCTGGCGGCGCAGGGCAAGGCGCTGTGCTGGCGCGCCCTGCTCGCCGCGGCCCGGCGGGACACCCGGCTGGACGCGGCCCGCCTGCTGGAGCTGCTGCGCCGGGCGGAGCAGCAGATGGAGACGCTGGACGCGCTGCACGACGAGGCGGCGGGGGCTTTGCTGGCCGGTACGGCGACGGCACGGCACGACGCGTGAACGGCCCGCCCGGCGGCGAGGCCCGCACCCGGCTCGCGGTCCCCGGTCCCCCGTCCGCCGCGCGCCGTTCCGGGCTACGTTGCCCGGCATGACAGCACTCGGAGCCGTTGCCTGGCCGCCTGAACCGATACGCACCGGACGGCTCGTGCTGCGCGAGTCGCGGGCCGGGGACCGTGCGGCGTTCGTCGAGTTGTTCGCGTCGCCTCAGGTGCGTGCCCATCTCGGTGGCGCTCGCCCGCGGGAGGAGCTGGAGCGGGAGGTGCCGCCGGTGCCCGGGCGGCGGCCGGGGGTGTTCGTGGTGGAGCTCGGCGGGGCGATGATCGGCACGGTCACCATCGAGCGGCGTGCCGCGGAGCGGCCGGGGCACATCCGGCCCGAGGGCGGTGAGGCCGAGATCGGCTACATGCTGCTGCCGGAGGCGTGGGGGCGGGGCTACGCCGCGGAGGCGTGCACAGCCGTTCTGGAGTGGTTCGCCGGAGTACGCCCGGGAGAGCCGGTGCTGCTGTGCACGCAGACGGCCAACGAGCGCTCGCTGCGTCTCGCCGGGAAGCTGGGATTCACCGAGGTCGAACGCTTCCAGGAGTGGGGGGCCGAGCAATGGCTGGGGGTCCGGTCGCCCGCCGAGGGCACCCGCTGAGCGTGCACCGGGGCGCCGACGTATTCTTCGGGTTTCAACCGCTTGCCGGATGCGCGAAGCGGCCCACTACCAGGATCCCGCACTGAACACCAACTCTTTGTCAGCCAAAGCGAGTTGACCGCCAAGCGGCATTTTTCGCCCATACCGCCAGGGCCGGCCGGCCGGTGCCGTCATCGGGCTGCCACGAGGCGTGAGCAGGAGCGGTATGGTCCCTGCCGAATGCCACCAGCACATGCGCAAGCCGCAGGTCGGTGGCGGCACGACCGTGCCGCCTCGAACCCGCACCTCGCCGCTCCCCCGCTGCTGCACGCCCTCGTCCGGGACCAGGAGATCCATGTCGCGCGCCCTCGCCGCCGTCCGTCCAGCCGAGTCGTCGGTCTCCGCGTGCCCGGCGGGGAGACGCTCCCGGGCGACGCTGCGTTAGGGCGGTTCGCAGGTGACCGGCCGTGTCAGGACGTTCGCCGCACAGCCGCCGCAGGCGCGCGGTGCCGGGGCCACGGGCGCCGGAGGCGGGCAGGCGGCCGGCCGCGCGCGCCGGGTCCGTCCGGCCGCGCGCGGCCGGGCCCGGCTTCCGCTCTCCCCCAGCCCACCGGCCCAGGCCCGCCCACGATCCCCGCACTCCGACGGCTTCCCCCTCTCGTGAGGACCTGATGATCGAACTCATAGTGACCGCCGCCGCGTTGCCGGCGCTGGCCGGCGCCGGAACCGCCTGGCACTTTTGGCGCAAAAGCGATCGCGCCGAGCGTCAGGCCGAGTTGTTGCGCGGCCACAACGACCGGCTCACCCAGCAACTCGTCGCCGCCGAGCAGTGCGTGGGGCATCTGGCGGCCACCGTGGTTCCGGCGGCCGTGAGCGACGGCCGGTCCCGTGGCGGGCAGGGCGCCGGGCTCGTCGTACCGCCGCATCTGGACGGCACTCCGCTCGCCGAGCATCTGCGTGCCCTGCCGGGTGCGGTGACCGCCGCGGTGCAGGAGGTCAGGGCGCAGGAGCGCGCGGCCGCCGTCCGTGCCGCCGAGGAGGCCCGTCAGGAGGCCGAGCTCCAGGTCGAGAAGGTGCGGCAGGAGTCGGTGGGGGTGGCGCGGGCCGCGGTGCGCGGCTTCGCCAACAATGTGGTGGCCCGTGCGGCGCGGCTGGGCCGGGCGGTCAGCCAGGGTGTGCGGCGGCACGTCTCGGACGAGGCGTACGCGACGCTCGTGGAGATCGACCATCTGGCGCAGCAGATGCTGCTGACCGCCTCGGGGTACGCCGTCCTGGCCGGTGACAAGCTCTCCCGGCGCTGGCCCGCCACCACGCTGACCGACATCGTGCAGGCGGCCATGGGCCGGATCGAGGGGTACGAGCGGATCAAGCACCCGGAGATGGGGTCCGTGGCGGTCGAGGGACGCGCGGTGGAGGCCGTGGTGCACACCCTCGCGGTGCTGCTGGACAACGCCCTGCGCTACTCGCCGCCGTCGGCGAGTGTGCACGTCTCCCTGGAGCAGGGGCACCACGCCTGCTTCCTGATCGTCGACGACGCCGGGCTGCGCATGGACGACGAGCGCCTGCTGTGGGCGAGCGACGTGATGTCCGGCAAGCAGCGCGACGACATCACCCGCCTGGGCGCCCACCCCCAGACCGGGTTGCGGGTGGCCTCCGTGCTGGCGGAGGACTACGGCTTCCGGGTGGAGCTGACCGCGCCGAACATCTACCAGGGCACGCGCGCCATGCTCGTCCTGCCGAAGCATCTGCTGACCTCTCCGGCTCCGGCGGCCCCGGCCGCATCCGCCTCCCGCTCCGCCTCGCCGGACGCCCCGGGCTCCGGTGCGCAGGGGGCCGTGGACTCCGCCTCGCAGGCGGTGGCCGGTTCCTCCTCCCCCGCTGCCGCCGGGGCGGTTGCCGGTGCCACCGAACGGCCCGCAACCGCCGCCACGTCCGGGGACGGAGCCGGGCCGGCCGCGGAGCCGCCGGCCAGGACGGCCAGCGGGCTGACCGTGCGCAAGCGCTCCAAGGCGCCGGCGGTGCCGCGGAGCACATCGGCCGAACCTCCCGCCGCCGGGCCGGGCCGTCCCGCGATCGCCGCGGCGTGGGCCGAGGGGACGCGCCGCGGCCGCAGGGACGAGACCTCCCAGACGCCCGCCGGACACGACGCCGCACACGACGAAGGAAACTGACCGTGCAAGACACACACTCCAACAGCCTGGGCTGGCTGCTCGACCAGGAACTCGGCACCGTCGAGGGCGTCCGCTACGCGGTACTGATGAGCAGCGACGGGCTGCTGAAGGCCCGCACCGAGACGATCAGTCAGGACGACGGGGAGAAGTTCGCCGCGCTCACGGCGGCGCTGCGGGCCGCGGGCAAGGCCTGGGACGAGTTCACCGGCGGTCAGGGCATGCGCCAGCTGCTGATCGAGTCGGTCGGCTGCATCGGCCTGACGACCACCGCGGCGAAGAACACCATGCTCTCGGTGTGCACCACAGGACCGGACGCCGATGTGGGCCTGATCTCCCATCACATGGTGCGGCTCGCCACCCGGGTGGGGCACGAGCTGGGTGTCGCCGACCGGGTGCCGGCCGCGGAAGGCGGCTCACCGGCATGACGGGGCCGCGGCGTGACCCCGACATGGTCAGGCCCTATGTCCGCACCGGCGGTCAGGTCCGTGCCCGTGACGACGTCCGTCCGGAGAGCGTGGTCGTCGCCGCGAACGCGCCCACCGAGGGTCTGAGTCCGGACGCCCGCCGGGTGATGCGTCTGTTCGCCGGGGCGGGCGGCGGCCTGGCCGTCGCCGACATCGCCGCCGCGCTGGAGCTGCCGCCGTCGACGGTGCGCATCCTCGTCTCCTCGCTGATGGACTCCGGCCACCTGGCCGCCCCGGTCGCGGCGGCCGGCCATCAGCCCGACTTCGACCTGCTGCAGGAGGTGCTCCGTGGACTCCGCTCCATGGTCTGACCCGCCCGTCACCTACGTCCCGTCCACGGTGACGCGGTCGGCCAAGATCGTCGTCGCGGGCGGCTTCGGCGTCGGCAAGACCACGCTCATCGGCAGCGTGTCGGAGGTGAAGCCGCTGCGGATGGAGGAACCGATCACCCAGGCCAGCGTCGGGGTGGACGATCTGCGCGGCACTCCGGAGAAGACCACGACCACCGTGGCGATGGATTTCGGCCGCATCCACATGGCCGGCGGCCGGCTGGCGCTGTATCTCTTCGGGCTGCCCGGGCAGGCGCGCTTCCAGCCGCTGTGGGAGGACCTCACCGAGGGCGCGCTGGGCTGCCTGGTCCTCGCCGACACCCGTGACCTGGACGCCTCCCACGACGCGCTGGGCCTGCTGGAGACCTGCGGCGTGCCGTACGCGGTGGCCATCAACGCCTTCCCGGACGCGCCGAGTTACCCCGAGGCCGAGCTGCGTGAGGCTCTCGCCCTGGATCCCGGCACTCCCCTGACGGTCTGTGACGCCCGCGACCGCACCTCGTCCCTGCACGCCCTGATCACGCTCACCGAGTACCTCTCCGAGCGTCGCTCGGCCGCCCTTCTGGAGTCCCGACCATGACGATGCCTTCCGCCGCGTCCGCGCCGGCCGGTGAACCGGAGCGGATCGCCCTGTACTCCCCGGAGTTCGCCGCCGACCCGCACGCCATGTACCGGCGCATGCGCATGACTCACGGTCCGCTCGTCCCGGTGGATCTCGCTCCCGGGGTGCCGGCGACCCTGGTGATCGGCTACTACCAGGCGCGCCGCATCCTCAACGATCCGCTGCACTTCCCCGCCGACCCGCGGGCCTGGGAGAAGCTGATACCCACGTCGTGTCCGGTCCGGCCGATGATGGAGTGGCGTCCCAACGCGCTGCGCTCCAGCGGCGCCGAGCACGCCCGCTACCGGGCGGCGAACACCTCCGCCATCGACGCGGTCGACCAGCACCAGCTGCGGGCCCTGGTGGAGAAGATCGCCTCCGGCGCCATCGCCGGCTTCCGGGCGACCGGTGAGGCGGATCTGCTGACGCAGTACTCGTTCCCCATCGCCTTCCAGGTGCTGAGCGCGCTGCTCGGCTGCCCGGACGAGATCGGCCGGCGCATCGCCGACGGCATGGCGAGGATCTTCGAGACCACGGACGCCGAGCGCGGCAACGAGATCCTCAGCCAGGCCGTCCTGGACCTGGTGGCGCTGCGCCGGCGGGAGCCCGGCGACGACATCACCTCCCGGCTGATCGCGCACTCGGCGCGCCTCGACGACGTGGAGATGAGCCATCAGCTGGTCACGCTCTACGGCGCGGGCATCGAGCCGCTGACCAACCTGATCAGCAACACCATCCTGAAGATCCTCACCGACGAGGACTTCTCCGCCGATCTGCACGCCGGGCTGTCCACGGTGCGCGACGCCCTGGACGCCGTGCTGTACACCGACCCGCCGATGGCGAACTACTGCATCTCCTATCCGCCGTATCCGATCGACGTGGACGGGGTGCTGCTGCCGGCCGATCAGCCGGTGGTGATCTCCATGGCGGCCGCCAACAACGATCCGGCGCTCACCGCGGGGGTGCCGGAGGGCCGGCTGACCGGCAACCGGGCGCATCTCGCCTGGAGCGCCGGCCCGCACACCTGCCCCGCCCGCTCGCACGCCTACCTCATCGCGGAGACCGCGATCACGTATCTGCTCGACGCGCTGCCCGAGACCGACCTCGCCTGCCCGGCCGGCGAACTCACCTGGCGCCCGGGCCCGTTCCACCGGGCCCTGGAGTCGCTGCCCGTCATCTTTCCCGCCGCACGTACAGGAGTGCCGTCATGACCCAGCAGCCGCCGCTCGTCCTCGACCCCGCCGGTGCCGACCACCACGCCGAGCACCGCGCCCTGCACGCCCGCGGCCCCGCCAGCCGGGTGGACGTACTCGGTGTCCAGGCCTGGTCGGTGAGCGATCCTGCGCTGCTCAAACAGCTGCTGACCAGCCCGGACGTGTCCAAGGACGCCCGCGCGCACTGGCCCGGCTACGAGCAGGCGGTCGCCACCTGGCCGCTGGCGCTGTGGGTCGCGGTGGAGAACATGTTCACCGCGTACGGACCCGGCCACCGCAGGCTGCGCCGGCTGGTGGCGCCTGCCTTCAGCTCCCGCCGGATCGACGCCATGCGGCCGGCCGTCGAGAAGATGGTGACGGACCTGGTGGAGCGGCTGGCGTCGCTGCCGGAGCAGGAGCCGGTCGATCTGCGCCAGGAGCTGGCCTACCCGCTGCCCATCGGGGTGATCGGGCACCTGATGGGCGTGCCGGAGAGCCGCCGGGCGAACTTCCGTGCCGTCGTGGACGGGGTCTTCGACACCACGCTGAGCCAGGAGGAGGCGCAGGCCAACACGGCCCGCCTGTACGCGCATCTGGACGAACTGATCGAAGCCAAGCGGAGCGAGCCGGGGGACGACATGACGTCCCTGCTGATCGCCGCGCGGGACGACGAGAGCGACGGCGCCCGCCTGTCGCCGACCGAGCTGCGCGACACCCTGCTGCTGATGATCAGCGCCGGATACGAGACCACGGTCAACGTCATCGACCAGGCGGTGTGCACGCTGCTGACCCGCCCCGACCAGCTGGAGCTGGTCCGCGAGGGAACGGTCACCTGGAACGACGTGGTGGAGGAGACGCTGCGGCACGAGCCGGCCGTCAAGCACCTGCCGCTCCGGTACGCGGTCAACGACATCCCGCTGCCCGGCGGGCAGACCATCGCGCGCGGCGAGGCGATCCTCGCCTCCTACGCCGCCGCCAACCGTCACCCCGACTGGCACGACGACCCCGACACCTTCGACGCGACCCGCACGGTCAAGGACCACCTCGCGTTCGGGCACGGCGTGCACTTCTGCCTGGGCGCCCCGCTGGCCCGCCTGGAGGTCGCCCTGGTCCTCGAGCACCTCTTCGACCGCTTCCCGGACATCCGCCTCGCCGTACCGGCCGAGGAGCTCCAGCCCCTCGGCTCGCTCATCAGCAACGGGCACCAGAGCCTTCCGGTGCATCTGCGCTGAGCGGCGACCGCCGAAGCGAGCACGCGCCGCCGCCCGCCGACCGGGTGGCGGCGCGTGCTCGTTCCGTCCCTGGTCGTCCCGCCCCGGCCTGCGGACATCCCCACCTCCGGCGTGCGGCTCACCCCAGGAACGGCCGGGTGGCCGCCGCACCGCCGTCCGGGGGGTGGCTCCATGGTCCGGCACCATCCCTGCTCCGTACGGTCGTTCGGACCGGGCGGTGCGGCAGGCGTCTCCGTCCGCATCACCGACGTCCACCCACCTCACGGAGTCGCCGCATGTCCTTGACCGCCGAGACCGCGCCGGCCCGCCCGAAGAGCGCACCGCTCCCACCTGAGCGGGGCAGCGAGTTCACGCCGCTGCTGCGCGACATCAAGGAGCGGGGGCTGCTCGGCCGGCGCACCGGCTGGTACGCGCGCACGATCCTGGTCAACGCACTCTGCCTGGCCGCCGTCGTCACCGCCATGGCGCTGCTCGGCGGTTCGTGGTGGGTGCTCGCGCTGGCTCCCGTCCTCTCCGTCCTGTGCGCCCGCACGGCCTTCATCGGCCACGACGCGGGACACGCGCAGATCAGCGACGCCCGGGCCACCAACCGCCGCATCGGGCTCCTCCACGGCAATCTGCTGCTCGGCATGAGCTACGCCTGGTGGAACGACAAGCACAACCGGCACCACGCCAACCCGAACCACATCGGCAAGGACCCGGACGTCGCCGCCGACGTGCTCGTCTTCACCGGCGAGCAGGCCGCCGGACGGACCGGTTTCCGGGGCTGGCTCACCCGGCACCAGGCCTGGCTGTTCTTCCCGCTCACGCTCCTGGAGGGCCTGGCGCTGAAGGTGTCCGGGGTGCGGCACGTGCGGCGGATGCGGGGCCGTGAGCGCCTGGTGGAGGGCGCGCTCCTCGCCGCTCATGTCGCGCTCTGTCTCACACTGCTCCTGACCACCATGCCGCTCGCGCAGGCGCTCGCCTTCGCCGCGCTGCACCAAGCCCTGTTCGGGCTGCATCTGGGCATGGCCTTCGCGCCCAACCACAAGGGCATGGAGATGCCCGACCCGGACGGCGAGAAGTGGGGCCATCTGCGCCGCCAGGTGCTCACCTCGCGCAACATCCGGGGCGGCGCCCTCACCGACTGGTTCCTCGGCGGCCTGAACTACCAGATCGAGCACCACCTGTTCCCCAGCATGCCCCGCCCGCATCTCCGGCTCGCCCAGACCCGGGTGAAGGCGCACTGCCGGGATCTGGGCATCCCCTACGCCGAGACCGGTCTGCTCGACTCCTATCGTCAGGCGCTGCGCCACATGCACGAGGTGGGTGAGCCGCTGCGGGCCGGCAGCCGCTGAACCGCCGTGCGGCCGGCCGGCGTCGGGTGATGTGCGCCGGTGTGCGCAGGGAAGTGCGGTGCCGGGAGCTGCTTCTTGACGCGGCCCGGTGCCGGGCGGAGCGTGCCTCATGCTGTTTCGCTCCCCGGTGACGCAGAACAACGCCGTCGCGCGGCGCATGCGTGGCTTCTTCCAGCGGCTGCCGTCCGGTCTCGGCGATCCCCGTGCCGTCGCCGTGGAGTACGGCCGGTATCTGTGGGATGCCGGGGCCGGCCGGCCGGTCGATCAGAAGAAGCTCTCCCGATCCCGCTTCTCCGTAGGGCTGTCCGTCGACGAGACGGAGCTGGCGGACCTCACCAAGCGCGCCACGCTCATCTCCGACACGCTGCTGCTGACGCACCGGGACCGCTCGGGACATCCCGCGGTCCCCGAGCGCCAGAGCGGCTGTCCCGCGCACCCCGGGGCCGGGGTCACACCACCGCAGCGGATCGGTCCGATAGCCGGCCGGTCTCGCGGGTACCCGCGGTCGCGGAGAGAGGAGTTCTGGTATGAGCACTGTCAAGGAGACCGTGGAGGTCGAGGTCCCGGTGGGGACCGCGTACAACCAGTGGACCCTGTTCGAGGAGTTCCCGCACTTCATGGAGGGGGTGGAGGAGGTCAGGCAGGTCGACGACCGCCACAATCACTGGACCACGAAGATCGGCGGCGTGCGGCGGGAGTTCGACACGGAGATCGTCGACCAGCTTCCCGACGAGCGGATCACCTGGCGCACCACGAGCGGTGACGTGCAGCAGAAGGGCACGGTCCGCTTCCAGCGGGTGGACGACACCCACACGCGGGTGGAGCTGGTGATGGACGTCGAGCCGGGCGGGATGGCCGAGAAGGCCGCGGACATGACGGGGATGATCGACCGGCGCATCAAGGGCGACATGCAGCGCTTCAAGGAGTTCATCGAGAAACAGGGTGGTGAGTCCGGGGGCTGGCGGGGCCGTGTCGCGCCCGGCGGCTGAGCGCTCACGGCGGGCACACGCGCGGTGCGGGCGGGTCCAGACGACCCGGCCCGCACCGTCGTGCGCGGGCGAGGCGGTCGTGCCGCAACGGCCCGGTACACGGCGGGAGCCGGTGCGCCGGGCATTGACGCCCCTGCGGTCTGCTGGTTGAGTGGCTGAGCCACTGAGCCAATAACCCCGAGGGGAGACGCACGTGGAGCCACTGCCGCGGGAGACCATCGTCGACGTCCTGGAGGAACGACTGCGGGAGGACATCCTCACCGGGCGTCATCCGGCGGGGAGTTATCTGCCGCCCGAACGGACGCTGGCCGACGGCTACGGCGTCACCCGCACCACCCTCAAGCACGCCTTCGGGCGTCTGGTGCAGGCCGGGCTGCTGGAGACGCGCCACGGAGTCGGCACCCGGGTGCTGGACTATCTGCGGTTCGGCCGGGCCGACCTGCTGCCCATGCTGGTGCGGCACAGCCCCGACTGGATCGGTGAGGTCTTCGAAGTGCGGCGGCACATCGGCGCGTTGATCGCCGAGCGGGCCGCCGCCCGGGCGACCGGGCGGCAGTGTGCCGAGCTGCGCGAGCTGCTGGCGGAGGTGGCGCAGGCGGAGACGGCCGACGCGGTGCAGCTCGCCGACATCGAGGTGCACCGGGCGCTGGCGCGGGCCACCGGCAACCGCGTCTACGTCCTGCTGACCAACACGCTGTTCAACGCGTATCTGCCGCTGCGCTCCTCGCTCGTCGCCCCGTTCACGGACGCGCGGGTGGCGCACGGGCGGCTCGCGCCGGTGGTGGAGGCGGTCGCCGCGGGCGACACGGCCGCGGCCCGGCGTGCGGCCGAGGAGTATCTGACGACCACCGAGCGGATCATGCTGGAGGGGATGTCATGAGCGCGCCCATGGGAAACGGGGGTGCGTCCGGCGCACTCGACGGGGACGCCGAGTCGGCAGACGGGACGGCCGCCGGCGTCGCACCCGGCACGGACGTCCCCGGCGCCGCACGCGGCACCGGATTCAGCGAGACCATGCTCGGCACGCTGCGACTGGACGGGGACCGCCGGCCGCGCCGCGTCCGCCTCGATCTCGACGTCGTGGCGGACCGGGTGCTGCGCGTACTCGGCACGACCGCGGCCCGCGCCACCGGCCGGATACGGATCGAGGACTGGGCCGACGACCGGGGCGCCGAGGGCGAGCTGGAGATCTCACCGCTCGCCCGGCGCCGCATCCGCTACCGCATCCGCTTCACCGCAGGAGGCCGGCGGCTGCTGCTCGACGGCTGGAAGTCGGTGACCCCGCTCCGTCCCGTGGCCTCGATGACCACGCTGCCGTACACGCTGTACGAGGACGGCGCGCGGATCGGCACCGGCACCCTGCGCTTCCCCCTGACCACCCAGCTCGTGCCGTTCCTGTCGAGCTTCCGCTTCCCGCGCCGGGCGAGGCCCGGAGCGCTCCTGGAGCCCCGCTGGAAGGGTGAGGCGGGCCGTACCGAGGTCTGGTACACCACGGTCACCGATCCGAGGACCGGGACGGGACTGTGGCTGCATCACGAACTCGTCGCGCCCGCCGACGGATCCGCGCCCTACGCGCACGGCTGGGTGGCGCTCTTCCCCGCGGACGGGCCCGTGCGGCACGCCCGCTTCGGACCCGGCCGCTGGCCCGGCGAGCGGACCGGCTTCCGGTCCGACGCCGTGACCGTGCGGCCCGGACGGCTCACCGGCAGCGCCGAGGACGGCGCACTGGCCTGGGAGCTGACCGAACGGCCGCTGGACGGGCCGTTGTTCACCTTCCCCCGCTGGTCGTGGCGCCGGCCGCTGCTGCCCGCGGCTCAGATCCTGCCCGCCGCGCGGGCCTCGTACGACGGGACGGTCACCGTCGACGGGACCACGCTGTCGCTGTCCGGAGCGCCGGGAGCCTCCGCCCGGATCTACGGCCACGGCAACGCCCGTCGCTGGGCCTGGCTGCACGCGGACCTCGGTGACGGGGACGTGCTGGAGGTCGTCGCGGCCGTCTCCATGCGGCCGGGGCTGCGCCGGCTGCCGCCCCTGGTCTTCCTGCGGCTGCGCCGGGGCGGCC
>Ga0207873_1002586_pt1 | contig 14507 bp, 8 predicted proteins | sample BGWIniCompost_FD_187373 | JGI IMG/M metagenome (GOLD analysis project Ga0207873, IMG submission 187373) | Cellulose adapted compost microbial communities from Newby Island Compost Facility, Milpitas, CA, USA - BGW Initial Compost (SPAdes)... ...
ACGCCCCGCCACGCTATGCTGCTGGCCCCGTTCCCCCACGGTGCCCCGCGATGTCCCGCGCCCCCACGCTTGTCGCCGTTTCCCTCGCCGTGCTGGCCTGCGCGCTGCCGCTGGCCGCGATGGCACAGCAGCCACCCGCCGTCACGTCCGCGCCCGCGCAGGCCACCGACGATCCGGAGTACCGCCGCTGCGTCACCGGCCGCCTGCGTCCGCAGGCCGTGGCGCGCGGCATCCCCGGTGAGGCCTTCGACCGCTACATGGCGGGGATCGCGCCCGACCGCAGCGTGCTCGCCCTGCTCGACGCGCAGCCCGAGTTCACCACCCCGATCTGGGACTACCTCGCCGGTCTGGTGGACGACGAGCGCGTGGCCGACGGGCGCGCGATGCTGGAGACGCACCGCGAACTGCTGGCGAAGGTCTCGGCGCAGTACGGCGTGGATCCGGAAACGATCGTCGCCGTGTGGGGCGTGGAAAGCGACTACGGCCGCGTCTCCGGCAAGCGGCCACTGTTGCAGTCGCTGTCGGTGCTGTCGTGCTTCGGCCGCCGCCAGGAGTTCTTCCGCGGCGAGTTGCTGGCCGTGCTCGAGCTGCTCCATCGCGGCGACCTGCGCGACCCGGGCATCACCGGTTCCTGGGCCGGCGCGTTCGGCCACACCCAGTTCATGCCGACCACCTACGCGCGGATCGCCGTGGACGGCGACGGCGACGGCCGCCGCGACCTGGTCGGCAGCATCCCCGACGCGCTGGCCTCGACCGCGAACTACCTCAAGCGCAGCGGCTGGCAGCCTGGCCGGCCTTGGGGCCATGAAGTGAAGCTGCCTGCCGGTTTCGACGCGTCGCTGGCCGGGCGCACGAACCGGCGCCCGATCACGGACTGGCTCGCGCGCGGCGTGACCGGCGCCGACGGCAGCGCGATCGCGCCGTCGGACGCGCGCAGCGCGATCGTGCTGCCGGCCGGGCGCGACGGCCCCGCGTTCCTGGTGTTCCGCAACTACGACGCGATCTATTCCTACAACGCGGCCGAGAGCTACGCGCTGGCGATCGCGCTGCTTTCCGACCGCCTGCGCGGCGGCGGCGGCCTGGCCACGCCGTGGCCGACCGACGATCCCGGGCTGTCGCGCGCGCAGCGCCGCGAGCTGCAGACCCTGCTGCTCGCGCGCGGGCATGCGATCGGCGAGGTGGACGGCATGATCGGCACCCGCACCCGGCGCGCGATCCAGGCCGAGCAGCGGCGCCTGGGCCTGTCGCCCGCCGACGGGCGCGCGGGCCTGCGCATCCTCGAGGCGCTGCGCGCGGACGCCCCGGCCGCGCCCTGACCGGCGCGCGTTGGACGGCGGCGCGAAGCGCGACCGCCGGCGTTGGCATCGACACCGGCCTCGATGCCCGGCGCAATCCGGTGCCGCATGGTGTAGTCGCCGCGCCGCGCATGCATCGCTGCCGGACGGGGATATTCGCCGCCCTTGCGATTCGCGCATAATCCGCCGCTTCGCGCCGACGCATCGGATGCGCCATGACCTCCCCCGCACCCTCGCCGCGCAAGGCCGCTCTGGTCTTCATCTTCCTCGTCGTGCTGATCGACGTGCTGGCGTTCGGGCTGATCATTCCCGTGCTCCCGCACCTGGTCGAGGAATTCACCGGCAGCACCGCGACCGCGGCGCTGTGGATCGGCGTGTTCGGCACCGTGTTCGCCGCGATCCAGTTCCTGTCCTCGCCGGTCCAGGGCGCGCTGTCGGACCTTTACGGGCGGCGCCCGGTGATCCTGCTCTCGTGCCTGGGCCTGGCGGTGGACTTCGTGATCATGGCGTTGGCGCCGTCGCTGTGGTGGCTGCTGCTGGCGCGGGTGTTCTCGGGCGTGTTCGCGGCCAGCTTCAGCACCGCCAACGCCTACGTCGCCGACGTGGTGGCCCCCGAAGCGCGGGCGAAGAGCTACGGCATGATCGGCGCGGCGTTCGGGCTCGGCTTCACGATCGGCCCGGTGATCGGCGGCTGGCTGGGCGAGATCGACCTGCGGATGCCGTTCTGGTTCGCCGCGGGGCTGGCGCTGGTGAACTTCTGCTACGGCCTGTTCGTGCTGCCCGAATCGCTGCCGCCGCAGTCGCGCGCCACGCGCTTCGACTGGCGCGCGATCCGGCCGTACGCGGCGATCCTGCTGATCGGGCGCTATCCCCGGATCGTCGGCCTGGCGGCGGTGGTGTTCATTGCCAACCTCGCCCACTACGTGTACCCGAGCGTGTTCGTGCTGTTCGCCGACGTGCGCTTCGGCTGGGGTCCGTGGCAAGTGGGCTGGGTGCTGTTCCTGGTCGGCGTGTGCAGCGTCATCGTCAACGCGGCCGTGGTCGGGCGCCTGGTGCGGGCGATGGGCGAGCGGCGCGCGCTGATCTTCGGGCTGTGCTGCGGCACGGTCGGGTTCGCGGTGTACGCGTTCGCGCCGCAAGGCTGGATCTTCCTGCTCGGCCTGCCGGTGAGCGCGCTGTGGGCGATCGCCGCGCCGGCCAGCCAGGCGCTGATCACGCGCGAGGTGGACGTGGACATGCAGGGCCGGATCCAGGGCGCGCTGATGAGCCTGGTGTCGGTGGCCGGGATCATCGCGCCGATCGCGTTCGCCAGCGTGTTCGGGCTGTTCATCGGCGAGCGAGCGCCGGTGGAGTTCCCGGGCGCGGCGTGGGCGCTGGCCGGGCTGCTGCTGGCGCTGGGCGCCCTCATCGCCTGGCGGCACGCACCACGCCATGCCGCGGCGTCCCTCCAGCCGGACTGAACCCGGCGGCGTGACCCCCGGCACATCCCGGGGGCGGACGGAGGTGGGAGCATCCCGCCATCGACGCAACGGAGGTGCCACCATGCGGACGAAGACCACCGCGGCGACGCTGCTGGCCCTGCTGGCGGCCGGCTGCGGCAGCTACGAGGTGCGCGACAGCAACGCCGCCGTCGACCGCAATCCGGCCTGCGCGAGCCGACCCGACCGCCCCGGCGAGCCGGTGTCGCGCGACTGCGAGCGCGAGGCCAGCGCGACCTGGAGCAGCGAGCGCCGCGACAGCGCGCCGGTGGATTTCCGCCGCAGGCGCGGCGACGACTGAACGATGCGGCGCCCGCGCCGGGGCGGCCCGGGCGCAGGCGCCTTCGCGACTCGGCTTCAGCCGCAGTTGAACGACTGCACCGTGCCGCCGTCGTCGGTGAGGATGTTCAGGCGGTCGCCACGGTAGTCCATGGTCGCCGCGTCGCCGGGCTTGAGCACGCGCACGCTGTTGGCGCCGCTCTGCGACCGGGCGCGTTCGACCAGTGCCTCGGTCGCCTCCTCGCCGATCAGCGACTGCACCGCCGCGGCGTCGCAGCCGGGGCGCGTGTCCTCGAACGCGGCCCCGCTCTCGTCGGGCGCCGTCGGCACCGGGCCGCCGAGGGCCTCGGCGTCCGGCCCCGCGGCGGGGTCGGTCCCGCCGGTGGCGCCCATCGCCTCGGCCGGCGGCGCTTCGACCGGTTCCATGGCCGGCTGCCCGGGCTGCGCGGGCTGCTCCGGCGCGGGCGGTTCGGCCGGCGGTTCGGGCGCGGGCTGCTGGCAGGCGGCCAGCGGCAGCGCCAGGACCAGCGCGAGCAGGCCGGCGCGCGGAAGCACGGGGTTCGGGTGTCGCATGGGCGGACTCCGGCGGAACGGGCCGTCCACCTTACCGCCCGCCCCCCGCGCGCGCGAACCGTGGCGCGGGGCCGGGGTTGGGACCGGTTCAGGCCACGGCGCCGCGCTTGGCCGGCGGCAGCGCGCGCCGCAGCAGGGCGTTGAATCCCGTCGCCAGCAGGCCGAAGCCGGCCTCGGTGGGGTGGATCTCGTCGTACCAGAAACCGGCATCGTCGCGCGAGCCGACCGCGGAGAAGTCGGCGTAGGCGAACTGCCCGGGCCAGGCCGCGCGCGTGGGCGCCAGCACCTGGTCGCGGAAGCCCTCGACCAGCAAGCGCTGCGCGAAGCGCTCCGCTTCGGCCTTGCTGCCGAGCACCGGCTGCATCACCGGCCACAGCCAGGGCCCGACCGTGCCCATCACCAGCGCCGCCAGGCCCAGGTCGCGCACGGTCAGTGCGCCGGGCTTGCCGATCGCGTGCCGCGATGGCGGCGCGTAGCCGTGGCCGAGCACCCGGAAGTGGTCGCCGACGCCGGCCATCTGCGCCATCAGCGTCGCGTAGCGCGCGCGCAGGCGTTCGAAGGTGCCGTGCGCGACCACCGCGTCGAACGCGGCGTCGGCGTCCATGCGCCCGCGGCCGGCGAAGATCGCGGCCAGGCGCTCGCCGAGGCAGTCGTTGCCGCCGGCGCTCACGCACAGCAGGTCGAAGCCGCGCGAGGCGAAGCGTTCGGCATTGTTGGCGCACGCGGCCGGCGTGAGCATGCGCGCCGCGGTCAGCCCGGGCTTGCCGAGGCGGATCGACATGCCGTCGATGCGCGAGAAGCTGTGCCAGGCCAGATTGCGGTACAGCGGGGTGGTGAACCACGAATCGCCCCAGTAGGCGACGAGCGGCCGCCGCTCCAGCCACGCCTCCCATTCGCGGCGCGCGCGCGAACGCGGGGCGCCGCTGGCGGCGTTGAGCTGGCCCCAGTTGTCGTAGATGCGGCGCAGCGGCATGGCCATGCCCTCCCGCGGCGAGTCTGCGCCGTGCCGCCGCCGGCCACCAGTCCCGTGGCGGGAATCGGCCGCGCGCCGCGTTTGCACTACAGTGGCGGACGGGGGGATCGGCCAACGCACATGGAGGACGCGGTGCGCCTGAAGGACGTCATGCCCCGGCCCCGGAGCCGCCGGCGCAAGGACAGCCGGCTCCCCGACATCCGCGCGGTCAGGGACGCCGAACTGCGCACCATCCTCGGGCCGGCGCTGCGCCGCGACCCGCAGTCGGTCGAGGCCTGGGGACTGGCGCTGTCGGGCGGCGGCATCCGCAGCGCCACCTTCGGCCTGGGCGTGCTGCAGGCGCTGGCGCGCAACGGCCTGCTGGAGTGCTTCCACTACCTGTCCACGGTGTCCGGTGGCGGCTACGTCGGCGCCTTCCTCCAGGCGCTGGTGCGGCGGCATGGCTTCCGCCGGGCGTTCGCGACCCTGGGCGCGCCGGACGACGCCGGCCCGGCGCGCGCTCAAGACGCGCCCGCCGACACCCGGCCGCTACGCCACCTGCGCGAGTACAGCAACTACCTGGCGCCGCGCAAGTCGCCGTTCTCCGGCGACACCCTCGGCATGGTCGGCACCTACGTGCGCAACGTGCTGCTGGTCCAGGTGCAGCTGTGCGCGCTGATCCTGGCGCTGTGCCTGCTGCCGCTGCTGGTGTACGCGGGCGCCGACGTGCTCACCCGCCGCTGGCCGGTGGTGCCGCTGGTGGCCTCGGGCATCGCCGGCATGGCGGCGATGCTGATGCTGGCCTATGTCAGTACCTGGGCCGACCGCCGGCCGCAGGGCGATGCGGAGACCGAGCCGCCGCCGCGCCCGGTGGTGCTCGCCGCGCTCGGCACGATCCTGTCGCTGGCGCTCGGCTCCATGCTGGGCGCGCTGGGGCTCGCGCGGTACCAGCACCTGCCGGCGCCGCTCGCCGGCGCGGTCGGCTGGCTGCCGCCGGAGTGGAGCGCCGCCGGCGCCGACCTGGGCGTGGCCACCGCCGCGCTGTACCTGCTGATCTGGCACGGCTGGCTGGCCTGGAGCGGGCTGGCCGGCAGGCGCCAGGCGCCACCGCCCCCGCTGCTGCGGCATCCGTGGCGGTTCGTACTGGGAACGGCCGGCGCGGCCGTATTCGCGGGGCTGCTGGTCGCGCTGCTGCGCGGCTGGCTGGCGACATGGGCCGGCAGCGACGGCCTGTGGCACGTCCTGGTGGCCGGCCCGCTGCTGATGGCGCTGGCCGTGGCCCTGACCGCGATCGTGCACCTGGGCCTCGCCGGCCCGGCGATGAGCGACCTGCAGCGCGAGATCTGGGCGCGCGTGGGCGGCAAGACCTGCGCCCTGGTGGCGCTGGGGATGACGTTGTCGCTGGGGCTGACCATCTACGGCCCGTGGCTGCTGCGCGCCGGGGCGGAGCAGGGCCGGCAGGCGCTCTCGGCCGCCGGCTGGGCGGGCGTGGCGACCTGGCTGGCGACCACCGGGCTGGGCCTGCTGGCCGCGCACGGGGCGCGCCTGGCCAAGGCCGGCACCCGCCGCTCGCGCTGGATCGACCTGCTGGTGCGGGTGGCGCCGTGGATCTTCGTGTTCGGCCTGCTGGTGGCGCTGAGCCTGGCCGGACACGTGCTGCTGCAGCTGGCAGGCCCGGCGCTCGAACACCTGGCCGGCGGCACCGCCGCGGCACCGGCGCCGCCGACCGGAAACGGCCTGCCGGCCTACCTCGACGGGCTGCGGGCGACGGTCGAGGCCTACCCGCGTGCGCTGGCGCTGCTGGTGCTCGCCGCGCTGGGCACGTGGTTGCTGTTCGCCTGGGCGGTGGACGTCAACGAATTCAGCCTCAACGCCTTCTACCGCAATCGCCTGGTGCGCTGTTACCTCGGCGCCAGCAACGTGCCGCGCAATCCCGAACCGACCACCAACTTCGACCCCGACGACGACCTGCCTCTGGCCGACGTGGTCGAACGCGAGCGCATGGACGACGGCACCCGGCCGCTGTATCCGCTGATCGGCACCGCGCTCAACCTCGTCGCCGCCAGGCAGCTCGACTGGCAGGACCGCAAGGCGGCCTCGTTCTGCCTGAGCCCGGGCTGGTGCGGCTGGCTGCCGCCCGATTCGCGCGCAGGCGAACGGCCGATCGGCGACACCGAGGCGGCGATCGCCGCCACCGCCGGCCCCGGCCGCCGGCCCGGGCGCGACGCGCTCGCGTCCTCGCTCACCCTCGGCGGTGCGATCGCGATCTCGGGCGCCGCGGTCAATCCCAACATGGGTTACCACAGCTCGCCCGCGGTGACCTTCCTGCTCACCCTGTTCGACGCGCGCCTGGGCTGGTGGCTGCCCAACCCGCTGCACCCGGGCCATCCCAGCGGCGACGCGGTGCCGTTCTTCGGCCGCTGGCTGCTGGCCGAACTGCTCGGCCGCACCCATGCCGGCGGCAAGTTCGTGCACCTGTCCGACGGCGGCCACTTCGAGAACCTCGGCATCTACGAACTGGTGCGCCGGCGCTGCCGCTTCATCCTGTGCGTGGACGCCGCGGCCGACCCGGCGCGCGCGTTCGCCGACCTCGGCAACGCCGTGCACAAGTGCCGGGTCGATTTCGGCGCCGACATCGACCTCGACGTGTCGGGGCTGGTCCCGCGCGACGACGGCACCGCCGAGCGCAGCTGCGCGGTCGGCCGCATCACCTACGCCGACGGCGCCACCGGGACCCTGCTCTACCTCAAGCCGACCCTGACCGGCGAGGAGCCGGCCGACGTGCTGCACTACGCGCGCAGCCACCCGGCGTTCCCGCACGAACCGACCTCCGACCAGTACTTCGACGAGGCCCAGTTCGAGAGCTACCGGCGGCTGGGCGAGGACGTGGCGCGACGCGCGCTGGAGCCTGCGCTCGAACGCCTGCGCACGGCGGCCGCCGGCCACGGGCAGCCGCGGCTGGGGCTGACCGACTCGCCGGACAAGGGCAAGCTGCTGATCGCGCTGCGCCAGCGCTGGGTGGCGCCGTTGCCGCGGCTCGACGAACGCTTCGCGCGCCACGGCGAGGCGCTCGCGCGACTGCTCGACCGGCTGCGCGACACGCCGGCGCTGGCGGTGCTCGACGCGCAGTTCCATCCCGCCTGGACCGATCTGGTCGAAGCGCCGCGCCAGGCCGGCGAGCCGCCGGCCTCGCCGCTGGAGCGGCGCACCCGGATGCCGGACCCGGCCGACTTCCGCGCCTGCTTCTACTTCTGCCAGGAACTGATCCGGCTGATGGAGGCGGTGTACCACGACCTCGGCCTGGAGCACGCCTGGGACCATCCGGACAACCGCGGCTGGATCAACGCCTTCCGCCACTGGAGCTGGGCGCCGATGTTCCGCATCGCCTGGGTGGTGGGCGCGCCCACCTTCGGCGCGCGCTTCGTGTCGTTCTGCCAGCAGCGCCTTGGCCTGCCGCGCCTGGACAACGACGGCCCGAAGCGGATGCTGCGCCTGGATCGGCACGAGGTCGCGGCCGACGGGGACTGGGCGGGCCTGTGCCGCAGGCTCATGGCCGAAGGCAGGATCAACCACGTCGAGCACTCGATCCTCACCTCCGGCCCGCTGGCCTCGCCCGCACCCACCCACCTGTTCCTGCTGCGGCTGCGCTGGTCCTCGGTGCTGGCCCGCACCAGCCACCGCATCCCCGACACCACGCTCGGGGTCGCGGTCGTGTCGGGACGCACGCTGCGCCTGCTGCGGGTGCAGGACCACGTGCGCCGGCTGGGCCTGGCCACCGAATTCATGCGCCTGCTGATCAACCGCCACGTGGTGACGGCGGTCGACATCCGCGGCGGCCACTACGGCATCGGCGGCATCTGCCTGGACCGCCACGCGCGCCGGCTGCAGGCCTGGCTGCAGCGGACGCTCGCGCTCGCGCGGCACCGCCACCAGGCGCGTTCGGACGCCGCCCGGGCCAGGCTGCGCCGCGGGCGCGGTCCCGAGGCCGCGCCGCCGCGGGCCGGGGATGGCCAATGAGGCGGGGCCTGCCGCGCCCCCGCACGGGCGTTGCCATGACGTTCCACACGTTCGCACCCCCACGCGCGCCCTCTAGCGTGCTTCCCGATGCCGCCACCGGACTGGTCCCATGCGCCTGACCGCCTTCGCCCTGCTGCTGCTCCTGCCCGTCGCGGCGCATGCCGCCCTGCCGACCCCCGACGAAGTGGCCGCTCATGCCGCGCGCACGCTCGCGGCCGAATGCGACGACGACGCCCCCGGCATGGCGGTGCTGGTGGCGCGCGGCGACCAGGTGCTGTACCGCGGCGCCTGCGGCAAGGCCAGCCTCGAACTCGGCGTGGACCTGTCGCCGGACCACGTGTTCCGGATCGGATCGGTGACCAAGCAGTTCACCGCGGCGGCGGTACTGAAGCTGGCCGGCGAAGGCCGCCTGTCGCTGGACGATCCGCTCGACCGGTTCCTGCCCGGCTACCCCGGCGGCGAGGCGATCACCGTGCGCATGCTGCTCGACCACACCTCGGGCGTGCGCAGCTACACCTCGATGCCGGACGTGATGCCCGACGGCACGATCCGCCGCGACCTCACCACCGCGCAGCTGGTGGACGTGTTCAAGGACGAGAAGCCCGACTTCGCCCCGGGCCAGGGCTGGCGCTACAACAACTCCGGCTACGTGCTGGCCGGGGCCGTGATCGAGGCGGTCACGGGCAAGTCGTGGCACGGTTACCTGGACGAGACGTTCTTCCGTCCACTGGGGATGGCGTCGACCCGCTACGGCCATCCGGCCGACGCGGTGATCCCGGGCCATGTCAACGGCTATACCCGCCAGGGCGACCGCTGGGCCCCGGCGCTGCCGCTGAGCATGACCCAGCCGCATGCCGCGGGCGCGCTGGTGTCCACCGTCGACGACCTGCTGCGCTGGAACCGCGCCCTGCACGGCGGGCGGGTGCTCGACGACGCGGCCTACCGTGCGATGACCACGCCGGCGGGCAAGGCCGCCGACGGCGAGTACGGCTTCGGCATCTTCGCCCGGACCCTGCGCGGCCAGCGCTACCTCGAGCACGGCGGCGGCATCTTCGGCTTCGTCAGCGCGCTGGGCTACGTGCCCGGGGAACAGGTGACCGTGGCGGTGCTGCGCAACAGCGACGGGCTGGCCCCGGGCAGGCAGAGCCCCGAGCAGCTCGCCCGCGCGCTGGCCGCGCATGCGATCGGGCGGCCGTATCCGGACAAGACGCCCATCGAGGTCGATGCGGCCGCGCTCGAGGAGTACGCCGGGGTGTACCGCATCGACGCCGACAGCACGCGCGTGGTGCGGGTCAGCGACGGCCACCTGACGTCGCAGCGCACCGGCGGCCGCCCCTACCGCCTGATCCCGGTGGCGAAGGACGAGTTCGTGTTCCCCGAAGGACACTCGCGGGTGGTGTTCGAGCGCGACGCCGAGGGCCGGGTGGTGGCGATGCGCTACTTCCCCGAGGACGAGGGCGAGGGCGAGCGGGTCGAACGCTCGGACGAGCCGCCGCCGCAGGGGCGCGTGGAGACCACCCTGCCGCGCGCGGCGCTGGAGCGGGTCGCGGGCGAGTACGTGCTCGACGGCGCGCTCCTGCGCGTGTTCCTCGATGGCGACACGCCGAAGGTGCAGCTCGAGGGCCAGCCGGCGCTCGAGATCTTCGCCGAGTCCGGCTCGCGCTTCTTCCTCAAGGCGGTGGATGCGACGCTGCGGTTCGAGCCCGACGACGCGGCGCCCCGGCGGGTGGTGCTGACCCAGGGCGGGCGCACGATGGTGTTCGTGCGCAGGGAGTGACCCGGCGCGGCCTCAGCCGCGCCAGAGCACCGGACCGGGGGCCGGGCAGCGCTTGACCGGCTCCGGATCCTCGCGCCCGCTGTCGAACAGCCAGCAGTCGTCGAGCACCGAGCAGTAGCAGGCGCGCATGCGCACGTTGTGGCGCTCCCGGTCGAGTGCCTTCCAGATCGCGTCGGGCGCGTCCTCGGGCTGGATCTGCAGCATCCGCACCCACTCGTCCGCGCCCAGCACGCGGTTCTGCACGCCGCTGCTGATCCCGTACACCTCCTCGACCTGGGCGGGCGAGGACGCGCAGCACCGCCGCAGCAGCTCGCGTCAGTCGGCCAGCGGGGCATCGCGGTAGTACATCTCCAGCCAGCGCACGCGCGCCGGCCCGGTACCGCGGTTGAGCAGGTCGATGCCGAGCTGGGGCGTGCCGTCGGGCGCGGTATTGCTGGTGCTGAACAGCAGCGAGGGCCAGATGCTGGCGGCCAGCATCCGCTCCTGGGTGCGGTTGGCGCTGATCGCCACGAACAGCGAGACCACCGAGAGCAGGATGGCGCTGGCGCCCACCACCAGCTCGAAGCGGCCGCCGCGCGCGGAGGGCGCGGCGGCCGGAGGCGGCGGTGCCTGGGGCGGTGGGGCGGGAGGCGGCGGTACGTCCGGTTCCGTGGTCATCGCTGCACGCCTCCTCCGGTTCAAGCCGCCTGCACGATCCTGAGCGGATTGTTCCATTCGCGCAGCAGTTCGGCTTCGCGGGCCTTGGCCTGGTGCAGGTGCGCTTCCTTGACGTGGCCGTAGCCGCGGATCTGCTCGGGGATGCTGGCGATCTCGGCCGCGAGGCCGACGTTGCCGCCGTCGAGCCGGTCCAGCAGCCCGCCGATGGTGCGCTCGTAGTCGTCGATCAGCTGGCGCTCCATGCGCCGCTCGGCGGTGCGGCCGAACACGTCGAACGGGCCACCGCGCAGGAACCGCAGCTTCGCCAGCAGGCCGAAGGCCTTCAGCATCCACGGGCCGTACTCGCGCTTGACCAGTTCGCCCTTCTCGTTGCGCCTGGCCAGCAGCGGCGGGGCGAGGTGGAAGTGCAGCCGGTAGTCGCCGTCGAACTGCTGCTCGAGCCGGCGCATGAACTCGCCGCTGGTGTACAGCCGCGCCACCTCGTACTCGTCCTTGTAGGCCATGAGCTTGAAGAAGTAGCGCGCCACCGCCTCGGACAGGTCGGTCGAGCCCGGCGCGCGGGTGCGCTCGGCCTCGCGCACGCGGGCGACGAAGTCCGAATACCGCTTCGCGTACCTGGCGTCCTGGTACTCGGTGAGGAACTCGACCCGGCGCGCGATCAGTTCGTCGAGCGAGCGCGACAGGCGCAGGTCGTCGAGCGGCAGGAACGCGACCGCGTCGGTGCCGGCGTGCGGCGGCACGTGGCGCAGTTCGTCGCCGGCGCGCAGCGCGCGCGGCGCGCTGGTCGCGCCCCACTCGGTGCTCTCCCACTCGCCCGGCGGCAGCGACTGCAGCTGCGACGGCGTGTCCTCGGCCGCGGTGGGCGCGTTGCGCACCACGCCCGCGGCCTCGTACACCGCCTCCGGATCGATCGCCGCCAGCCGGCCCCAGGCGAACGCGGTCTTGTTCATCTCCACCGCCGCGCCGTTGAGTTCCACCGCGCGCATCAGCGAGTCCAGCGACAGCGGCACCAGCCCGCGCTGCCAGGCATAGCCGAGCATGAACAGGTTGGTGGCGATCGCGTCGCCCATCAGCGCGGTGGCGAGCTCGGTGGCGTCGATCTGCAGCGGCGACTCGCCGCCCAGCGCCTGGCGCACCGCCTGGATGATGTCGGCGGCCGGGAACTCCATGTCCGGGCGGGTGGTGAAGGTGCCCGGCATGGCCTCCCAGGTGTTGAGCACCACGTGGGAGCGGCCGGCGCGGATCTTGGACAGCGCCCAGTAGTCGTTGACCACCACCATGTCGCAGCCGAGCACCAGGTCGGCCTCGCCGGCGGCGATGCGCACCGCGTGGATGTCCCGCGGCGTGCGCGCGATGCGGATGTGGGTGGTCACCGCGCCGCCCTTCTGCGCCAGGCCGGTCTGGTCGAGCACGGTCGAGCCCAGGCCCTCGAGATGGCCGGCCATGCCCAGCAGCGCGCCGATGGTGACCACGCCGGTGCCGCCGACGCCGGTGATCAGGATGTTCCAGGGCTGCGACAGGTCGCTGGCGAACACCGGCGGCGGCAGGCTGGCCAGGCGCGCCGCGGTCGCCGCCTTGTCGCCCTTGCGCGGCCTGCCGCCGTGCACCGTGACGAAGCTCGGGCAGAAGCCCTCGACGCAGCGGTAGTCCTTGTTGCAGTTGCTCTGGTCGATCTCGCGCTTGCGCCCGTACTCGGTGTCCTTCGGCAGCACCGAGACGCAGAAGCTCTTCTTCCCGCAGTCGCCGCAACCTTCGCACACCAGGGTGTTGATGAATACGCGCCTGGGCGGGTCGGGCATCCGGCCGCGCTTGCGCCGGCGGCGCTTCTCGGTGGCGCAGACCTGGTCGTAGATCAGCACGCTCACGCCCTTGACCTCGCGCAGCCGGCGCTGCACCGCGTCGAGCTGGCTGCGGTCCTCGAACTCGGTGCCGGCGGGGAAGATCGAGCGGTCGCGCCACTTGCCGATGTCGTCGCTGACCACGACGATCGTATGCACGCCCTCGCTGCGCACCTGGTGGGCGATCTGCGGCACGCTCAGCACGCCGTCGACCGGCTGCCCGCCGGTCATCGCCACCGCGTCGTTGTAGAGGATCTTGTAGGTGATGTTGACCCCGGCCGCGATCGCCTGGCGGATCGCCAGCGAGCCGGAGTGGAAGTAGGTGCCGTCGCCCAGGTTCTGGAACACGTGCGGGGTGTCGGTGAACGCGGCCTGCCCGCACCAGGTGACGCCCTCGCCGCCCATCTGGGTGAAGGTGTCGGTGCTGCGGTCCATCCACGTGACCATGTAGTGGCAGCCGATGCCGCCCAGCGCGCGCGAGCCCTCCGGGACCACGGTCGAGGTGTTGTGCGGGCAGCCCGAGCAGTAGTGCGGCACCCGCGGGAACTGCGCGCGCGGCAGGGCCAGCTCGCCCTCCTTGAGCTCCATCCAGCGCAGCACCTCGCGGATGTGCGCGGTGTCGCGGCTGCCCTGGGGCACGAACTTCATCAGCCGTCGCGCGATCACGCCGGCGATGGTGGCCGGGGTCAGCTCGCCGGTGGAGGGCAGGATCCAGTTGCCCTCCTCGTCGTACTTGCCGACGATCGAGGGGCGGTCGCCCTCGAAGTTGTAGAACAGCTCCTTCATCTGGCTCTCGATGAAGGCGTGCTTCTCCTCGACCACGAGGATGTCGCGCAGGCCGCGGGCGAAGGCGCGGATGCCCAGCGGCTCGAGCGGCCAGGTCATGCCGATCTTGTAGACGCGGATGCCCAGCTCGCGGCAGCGGTCGGCGTCGAGGCCGAGGTACTCCAGCGCCTGCAGCACGTCCAGGTAGCTCTTGCCGGTGGTGACGATGCCGAGGCAGGCGTCGGGCGTGTCGATCACCATCCTGTCGATGCGGTTGGCGCGGGCGAAGGCCTGCGCCGCCTTGACCGCGTAGCGGTGCAGGCGCATCTCCTGGTCGAGCGGCGGATCCGGCCAGCGGATGTTGAGCCCGCCCGGCGGCAGTTCGAAGTCCTCCGGCGTGGCGATCTGCAGCGCCAGCGGGTTCACGTCCACCGACGCGGACGACTCGACGGTCTCGGCGATGGTCTTGAAGCCCACCCAGCGCCCGGTGTAGCGGCTCATCGCCCAGCCGACCAGGCCCATGTCGAGGATGTCCTGGACGCCGGCCGGGTTGAGGATCGGCATCATCGCGCTGGTGAACTCGCCTTCGCTGCCGTGCGGCAGGGTGGACGAGCGGCAGGCGTGGTCGTCGGCGGCCAGCGCCAGCACGCCGCCGTGCTTCGAGGTGCCGGCGGCGTTGCCGTGCTTGAACACGTCGCCGCAGCGGTCCACGCCCGGGCCCTTGCCGTACCACATGGCGTAGACGCCATCGACCTTGGCGCCAGGGAACAGGTTGGTCTGCTGGGTGCCCCAGACCATGGTCGCGCCCAGGTCCTCGTTGAGGCCGGGCTGGAACTTCACGTTCGCCTGCTCGAGGTACTTGCGCGCGCGCCACAG
>Ga0207873_1002588_pt1 | contig 14506 bp, 12 predicted proteins | sample BGWIniCompost_FD_187373 | JGI IMG/M metagenome (GOLD analysis project Ga0207873, IMG submission 187373) | Cellulose adapted compost microbial communities from Newby Island Compost Facility, Milpitas, CA, USA - BGW Initial Compost (SPAdes)... ...
AACGACTTTCTTGCGTCAAGCTTGCCGGTGATCACCATACCCAGCGCCTTTGCGTTGCTATACACGGCGACGAAGGCCTTTTCGGCGCCATTCGCTACAGATTCGGCGAAGGTATAACGGCGGTAATCGTACAATTGATGGGGATTCATCCGGATGCCGATCATGCCGTTGGAGGCGACTTTCACTTCTATCGTGGTCAATTCGCCGCCTCGTTGTATCCCTAACGCGACGGTCTGGTCTGCCTTTTCTTTGATTGCGGCGGGCAGGTCCTGGAAATATATGGTGTCCCCGTCGATCTCCACAATGACGTCGCCCTTTTGCAAACCGGCCTCCTGCGCGGGGCTCGATTCCGTAAAGCCATCCACTTCGGTAAAGCTTCTCGGCGCGATAAAGCGTCCCCTGTTTTCCTTTTCAGAAAAACGTTCGATCAAATCGGGCGGCAGATCTACGCGGATAATCTGGCCGTTTCTTTCCACCGTGTAATAACTTCCCCGTTCCAGCAACACGTCTATGCCCAGCAATTCGGAGAATTCTTCATAATCCCGCCCGTTGATATCCAGGATTTTGTCGCCGGTGCGCAACCCAACATTTTCAGCCAGCTCAAAAGCGTAAATCCCGTGCCGGTTTACATTTTCCTTGGGAATGTAAGGCTCTCCATAGGAATATAAAAGGATGATAAAGATCGCTATGCCGATGATCACATTCATCGCGATGCCGCCAATCATGACAATCAGACGCTGCCACGCTGGTTTTGAACGGAATTCCCAGGGCTTTGGCTCTTCCTTGAGCTTCTCGGTATCCAGCGACTCGTCCACCATCCCCGATATCTTGACAAATCCGCCAAGCGGAACAGCCCCGATGGAATACTCCGTTTCTCCTTTCTTAATCTTGAATATTTTTGGCGGGAAGCCGATGGAAAACTGCTCCACGCGCATGCCAAAAAGCTTGGCAAAAAACATATGCCCCGCTTCGTGAATTCCCACCAAAATTGATAAGCTCAGGATGATCTGAGCTGCCATTACTAATGCGTCCATTTATTTGCTATTTCTTGTGCTATAATTCTGGTTTCCCTGTCGGTCTCAATATAATCGTTAAAATCAGGCGAGGGGATGTAGGGCATCCTGTTCATGCATTCCTCAATGACGTCGGAGATCTCAAGGAAACCGATCCTGTCATGCAAAAACTCTGCCACCGCCACTTCGTTGGCGGCGTTCATCACGCACGGCGTATTCCCGCCCTTTCTTGCCGCCTCAAATGCAAAGGCAAGATTGCGAAATGTGGTCAAATCCGGCTTCTCAAAAGTTAACGCAGGGTACTCGGCAAAATTAAATCGCGGGAAATTCGATTCGTACCGGCTGGGGTAACTCAGCGCAAACTGTATCGGGAGCCGCATGTCGGGCAATCCCATCTGGGCTTTGATCGATCCATCCCGGAATTGCACCATCGAATGAATGATCGACTGCGGATGAACTACCACGTCGATATCTACGGGATTCATGTCGAACAGCCATTTTGCCTCAATCACTTCCAACCCCTTGTTCATGAGCGTAGAAGAGTCGATGGTAATCTTGGCCCCCATATCCCAATTGGGGTGCTTCAAAGCCTGTTCCTTCTTCACCGTTTTCAGGAATTCCCGGTCTTTGCCTCTGAACGGCCCGCCTGACGCCGTAAGATACAACTTTTCCACCTCATTGTTCTCCTCGCCAATCAGGCATTGGAAAATCGCCGAATGCTCAGAGTCCACCGGCAATATCCTGACGCCTTTTTTCTTCGCCAGGTTTGTCACGAGCTCGCCCGCAACCACAAGCGTTTCCTTATTGGCCAACGCGATGTCCTTACCACATTCTATCGCTTTCAACGTAGGCGCCAGGCCGGAAAACCCCACCATAGCGGCTACCGCCATGTCAAACTCGATTTCCATCGCTTCAACAATCGCGTCTGCGCCGACCCTGGCCTCCACCCCCATTGAACGCAGCGCATCCTTTACCTTGTCGTAATGATTTTCATTTCCAATCACCGCCACTTTCGGGCAAAATTCTTGGCATTGCCTCACCAAAAGGTCGGCATTGTTGTAAGCGGTCAACACCTGCACTTTGAATTTACCGGGATTCGCGCGAACCACTTGCAACGTCTGCGCGCCAATCGATCCCGTAGATCCCAGGATGGCGATATTTTTTTGAGCGGAATCTTCCAATGATTAAAAATAAATCGTCATTTAACAACGTACTTCAACAATTCGTCGGCAATCTGTCTGTCGTTAGACAAGCGGGGCGTCTTGTTCTGGCCGCCAAGTTTGCCCTGCGATTTCATATAATTTCTGAATGCGTCCCTCTGCAGCGGAATCACCTTCAGGACGTCCAAAATTTTTCCAGAAATCAGGTCGTCGTAATATGTATTTAACTGCTGAAGGCGCAAATTTATGTCTTTTTCAAAAGCGTTCAAATCATTGGGGGGATTTGAAAACTCCACATACCATTCATGCCGGGGCGCCCCTTCTTCGGGGTTTACCTGCGGCGCCACGGTAAACTCCACGATCTCCGTCTCAGGATGCCGTTCCAGCGCATATTTCATCGCCTGTTCCACTTCCTCGCCGATCACATGCTCGCCAAAAGCGGAAATAAAATGTTTGATTCGCCCGGTCACCGCCACTCTGTAGGGCTCCGTGGAGACAAACTTTACCGTATCGCCAATCGAATAGCCCCAAAGCCCCGCATTGCTGTTGATGACTACGGCGTAATTTTTATTCAGTTCCACTTCTTCTATGCTAAGCCGGACGGGCTTTTCTTTGAAATATTCTTCCACGGGAATAAACTCGAAGAAAATACCGCTATTGAGCAACAACAGCAGCCCTTCCTCTTTCTGCGAATCCTGAAATGCGATAAACCCTTCCGACGCGGGATAGGTTTCAATAGAGTCGACCTTTTTTCCAATCGACTCGAACATTTTACGCCGGTATGGCTCGAAATTGACGCCGCCATAAATCAACATCGAAAACCCCGGAAATACATCCTTTATTGGCTTCCCAGTCCGCTGAACGATCCGGTCAAAATACATCTGCACCCAGGGCGGGATTCCGGATATCAGCGTCATATTTTGGTCGATGGTTTCGTCGATGATTCTCTCCAGCTTGGTTTCCCAGTCTTCTATGCAATTGGTCTCATAGCTGGGCATTTGATTGGTCCGCAAATACCCGGGCACGTGATGATTGACGATTCCCGAAAGACGTCCTGTTTTGACGGGCCCCTTCATATCGAGAACCGGACTGCCGGACAGGAAAATCAGCTTTCCGTCGATAAAACCGGCGCGGCCGGTTTCGTGGATATAACTCAGGATGGCGTCCCTTGCGCCGTTGATATGGTTGGGTATGGAGTCGCGGGTGATCGGAATGTATTTAACGCCGGATGTCGTGCCCGACGTTTTTGCAAAATAAATGGGAAGCCCCTTCCACAGCACATCCCGCTCGCCGCCGATGATCCTTTCGATGTACGGCCTGATCTGCTCGTATTCCCGAACAGGAACATTTTTCCGGAAGTCGTCGTAATTTTTAATCAGGTCAAAACCATGTTCTTTGCCGAATTTCGTATTTTTACCGCCGTCAATCAATTGCCGGAACACCCTTTCCTGCGTCTTAAATGGCTGAGACGCCCATTTCTTCTGGGCGGAAATTACATAAGACGCCAGCGGTTTGCTAAAAAAAGATCTGATTCCCATAGGCGGCAAAAGTAATAAATTTTAAACGATGGCTAAACGCCGGAAAAGAAAATCAAACGCGTGGGGCAAACAACCATTACAAGGTTCCTAAAGCCGCGCCAACGCGAATCGAATAGCGAAAAATGAATATCGCGGCATGCGCAATTTGCGTTTTATTTTTAAAAAACCTATCGACAAAAAATGAAACAGACGTTAAAAATTGTTGTGATCGGATTTTTTTCAGGCATCCTGGGATCGTATGTGCACGACAGGATAGCCGGGGAAGTCAGGGAAGATAAACCGCTCGTTTACGCGAGCCGGAAAACGGACTCTCTGCCTGTCGCTTTCACTCCCGTGCATATCGAAACCCAGTCTCCAAAGGTTGAATCGATCACAAACGTGGTGGAGCGCAACTTTGTAGAGGCGTCGAAAATAAGCGCGCCCACGGTTGTCTATATCAAAACCACCTCTCAAAACCAATATGGATATAGCTGGTTCGACTGGTTTTTTGGCGACAGGCGGGGCCAATCGATCAGCAGCGGATCGGGCGTGATATATACGCCGGACGGATATATCATCACCAACAACCATGTGATTGAAAAGGCCGATCGCATCGAAGTGATATACAACAAAAGGACCTACGTCGCCGAATTGATTGGCGCCGATCCATCCACGGATATCGCCGTGCTTAAAATTGACGCAAAAAATCTTCCGGCCGCCGTCCTAGGTCGGTCGAGGGATGTGCAGGTAGGCGAATGGGTGATCGCCGTAGGCAACCCGTTTAATCTCGCCTCCACGGTTACCGCAGGCATTGTCAGCGCCAAAGGAAGAGAAATCAACATCCTGAAAAGCGATTTCCCCATCGAATCGTTTATTCAAACCGACGCGGCCATCAATCCGGGCAACAGCGGCGGAGCGCTGGTGAATATTAAAGGCGAACTGGTTGGCATCAACACCGCCATTCTCTCCCGCACCGGCTCCTATACAGGTTATGGCTTTGCCGTGCCCGTGGACATTGTCAGGAAGGTGGCCGACGATATGATCAACTATGGCGAAGTGCAAAAGGCTTTCCTTGGCGTGGACGTGGTGGACATCAACGCCGAAATTGCGGAAAAGATAGAGGTGGACGATTTTGCCGGCGTGGCGGTGACGGCCGTGCAGCCAAACTGGGCCGGCGACAAGGCGGGCATCCAAAAGGGCGATGTAATTCTCAAAATCAACGGCAATCCGGTGAACGCCCGCAGCGAATTTGAAGAAGCCCTGAGCTATCATTCACCGGGAGATAAAATCACCGTCACCTACAAGAGGGATAAAAAACTGTATGAAAGGCAAACCACGCTCACCAACCGGTTTGGCTCGACCAGCCTTGTTAAACGCGACATCTATCTGTCGGAACGACTTGGAGCCACGCTTGAGACGCTTTCCGACGAGGAAAAAGATATGCTTGGGATCAAATCCGGCGTGCGGGTCAGCCAGATCCGGGGCGGATTGATCGGCAGGTTGGGCATCCAGGAAGGCTTTATCATCACCCATATCAACAAAAACCCGGTGATCGACGCCCGGCAATTCGAAAACAACCTGTTGAATATCAGAGGCAGGGTGGTAATCGAAGGCATGAATTCAAGAGGAATGAAAGGGTATTATTCGTTCTATTTTTAGGCTGCCGGTCGCTTCGGGCATAGAGCGAGGAGGGATTCATTCCTCATTCCTCCATCCTGGACTTGCGAACTGCTGTCATGAATCGAACGAATCAACAAACCCAGAAACCAAAAAAAAGGGCTCCAATAAGGGGCCCCTTTTTTAAAAGCATTTTTTCTTCCAAATGGCTTATAAAGCTTTTTCGTATCTTTTTCCGACTTCTTCCCAGTTTACCACATTCCAGAATGCGGCGATGTATTCCGGGCGCCGGTTTTGATACTTCAGGTAATAGGCGTGCTCCCAGACGTCGAGACCCAGAATCGGGGTCCCCTTGAAATCGGACACGTCCATGAGCGGGTTATCCTGGTTGGGGGTGGATCCTACGACAAGCTGTCCGCCGGAAACGGCGAGCCATGCCCATCCCGAACCAAAACGGGTGGCCGCGGCGTTGGAAAATTCTTCCTTGAATTTGTCAAACGACCCAAATTTGGAGTCGATCGCTTCAGCCAGCTTACCCGTGGGTTTGCCGCCGCCATTTGGAGAAAGAATCGTCCAGAAAAGCGAGTGGTTGTAATGGCCTCCCCCATTGTTCCTGACGACTGTCCCATATTTGCCGACGTTTTTCATGATTTCCTCAAGGGACTTGTTTTCCGCATCGGTTCCTTTTATCGCTTCGTTCAATTTAGCGACATACGCTGCGTGATGCTTTTCGCGGTGAATTTCCATTGTTTTTGCATCGATATGGGGTTCCAGCGCATTGCTTGCATAAGGTAAGGCCGGTAATTCGAAAGCCATAATTTCTAAAAATTTTAAGTTAAACAATCAATTAAAAAGATTCTCAAAAATCTATTATTCTCTCAGGTTCTTAAAAAAACCGTCGAGTAAACTCTTACATTCGTCTTTTAATACTCCTTTTTCTACTACTGTTTTAGGATGCAAAATGTTGGAGCCTGTTCTTGAATATCCTCTCAGGATATCGTCGGTTCCGTAAACCAGTTTGCCAATTTGAGCCCAAAATAGGGCCCCAGCGCACATGACGCAGGGCTCGAGCGTGACGTACATGGCGCATTCCGGCAAATATTTGGCTCCTATGTAATTTGACGCTGCCGTAAGCGCGATCATTTCGGAATGCGCGGTGACGTCGTTTAGAGTCTCCGTCTGATTGTACGCCCTTGCGATTATTTTGTTGCGGCAAACCACCACGGCGCCAACGGGGATTTCGCCTTTGCGATAAGCCTTCTCAGCCTCTTGCAAAGCCTGTCGCATAAAATATTCGGAGGAGTGAACAGACAATTCCATTAAAGACCCGGTTTAATTTTGACGCTCTCCATAATTGCAGCGGCCGCCGCCTGCCATTGTTTTTTATTTGCCGCCGGGCATGAAAATGTAAACACAGCCGTCTTGCCGTTCAAAAACGCGTATTGAATATAGTTGTATCGCGCCATCGGAGACGCCGCGGTCGCAGCGGTCTCGTCAGGATTCAGCGACGACATGAATTCGAATACAATAAACGGCCTCCCGTTGATCTCGTCGATCTCCGATTGAATGAAGGAGACGGAATCGTACAAGCTAAGGATTCTGGCCTGGTAGAACTGCCGGGGCAATTGCAGATCGTCCGAGGTCCAGTTGGAAGCAAAGACGTTTGCGGCGAAATCCGCCGTTCCGTCGGCGCTGGCGTATGCCGCGATGGGAAGTTGCGAGGAAACGTATTTCCTTATCAAATCCTCCGAAGACAAAGGCCTGAAACCCGCCGGCAAATCAAGCGAAATATATTTGCCGATCTTTATCTTTTCCATTTTCAAATCGGCATCCTGGATGAACAGGCCCGCCAATAGCGCGAAAACTAACAATTTCATTTTGCTTCAACATTCTGCCAAAGCAAAAATAGGAAAATTTCACAGAGGGCAAAGCGGGAAATACGCCGCCTGCAAACCAAATGCATTTATGCCGGCTGAATCCCGCGGTTATACGGATGGCGCCGGGCGGCTCCTTTTTGAAAGCACGTAGAACGCGTGAATCGCTCCAGGCAGCCAGCCGACCAAAGTAAGCAGAAGGTTTAGCCAGAATTTTCCGGACAGGCCAAAACGCAACGCCACCGGAAGGGGCGGCAAGATAATGGCGAATATGATTTCGAGTATGCTCATGGCGAATATCAAATTGAATAAAAAAAGCGCTATCTGCTCATTAAACTCCCTCCCGGCCGCCTTGTTTTCAATGAGAATTGTTCAGGAGCCGCCTTGAAAAAGACGTTCCATTCCATACCCATCCCGGTTCCATGATTTTGATTTGTATGAAACATGCCGGCCCGGCTTTGACGATGGACGTTTTATTGGCTATTTTTGCCAATCTTTTTTATTTTATCAAAACTCGATCGATTATGAGCTTGAGCGAACAGGAATTGCGGCGCAGGGAAGAGAAGAAGGAACTTGAAAAATTGGGCATACAGCCTTATCCGGCGGAACTTTTTGACGTCACCGCTTATGCGGCCGATATCAAAAAGGATTTCGACCATTTCAGCGGGGAAGACAAGGAATATTCGCTGGCCGGAAGGATTATGAGCCGCAGAATCATGGGGTCGGCGTCGTTTGCCGAAATCCAGGATACGACCGGAAGGATTCAACTCTACATAAAAAGGGACGACTTATGCCCCGGCGAGGACAAGACGTTCTATAACACTGTTTTTAAAAAGCTGCTGGACATAGGCGACATTATCGGCGTTAAAGGATTTGTATTCAAGACCCAGACCGGGGAAATCTCGGTCCATGTGAAGGAGTTGAAAATCCTGGCCAAATCGTTGCGCCCCCTGCCTGTCGTGAAAGAGTCGGTGGATGAAACCGGGAAAGCGAGAGTCCACGACGCCTTTTCCGATCCTGAAATGCGGTACCGGCAGCGTTATGTGGATCTGATCGTCAACCCGTCGGTGCGCGACACTTTCAGAAAAAGGACGCAACTCGTCAATTCTATTCGCAACTTCCTGAACGCCAAAGGATATCTTGAAGTGGAAACGCCCGTTCTCCAACCGCTGTATGGCGGAGCGGCGGCACGGCCGTTTAAGACCTACCACAACACGCTGGACACGACCTTGTACCTGCGCATCGCCAATGAACTGTACCTGAAAAGGCTGATCGTAGGAGGGTTCGACGGCGTGTATGAGTTTGCCAAAGACTTCCGCAACGAGGGCATGGACCGGTTCCACAATCCGGAGTTCACCCAGGTGGAACTTTATGTGGCTTATAAAGACTACCTGTGGATGATGGATACGTTCGAGGAAATGATTGAGAAAGCGGCCTTGGACCTGCATGGAACCACCAGCGTCCAGGTTGGCGAACACGTAATCGACTTCAAAAGGCCATGGAAAAGGCTCACCATGTTCGACGCTATCAAGGAATTTACGGGCATCGATATTTCCCGGCAGGATGAAAAACAACTGGCGGAAACCGCGGCGAAACTGGGCGTCCATGTGGATGAAACCATGGGCAAGGGCAAGATCATCGACGAAATATTTGGCGAGAAGTGCGAACCCTTCCTGATTCAACCCACCTTTATTATGGATTACCCGGTTGAAATGTCGCCGCTCGCCAAAAAGCACCGGTCCAAAGAAGGGCTTGTGGAGCGTTTTGAAGTGATTTGCAACGGCAAGGAAATTTGCAACGCTTTTTCAGAATTGAACGATCCCATCGACCAGCGGCAGCGGTTTGAAGAGCAACTTGAATTGGGAAGAAGGGGCGACGAGGAAGCCATGACGCTCGACGAGGACTTCTTAAGAGCGCTGGAATATGGCATGCCTCCTACGGCGGGTCTCGGCGTGGGCATAGACCGGCTTACCATGATCATGACCAACTCAAAATCTATTCAGGACGTCATCTTTTTCCCGCAAATGAAGCCCGAAAAGAGAGCGGCCGCCAGCCCGGAAAAGGATTTCGTCTCGGCCGGAGTGAGAAAAGAGCTTATTCCCGCGCTTGAGAATATGGGGATCGTTTCCGTGGAACAGCTCCGCCAGAGCGCGCCGAACAAGGTCTTCAACGATCTTTGCGGCATGATGAAGAAATTGAAAATGAACGACGTCCCCCGTCCTACCCTCGACGAAGTGAAGGGATGGATGGAAGATCATGGGGAGTAAGACATGGCATGAGGCGAGGCGGGGATCAATCCTCGCTTTCAATGATTCCCGCAGCATCCCGTCCGATCCGCCCAGGATGAGTCGCCGGTTTGCAGCAAGAACCCGGAGTAGCGGTTTTTAAATAATCCGGGTTTTAGTCCCGAAATTTCATTTACACAGTTTGATGGAAGCTTCCAACGCTTCCTTTTTTATTCTCCAGCCCTGTTTCAGAAATCCGGCATTGCATCCTTAACATTCACGGTCGAGCCTCAAACACTGAACGTTCAATCTCAGACATTGAGCGTTGACCCTCAGACATTGAGCGTTGACCCTCAGACATTGAACGTTGACCCTCAGACATTGAACGTTGACCCTCAGACATTGAACGATGACCCTCAGAGATTGAACGTTGACCCTCAGACATTGAACGATGACTCTCAGACATTGAACGATGACCCTCAGACATTGAGCGTTGACCCTCAGACATTGAACGTTGACCCTCAGAGATTGAACGTTGACCCTCAAACATTGAACGTTGACCCTCAGAGATTGAACGATGACCCTCAGAGATTGAACGTTGAGCCTCAGACATTGAACGTTGACCCTCAGACATTGAACGTTCAATCTCAGACACTGAACGTTGACTCTAGGACAATGAGCGTTGAATCTCAGACATTCAGCGGAGCGTCTTGACGGATTGACTGCGGATTGGCCGGCGCGAGCGCCGTCAGCCGGTGACGCACCCTTCCGACGCGCTGGAAACTGCGTCAATGTATTTCTTCAGGACGCCGGTTATAGCCTTATAGGGAGGTTTTTTCCATAATTTCCTTCTTTCCTCAATTTCATTTGGCGAAAGCTCCACATTAATCTGGTTTCTGGCGGCGTCAATAGAAATGATATCGCCGTCCCTGATCAGGGCGATGACGCCTCCTTCCGACGCTTCGGGCGTAATGTGGCCTACGACAAACCCGTGCGAACCTCCTGAAAAGCGGCCGTCGGTGATCAACGCCACCTCTTTGCCCAGGCCGGCCCCCATCACTACGCTGGTGGGTTTGAGCATTTCGGGCATACCCGGGGCTCCTTTTGGCCCGGCGTACCGGATCACAATCACGTCGCCCTTTTTCACGGTTTTACCAATATTCTCTACCGCTGTAAACTCGTCGTCAAACACCCTGGCCGGTCCGCGAAACGATTCGCCCTCTTTTCCGGTAATCTTCGCCACGGCCCCCTCCATGGCGAGGTTGCCATAGAGGATCTGGATATGCCCTTTCTTTTTGATGGGATCGCTAAACGGCCTGACGATCGTCTGTCCTTTTTCCAGGTCGGCCGCTTCCTCCAGGTTTTCGCCGAGCGTCTTCCCGGTGACGGTAAGGCATTGGCCATCGAGAAAGCCCTCTTTGAGCAGGTATTTCATCACGCCCGGCGCGCCGCCAACGGCGTGCAGGTCTTCCATCAGGTATTTCCCGCTGGGCTTCAAATCGGCGATATAAGGCGTCTGGTCGCTAATACGCTGAAAATCGCGGAGAGACAGATCGACATTCACCGCCTTTGCCATTGCCAGCAGGTGGATCACCGCATTGGTGGAACCGCCAAGGGCCATAATCAGCGTAATGGCGTTTTCAAAAGCCCGCCTGGTCATGATATCGCGCGGCCTGATGTTTTTCTCGAGCAGGTTCCTGATCGCGCGGCCTATTTCTGCGCACTCGAGCCCTTTTTCTTCGCTTACCGCAGGGTTTGAAGAAGAATAAGGCAGCGACATCCCCATGCACTCTATCGCCGAAGCCATTGTGTTGGCGGTGTACATTCCCCCGCACGCGCCGGGACCCGGGATGCTGTTTTTGATGATTCCCCTGTAATCTTCGTCGGGCATCCCTCCCTTCAACCGTTCGCCATACGCCTCGAAGGCGGAAATAATATTGAGGTCCTGCCCTTTCCACCGTCCTTTTTTCACCGTTCCGCCATAAACGAGGATCGCCGGCCTGTTGAGCCGCCCCATGGCGATCAACGATCCGGGCATATTCTTGTCGCAGCCCGCTATTGCCACCACCGCGTCATAGTATTGGGCGCTGACCACGGTTTCGATGGAATCGGCAATAAGCTCGCGGGAGGGCAGCGAATATTTCATTCCGTGGGTTCCGTTGGTGATGCCGTCGCTGACGCCGATCGTATGAAAAATCAGTCCATACATGCCTTCGGCGTCCACTGCTTTTTTCACTCGTTCAGCCAGCCCGTTCAGGTGCATGTTGCACGGATTCCCCTGAAAGCCCATGCTCGCAATGCCCACCTGGGCTTTTTTCAGGTCGCCGTCGTTCATGCCTATCGCATAAAGCATCGCCTGCGCGGCCGGCAGGCTGTCGTCCTGGGTAATCGTCCGGCTGTGCCTGTTTATTTCTTCGCTCATGTTTGTTTATTTTTTGACTAAGAATTCCGTTCTGTTCTCATGGAAGCGTAATAAAAACCGATTTCCGTTTGGCCGGGATCAGATTCTTTGTCCTGTGTCCTTTGCCGTGCACGTCTTCCATCAGCAGCACGTCGCCGGCGGTAAATCTTCGCTTTTCGCCAAGCGACGTCTCGATTTGGATGGCCCCGTCGAGAAGGATGATATATTGCCGTCGCGGCGCGGTATGAAGATCGTAGTTGTAGCCGGCGTCCACTTCCCTGAATATCGCTTCCTTCACGGGGATGGATTCTGAAAGCGAGCCGATCGCTCCCGCTTCGCGCAAAGGAATATCAATGTCTTCGAAGTGACTTTCTCCCGCTTCGTCTGAATATACGCGCGTAATCCTGAACATTTTCTTTTTCATTTTAGATATGAAAAATTAACTCATTGGCCATGTTAATTTCGTCTTCGCTGATGGTATGCGCCTTGCCCACATACATCTTGGCGGTCACATTTGCATTCATGTTTTTCAATATCCCCGCGGTCTTCTTCACTCTTTCAGCCGGAACGTGGGGGTCGGGGTCGTTTGACCCGATAAAAATGGGCGTCCCCTGAAAATCGCCCGCGTACCTGTCGCGATAAATCCTGTCGCCAATCAGGCCGCCCGTAAAAGCCGCCACGCCGCCATACCGCCGGGCGTTTCTTGCGACAAACTCAAGGGCAAGGCAAGCGCCCTGCGAAAAACCCGCAAGAAAAATATTTTCAGACGCCATGCCCTTTTCCGATAAGTCGGCGACGATCTCCGTCAAGAGGCTCAACGCCGACGACAGCCAGGGCTCGTTTTCTTTTACAGGCGCCAGGAAAGACTTCGGATACCAGGCGTTGTTGGCCGCCTGGGGAGCCAGAACGGCAAAACCTTCAACATTCAAATACTGGGAAAGCGTCAGGACGTCTCGGGCGGAACCGCCGCGGCCGTGCAGCAGAATCAGCGCTTTCTCCGCCGTATCTACATTTCTGCCCGTCCAGACAATATTTTTTATATGCATGACTACCTGAAATTGCCGGGATTTAGTTCGACAGGCTCAAGGGAATTTTGGATTCTTTGCCGGAACGATTCATATTGAGGGGGCAGCTTCAGCTCCTCGCCCAGCCGCTCCACAGGTTCGTCCACGGCAAACCCGGGCTTCTCGGTGGCCGCTTCGAACAAGACTCCGCCCGGTTCCCGGAAATAGATAGATTTGAAATACTGGCGGTCAATAATTGGCGTCGGGTTTAATCCTTCCGACGCGATCCGGCGCCGGGCCTCTTCCTGGCTTTTCTCATCGGGCAACGCAAAGGCGATATGATGCACCGTTCCTCCGCCGTTAAGTCCCTTCCGGCTGTCGCGCGCCGCCAGGATATCCACATAATGCCCCGGCGCATCGGAAGCCGCATACCGGAAGCGTCCGCCTTCTTCCGCCGTCAGTTCATGATCGAGCAGGTTGGTTAAAATGGCGGCGGTACGTTCGGCAAACGTCTCCCAAATTTCAACGCTGTAGAAGCCTCTTATGCTGTACTCAAGGGGAATGTGTCCATAAGAAAAACCGGGACGGTCGTCGCGATCGGTAAAGACCAACTCCAGGCCAAGGCCGTCATGGTCTTCGAACGCGATGTACGATTCGCCAAACCGTTTCTTTGCGGTTTGGAAACCAATCCTGAATTGGGTTAACCGTTTTTCCCAATAATCTTTTGCCGCCGCCGGAACCGAGAAAGCGATGGTGTTCAGCATGCCTGTTCCTCGTCTTCCCCTGACGATTCCGGGATAGGGAAAGAAGGTGAGAATGCTGCCGGGAAGCCCATACTCGTCGCCGTAATAGAAATGATATACTTCCGGCGCGTCGAAGTTCACGGTTTTCTTTAAAAACCTCAAACCGAGAAGGCCCGAATAAAAATTTATGTTGGCCTGAGGATCGCCGGCAAGCGCCGTAATGTGATGAATTCCTGTAAAAAGCTTTGACATAATTTAAGTTTAAAAAAATGATAACTAACCAGCGCCGCCTGTGTTTGGCAAGCGGACTGCGCTTACCAGTATTTTCGGGATTCCTTTTGCAAGTCTTTTGAGAACCGGAAAATATGGACGCTCAACAAAAACATAACGGCGGAAACCGCCAACGAGTTGCGACCCCATATCAACCACCCAATGAGGGGACTTAAAAAGAAAACAGCGGCCACAGAATATCCGATAGCCGCCATTGCGCCCACGCCCGCCTTAACGATTGGAAAGTACCACGCCCTTTTAAAAGCCTCGTTGTTTCTTTTAAATTCTTCATATCGCATTCGCGCATATTGAGCCACTCTTTCGCGGCGTAAGGTTTCAGGATCGGAGGGAACGCTCCATGCGACGCCGCTGTAAGCGACTCCCTCATCCTTTTTGTCCATTAACGCTTCATAATACGCCTCCGTGATTTCAATAAACCTTTCCTTCGCATCGGGCGCGTGGTTCCGGTCTGGGTGAAACTGTTTGGCCAGTCTTCGGTATGCATTTTTAATCTCCGTTTCAGAAGCTTCCCGGCTCACCTGCAATATGCGATAATACTTTTCCATCCCCAGAAGACTATCTTCCTTCTTCCTTCAGGCGCTTCATCCAAACCTTTAATAGCCCGGCGACGCTGATGGCGTCTGTAATTTTTCCGCTCATCGCCCATTCCACCGCTTCCGGA
>Ga0207873_1002589_pt1 | contig 14499 bp, 13 predicted proteins | sample BGWIniCompost_FD_187373 | JGI IMG/M metagenome (GOLD analysis project Ga0207873, IMG submission 187373) | Cellulose adapted compost microbial communities from Newby Island Compost Facility, Milpitas, CA, USA - BGW Initial Compost (SPAdes)... ...
TCGGCCGCGAGATCAATTTGATCCACAACGACCTCAAGGTGCCGTACTCGGATCAGTACAGTCTCGGGATTCGCAATCGCTTCCAGTTCGGCAATCAAGACTGGAACACGTCGCTGACGCTCGCCTACATCGAGTCGAAGGACGGCATCGTGTTCTTGCTGGGCAATCGCTATCCGGACGGCAGCTTCCGTCCGCCGGGAGTGACATGGGGCTCGCAGCCGTGGGGCAACGGCATCCCCGGCCTCGGGCTCTTGTTGCTCGCGAAGAACGGACTGTCGACTCGAGCGACCTCCGTGCTGCTGCAGGCGGAAAAGCCTTACTCGACGGAGTCGGGATGGAGTGCGACGTTTGCGTACACGTTCACCGACGCGAAGGAGAACCGCACGAATATCGCGTCAATCGACGAGCACTACATTTTCGACTATCCCGATGTCGAAAGCTTCGGCTGGCACACCTCGACGGGCGTGCCGAAGCACCGCTTGGTCGCGACTGCGATCGTCGATGCGCCTTGGGACCTGACGTTGTCCACGAAGCTGACGCTTTCGAGCCCGCTGGAGTACGAAGCGGTGAACTGCTTCGACGCGGAGAGCTTCGATCACTGCTTCTTCCAGAACTTCAAGCCCGATCGCAACATTGGGTTCAAGCAGTGGGATTTGGCCCTACAGAAGACGTTCAGCGGTTGGTCGAACGATTTCGGCGTCAGCGTGCGTGCGGATGTGTTGAATGTGCTCAATTGGGAGAACCCGAGTTCTTTCGACACCTGGCGCGGAGGTCCGGGCGAGCCGAACGTGAATCACGGCATCGCGACGGGGTACTATCAGCCGACGCGCACGTTCAAGCTCTCGGTGAGTGTGAACTGGAGATGAGGCAACCCGACGATCGTCGGCCTCGAACCGCGAGCGGCCGCGAGCTCACGGCGCACGAGCGCGTCGGGTAAATGGGGTAGTGAGTGAACCGGAAGCTGTGAGCAGAGGACCGCGCATGACTTCAACCTTCAAGGCACGATGAATCCGAGCCAGCGGCTGACGCGTGGTCTGCTGAAGGCGCTGATCGGTTGTCTTCTCACGCTCCTTGCATCGGGGGCTCGCGCTGCCGACTCGCAGCCCCCGGGCATCGTCGTGCAGGGCACACGAGTCTACGACCCGGAGCGCGATGGCGATCCGTTCGTGAACAACTTGCAGCGGCGCACCTTCCGATATTTCTGGCAGACCGGGAATCCCAGGAACGGTCTCGTGCCGGATCGTTTTCCGACCCCTTCCTTCGCGAGCATCGCAGGCGTGGGCTTCGCCTTGACGGCTTACGTCGTCGGGGCGGAACGCGGCTACATTTCCCGTGCGCAAGCGCGCCTGCGCACGCTTCGCACGCTGCGCTTTCTTGCACGCTTGCCGCAAGGGCCGGAAGAGAAAGGCGTCGCAGGGTACAAGGGGTTCTTCTACCACTTCCTGCACATGCACAACGGCGAGCGCTTCGGAACGACCGAGCTGTCCACGGTCGATACGGCGCTCCTGCTCGGCGGCGTGCTGCTCGCGCAAACCTACTTCGATTCGAACAGCCGCTCCGAGCGCGAGATTCGCAGACTCGCGCAGCAACTGTACGAACGGGTGGATTGGGTGTGGGCGCAAAACGGCGGCAAGTTGGTCACGCTCGGCTGGCGCCCGGAAAGCGGTTTCATTCCGTTCGACTGGCGCGGGTACAACGAGGCGATGATCTTGTACATCCTGGCGCTCGGCTCGCCGACCTATCCGATCGATCCTTCCGCGTGGGAGGAGTGGGCGAAGACGTATCGAGAATCGTGGGGCGAGTTCAGCGGCCAGACATTTCTCGCGTTCGGACCGATGTTCGGACATCAGTACTCGCACGTGTGGATCGACTTTCGCGGCATCCAGGATGCCTTCATGCGGGAGAAGGGCATCGACTACTTCGAGAACAGCCGCCGTGCCGCGTATGCGCAGCGCGAATATGCGCGTAGAAATCCGATGCGCTGGCGCGGCTACGACGGCGAGATCTGGGGACTCAGCGCCTGCGACGGACCGGCGGACACGGTACAGATCTTCCACAACGAGGAGCGCGGCTTCTTCACGTACCACGCACGGGGCACGGCCGCGCCGCAGGTCGTCGACGACGGCACGATTGCACCGACGGCCGCGGTTTCCTCGATCGCATTCGCGCCCGAGATCGTCATTCCGACGATTCGCGCGTTCCGTGCGCGCTACGGCGAGCATCTGTATCAGCGATACGGCTTTCTCGACGCCGTCAATCCCAGCTTCACGTTCAAAGATGTGCCGCTGCGGCACGGCCAGGTCATCGACAACCTCGGTTGGGTCGCGAGCGATTATCTTGCGATCGATCAGGGACCGATCGTCGCGATGATCGAGAACTATCGCAGCGAGCTGATCTGGACGATCATGAAACGCAACCCGCACATCCGCCGCGGCCTCGAGCGCGCCGGCTTCACCGGGGGCTGGCTGGGTACCCCTGCGCCTCGGGAGGCAGATAAGGGCTCGAGCGAAAGGACCCGAAAGAAAGAGGACACGCCGCCCTCTGTCAATTAGTCGTCGCGTTCCTGCGATTCCGACATCCGCTACATCCGCGGCGCTTCCGATGCGCGATACTTGCGATCCGCTTGGTTGACGAGTGATTCGAGCGATATGTTTTCCCCCTGCGGCGTCATCACGATCACGACCGATTTCGGTCATCAAGGCCCGTTTGTCGCAACGATGAAGGGACGCATTCTCGCGCAGTTCCCCGAGGCTCGGATCATCGACGTGACGCACGAGGTGCCGGTCTACTGGCCCGCCGAAGCGGGCTTCTGGCTGTCGCGCGCGTTCCGCTATTTCCCGCAAGGCTCGGTTCACATCGGCGTCGTGGATCCGGGCGTGGGCACGAAGCGCGACATCGTCGCGGTCCTCGCCGAGGGGCACGTGTTCCTCGCGCCCGATAACGGGCTGCTTGCCCCGCTCGTGAACCGTGCCGAATCGCCGATCGTGCACAAGCTCGAGCTCGCGCATCTGTCGCCCAAGTTTCGGCTGCCGATACCCAGCGCGACCTTCCACGGGCGAGACATCTTCGCGCCGCTCGGAGCGGAGATCGCCGCCGGCCGGCTGACGGTGCCGGATCTTGGGCCGCGGGTTCAGGAGCTGGTCCCGTCCTGGGTGGAGGACCCGACGGTGAGCGGCGCGCAAGTCAGCGGCGTGATCATCACGATCGACCACTTCGGCAACTTGATCACGAACATCGACGGCGAGCTGTTGCAGCGGTTCTCGCGGCCGGTCGTGCGCACGGGCGGCCATGCCTTCGCGGTACGGCGGACCTACGGCGATGTGCTGCCCGGGGAGTATCTCGCGCTCGTGAACTCGTTCGGGGTGCTGGAAATCGCCCGGGCGGAGCAGAGCGCGGCCGACGCCCTGGGGCTCGGGCGAGGTGCCCCTGTCACTGTCTCCGAGGCTTGAAGAAGGCCCTTCCGACCCGATTTTCCAACCCGGCCAGCCCGGCCGGGACGCCTTCTCAGACGTGTTCTAACCCCTGTCCCGGCAGGTTCTGGCCGCGACGAACCCTTGCGATTTGGGTTGTCCAAGCAGAGTAGCCGGCGTTTTGCAATGCACCCATTGAAAACGGCCGCGCATCGTATATAGTCCGCAGGCTTCCAGCCCAGTTGTCTTCGGATGTTGTTGATTTAGAAGAACTTTTCGGGGCGGTGCCGAAGAGCGGTCGGCGCGCGCACCGGGCGCAGACGGCGGGCTGGGGCCGAGATTCGTGAGACGCCCGAGAGTCGAGCTTTCGGGTCCGTGGTGTGCGTAGGATGTGGTTAGGAGCGCATTGTGGAGAGAGACGACGATCACTTCGATCTCGATGATGACTTCGTCGCGGAGAGCGACGAAGACCAGAACTACGATCGATTCATCGACACGGGGCGGCGTGCCCGCCCGAGCGCGGCTGCGGCGAAGAAGGGCAAGGCGGCTTGGAGCAAGCTCGAAGACGTTTTGGCCGAGCGGCGGTTACAGAAAGAACTCAAAGACTTCGACGAAGAATAGAAACACCAGGGTGCGGCCCGGCAGCCGCACCCTCGGTCTCGAGCGGCGCGCGTAGCGACGCACGACAAGGCTCTCGGTTGATCGTCCGAGAAGTATCCTTCGAACAAGTATCCTTCGATAAGTCCTGACGATTGCGTGCGCAGTACCGGCGGAGGCGCGCGCCTCGCCGATCGGCGCCGGATTGTGCTCATCAATGGGGTTGCAAATGACGACGATTCCTTCCACGCCCGGCACCTCGCCGTGGGTGGTGCTCAAGTTCGGCGGCACCAGCGTTTCCTCGGTGGCGAACTGGAAAAACATCGTCGGCGTCCTGCGCGATCGATTGGCTGAAGGGTTGCGCCCGGTCGTCATTCATTCCGCGCTGTCCGGCATTACCGATCGCCTCGAGCGACTGCTCTCGCTCGCGCTCGGCGGCGACTGGCAGCCGGTCATGGATCAGATCGAACAGCGCCACCGCGACCTTGCGCGCGATCTGGGCGTGACGCCGAGCGCCGATCTCGAAGAGCAATTCAAGCGCCTGCGCCAGATCGCCGCCGGCATCGCGCTCGTCGGCGAGGTAAGCGAGCGCCTGCGTGCTCGTGTCATGGCCCAAGGCGAGCTGATGGCGACGCGCTTGGGCGCCGCGTATCTCGCTTCGCAGGGGCTCGATGTCGAGTGGGTCGACGCGCGTACGGTGCTGAAAGCCGAGCAACGCCGCGGTGCGAACAAGCGCACGACGTATCTGTCGGCGACCTGCAGCTTCGAGCCCGACTTGGAGTTGCAGCAGCGTTGGTCGCAGCCAGGCATCGTGCGAATTTCCCAAGGTTTCATCGCAAGCGACGATGCGGGCGACACCGTGTTGTTGGGGCGCGGCGGCTCGGATACCTCCGGCGCCTACTTCGCGGCGAAGCTGCAGGCGCGACGCCTGGAGATCTGGACGGACGTGCCGGGCATGTTCAGCGCGAATCCGCGCTCGGTGCCGACCGCACGGTTGCTGCGTGCCCTCGAGTACGACGAGGCGCAGGAAATCGCGAGCGCGGGCGCGAAGGTTTTGCATCCGCGCTGCATCATGCCCGTGAAGCAGTATGGGATTCCGCTGTATGTCTATGCGACGCAGACGCCGTCGCTCAAGGGCACGGTGATCACGACCCACGGCGGCACCGTCGCCGCGCAGGTCAAGGCGGTCACGATCAAGAAGAACATCACGCTGGTGTCGATGGAAACCGTCGGCATGTGGCATTCGGTCGGATTTCTCGCCGATGCGTTCCAGGTGTTCAAGGACCACGGCCTGTCGATCGATCTCGTGTCGACATCTGAAACCAGCGTCACGGTGTCGCTCGATCCGGCCGCGAACACGCTCGACCGCGCGGCCCTCGACGATCTCGTCGCGGATCTGAGCAAACTCTGTCGCGTTCAAGTCATCGGGCCGTGCGCGGCCGTCAGCCTCGTGGGTCGCAACATTCGTGCGATCCTGCACCGCTTGGGCGATGCGCTCGAGCTGTTCGAAGAGCAGAAGATCTATCTCGTCACGCAAGCCGCGAACGACTTGAACATCACGTTCGTCATCGACGAGGAGCAGGGCGATCGGCTCGTCGGCCGCCTGCACGAGATCGCGATCCGCAAGATGACGGCAGATCGCGTGCTCGGTCCGACGTGGGAGGAGCTGTACGGCGCACCCGGCAAGTCCAACGGAGTTTCGAAGCAGTGGTGGCACGATCGCCGCGATCGACTGCTGGCGATCGGTCGCGAGCATCAAGCGGCGTTCGTCTACGACCGCGCGACGCTCAAGGAGCACGCGAGCGCGCTCAAGAAGCTCGCCGGCGTCGACCAGGTGCTCTACGCGTTGAAGGCGAACTGGCACCCGGAGATTCTTCGCACCTTCGAGGCGGAGGGTTTGGGCTTCGAATGCGTCTCTCGAGCCGAAGTCGAGCACGTACTGAAGACGCTACCGGGCCTGGATCGCAAGCGAATCCTGTTTACGCCGAATTTCGCGCCGCGTTCCGAATACGAATGGGCGTTGCGCGAGAACATTCAGCTCACCCTGGACAACCTGCATCCGCTCAAGGCATGGCCCGAGTTGTTCAAGAAGCGCGAGATCTTCGTGCGCATCGACACCGGCTACGGGCGCGGTCACCACGAGAAGGTCCGCACGGCCGGCGTGCACTCCAAGTTCGGCGTGCCGCTGTTCGAGCTGGATGAGCTGCAGAAGCTCGTCGAGCGGGCGGGTGCGACGGTCGTCGGTCTGCACGCTCATGCGGGCAGCGGTGTGTTCAATGTGGACAACTGGAAGCAAGTGGGTGAAACGCTCGCGGGGCTGACGTCTCGCTTCAAGAATGTGCGCGTCATCGATCTGGGTGGCGGTTTGGGCGTGCCGGAACGTCTCGGTCAGCCGGGCGTCGAGCTCGGCGACTTGAGCGCCACGCTGGCCGCGCTCAAGGCGGCGCATCCGAAGCTTTCGTTCTGGATCGAACCCGGCCGCTACCTCGTTGCGGAGGCCGGCGTGCTGCTTGCCGAGGTCACCCAGCTCAAAGGCAAGGGCGAGGTGAGCTACGTCGGCGTGGCGACGGGAATGAACTCGCTGATTCGCCCGGCGCTCTACGGCGCGCATCACGAGATCCTGAACTTGTCGCGTCTCGATGAGGAGGCGACCGAGGTCGTCAACGTCGTCGGGCCGATCTGCGAGAGCGGCGATCAATTGGGAGTCGATCGCCTGCTGGCTCCGACGCAGGAAGGGGACATTCTGCTCATCGCTACCGCTGGCGCCTACGGTCGAGCGATGAGCTCGACCTACAACCTTCGAGAGCCGGCGGTCGAGGTGATCATCTAGACCGTCAGGGGCAAGAGCGAGGGACAGATCGAATCTGTCCCTCGCCGATTCAGCCCTTGTTCTTGTGCCGGCTTTCCAGCTCCTTCACAGCGTCGGCGAGCGATAGGTTGCGGCTCTTCAACAGCAACGCCAGGTGAAACAGCAGATCGGCGGTTTCGCCGACCAATCGGTCGTCGGGCTGCGTGACCGCTGCGAGCGCGACCTCGACTCCTTCCTCGCCAACCTTCTGCGCGATCCGCGTCGGGCCCTCGGACCACAGGCGCGCGGTATAGCTGCCGTCCGGGCGCTCGCTGATACGCTGCGCGATGACGGATTCCAGGCGCGCCAGGAAGGAGAGGGCACGTGCATCGGTCTGCGCTTCGCCGAAGCAGCTCTGCGCGCCGCTGTGGCATGTCGGCCCCTGCGGATTCGCGGTGATCAAGAGCGCATCGTTGTCGCAATCGGCCTGTACGGACACGACGTTCAGAAAGTGTCCCGACGTTTCGCCCTTCGTCCACAAACGATTCTTGCTGCGGCTGAAGAACGTGACACGTCCCTCCGAGAGCGTGGCGCGCAGCGCTTCGCGATTCATGTAGCCGAGCATCAGCACCATGCCGCTGCGAGCGTCCTGGATGATCGCGGGCAGGAGCCCGTCGCCTTTGTCCCACGCAAGGGAATCGATCTGTTCGAGTTTCATGGGCGGATCTCGATCGAGGTTTGGCGCAAATACGCCTTGAGATCGGGGATGTGCAGCGTGCCGGTGTGAAACACGCTTGCGGCCAGCGCGCCGTCGACATTCGTCTTCGCGAAGACTTCCGCGAAGTGCTCGCGCGCGCCGGCGCCGCCGGAGGCGATCAGCGGCACGTTGCAGACACGGCGTACCGCGGCGAGCTGCTCGATGTCGTAGCCCTTGCGCACGCCGTCGCTCGCCATGCAATTCAGCACGATCTCGCCGGCACCGCGTTCCTGCACCTCGCGCACCCAATCGAGCGTGCGGCGTGCGGTGTTACGCGATCGGCTCGGATCGCCCGTGTACTGATAGACCTGATACTCGCCGTCGACCGTTTGGCTGTCGATGCCCACGACGACGCACTGCGCGCCGAAGCGCGCGCTCAAACGCGTGATCAGCTCCGGGTCCGCGAGCGCGGGCGAGTTGATCGATACCTTCTCCGCACCTTCGCCGAGCACTTCCTCCGCATCTTCGACGCTGCGAATGCCCCCGGCGACGCAAAAGGGGATATCGAGGATGCGCGCGACGCGCCGCACCCAGCTGCGATCGACCGAGCGGCCGTCCGGGCTCGCGGTGATGTCGTAGAAGACGAGCTCGTCCGCGCCTTCATCGCGGTAACGGCTCGCCAAGTCGAGGATGTCTCCCACGATCACGTGATCGCGGAAGCGCACGCCTTTGACGACTTGCCCGTCCCTTACGTCGAGACAGGGGATGATGCGTTTGGCAAGAATGGTCGTAGCTCCTCGTCAGAGATCTTGTTCTCGAGCATGGCCTTGCCGCTGATGACGGCGCTGACGCCGCAATCGCGCAAGGCCCTGAGATCCGCGCCGCTCGAAACGCCGCCGGAGGCCTGCCATTGGATCGCCGGGTATCGGCGCACGGCCTGCGAGTAGAGTTCGAGGTTCGGGCCGCTCAGCGCGCCGTCGCGGTCGATGTCCGTGCACAGCACGTGTTTCAGGCCGTGCTTCGAATAACGCTCGACGGCTTCCCACAACGACGTCGTCGAGGTTTGCTGCCAGCCGTGCGTCGTGAGCAGCGGTGTGCCGGAGGCGTCGAGGCGAATGTCCAAGGCGAGCACGATACGCGAGGCGTCGATCTCTGCGAACCAGCTTGCGACTTCGATCGGGCGGATGACGGCGACGCTGCCGATCACGACGCGCTCCGCGCCCGCCGCCAGGAGCGCATCCACGCGCGCGAGCGTTCTCAATCCGCCGCCGACCTGCAATCGCACATCGCGCCGGCTCGCGAGCTTCTCGATGACGCCGCGATTGGCTTGTTCGCCGTCGCGTGCGCCGTCGAGATCGACGACGTGCACTCGGCGTGCGCCGAGCCGGACGTAACGATCGAGAATTTGCGCGGGATCGTTGGAGTACACCGTTTCCGCCGCAAAGTCGCCCTTGTACAGGCGCACGCAGCGGCCGGCTTTCAAATCGATGGCGGGAATGAGCTCCATGTGAAGCCGTCAGGACCGAACGTTGAGGAAGTTGCGCAACAGCTGCGAGCCGACACGGGCGGAACGCTCCGGGTGGAACTGCGCCCCATAGACGTTGCCGCGATTGACGATTGCGGAGAATGTTGCGCCATACGTGCACGATGCCACGGTCGCCGATCCGACGGGCGCGCAATAGCTATGCACGAAATAGACATAGTCGCCGGGCTCGATTTGCGACAGCACCGGCGAGGATTCCCGGAACTCGAGCTGATTCCATCCCATGTGAGGAATCGGTAACCCCGGTTCGGCGCGAAAGCGCTGTACGCGACCGGGCAGCAGTCCCAGGCATTCCACGTCGCCTTCTTCTGACGACTCGTAGAGCAACTGCATGCCGACGCAGATACCGAGCAGCGGCTGGCGCAGCGCGCGAATCGTCTCGATCAAGCCGGCCTTGCGCAGCCGCGCCATGCAATCGGCCGCGGCGCCGACACCGGGCAGAATGACGTGGGACGCCGTGCGCAGCACCTGCGGATCGGTCGTCAGGATCGAATCGACGCCGAGCCGCTCGATCGCAAAACGCAGCGAGGCAATGTTCGCTCCGCCGCTGTCGATGATCGCAAGTCGTGTCACAGCGTTCCCTTCGTGCTCGGCAATTCTTCGCCGGAAATGCGCATGGCCTGGCGGAGCGAACGCCCCACCGCTTTGAAGCAGGCTTCGATCATGTGATGCGTGTTCTCGCCGGTGACCTTGATGTTGATCGCCGCGCCGAGCGTCTCCGCGAGCGAACGGAAGAAGTGCGGCACGAGCTCGGTCGGCAACTGCCCGACTTGATCGCGGCCGAAGCGCCCGTCGAACACGAAGTAGGGACGGCCTGACAGATCGATCGCGACCTGCGCGAGCGCTTCGTCCATCGGCAACAGGAACCCGTAGCGGTTGATGCCGCGCTTGTCGCCGAGCGCGGTCTTGAGCGCCTGACCGAGGGCGAGTGCGCAATCCTCGACCGTGTGATGCTCGTCGATGTGCAGGTCGCCCCGACAGTGCAGCTTGAGCGAGAAGCCGCCGTGCTTTGCGATCTGCTCGAGCATGTGATCGAAGAAGCCGAGGCCGGTCGCGACTTCGATCGGCGATTCGCGGTCGAGATCGAGCTCGATGGAAATGTCGGTCTCCTTCGTCTTGCGCTCGACGCGCGCGGTGCGATTCGTCCGCGTCAGCGTCGAGGCAATTTCGTCCCAGCTCTGACCGTCTGTGCCGTTCGTGCGGATGCGCAGGCCCGCGATGCCGAGGTTGCGCGCGAGCTCCAGATCCGTGTCGCGGTCGCCGATCACGTAGCTTCGTTCGCGGTCGATCGGTTGGGAGTTCAGGTACTCATCGAGCAGCCCGGTCTTGGGCTTGCGGCAGGCGCAGTTGTCCTTCGCGAAGTGCGGGCAGATGAACTCTAGCTCGAACACGATGCCTTGCGATCGCAGCAGCTCGCGCAGGAACTCGTGCGGTTCGCGAAACGCAGGTTCCGGAAAGCTCTGCGTGCCGAGTCCGTCTTGGTTGCTGACCATGACGAACGTGTAGCCGGCATCGCGGAGCTTCAGCAGCGCGGGCACGACGCCGGGCACGAGCCGCAGCTTCTGCAGGCTGTCGATCTGCTGATCGGGCGGCTCGACGATGAGCGTTCCGTCCCGATCGATGAACAGAACCTTCTTCGCGCTCATGCGGCCGCTCCACTCGCTTGCGCCAGACCGCGCAACAGACGTTCGTTGTGCTCGGGCGTGCCGACCGAGATGCGCACGCAATTCGCGAGCCCTGCTTGCGAGCGCGGATCGCGAATGATGAGACCGACACCTGCCGCGGCGCGCAGCACGCGATCTGCATCGGTGCATTCGACGAGGAGAAAATTCGCCGCGCTGTGCCACACGCGCCGCACGAGGGGCAGGCGGGCGAGCTCGATCTCCAGGCGTGCGCGCTCTTGCAGGATCGTCTGGATGCGTTGCGCCGCTTCGGTCTGATGTGCCTTGTCGGTCAGCGCGAGAACCGACTCCACCGTCGAGGTGGGCAGCGCGTAGGGCGTGATCACGCGCGCGAGCAGACTGACGATGTCGGCGTGAGCGAGCAGGGCGCCGCAACGCGCGCCGGCCAACGCATAGGCCTTGGACAGCGTGCGCAGCACGACTAGGTTCTCGTAGCGCGGCAGCAGCGCGGTGACGCTCGGTGCTTCGGCGAATTCGATGTACGCCTCATCGACGACGACGAGCGCACGTCCGCTCAGCTCCTGGCACAGGCGCTCGATTTCCGCCGCCGGGACCAAGTTGCCGGTCGGATTGTTCGGCGAGCACACGAACACGAGCTTCGTCCCCGGCCGCCACGCGGCGAGCACGGCGGTAACATCGAGCGCGAATCCGCGCTCCTTCGACAGCGGCACTTCGATGACGCCCGCACCTTGGATACGCGCGGATACCTTGTACATCCCGAACGTCGGCGGGCAGATCAACACGCTGTCGTGCTCGGCGCGACAGAACGCGCGCACGAGCAGATCGATTCCTTCGTCGCTCCCGCGACCCGCGAGCACGTTTTCGGGCGCCACACCGTAGAGCTGCGCCAGATGATCGATCAGCTCGGCCGGCTGCGGCTCGGGATAGCGATTGAGCCCGGCGCGGCTCGGATCGCCATTCGCGCGCCACGGCATCTCGTTCGCGTGCATGCGCTCGAGCGAGGGCTCCCACGCCGCGTGCTGATACGGCTGCAGCGCGAGAATATCGGGGCGAGCGAGTTCCAGGACTTTCGTCATGAGCGTGATGCGTCCATCAACCGCGGGATAGGTGAGCGAGACGAACTTGCACGGCGTTGGCGTGCGCATCCAGGCCCTCGAGCTCGGCGATCTTGATCGCCGTGGGGCCGAGATCGCGCAAGCCCGCGGGGCTCAGTTCCTGTACCGTCATCCGCTTCGTGAAATCGGCGAGCGACAATCCGCTGTAGGCGCGCGCGAAGCCAAAGGTGGGCAGCACGTGGTTCGTGCCGCTGCAATAGTCGCCCATCGTTTCCGGTGTCCAGGCGCCGAGAAAGACCGAGCCCGCGTTGCGCACATTGGGCAGCCAGTCGCGCGCGTTCGCCGTCTGCACGATCAGGTGCTCGGGCGCGTATTGATTGCTCACGTCGAACGCAGTCGCGAGATCCTCGACGAGGATGATCCGGCTGTGGTCGATCGAGGCACGCAGTGTGCTTTCGCGGCCGAGACGCTGCATCTGCCGTTCGAGCTCGTCCGCAACGGCACGCGCCAGCGATTCGGACGTCGTCACGAATACGACTTGTGCATCCGCGCTGTGTTCCGCCTGTGCGAGCAAGTCGGCCGCGACGAACTCCGCGCGCGCCGAGTCATCGGCAATGACGAGCACCTCCGACGGTCCTGCCGGCAAATCGAGCGCGGCGCCGTCCGGATCGTTCGCGCACAGCATCTTCGCGATCGTGACCCACGAGCTGCCGGGGCCGAAGATCTTGTCGACCTTCGGAATGCTCTGCGTCCCGTAGGCCATCGCCGCGATCGCTTGCGCGCCGCTCGCCTTGAAGACCCGGGTGACGCCGCACAGCTTCGCAGCGACGAGCACCGAAGGATCGCACGTCCCGTCCTTGCGCGGTGCGCTGCAGAGAATGCGAGTCGGACACCCCGCGATCGCTGCAGGCACGGCCGTCATGATCGCCGCCGAGGGAAGCGGTGCGAGTGCAGCCGGAACATACAGGCCCACGGCATCGATGGGACGCACGTGGCGTTCGCACACGACGCCCGGCGAGGTTTCGACGACGAGGGGTGCGAGACGCTGCGCCTCGTGGAACTTCCGCACGTTCGCGATCGCGCGCTCCAAGGCACTTATTTGGTCCGCATCGAGTGCGCGCTCGGCTGCGGCAAACTCCTGCGCCGAAACTTCCAGCGCATCGAGGCTCGCGCCGTCGAAGCGCTTGGCGTAGTCGAACAGGGCCTCGTCGCCGCGCGCTCTCACGTCCGCGATGATCTCGCGCACGCGCTGCTGCATGTCTTCGGCATTCGCTTGACCCGGACGTCGAAGCGCCGCTCGGCGTTCGGCGGGGGAGAGTGCGGACCAGATGATCGGCTTCATGGCTGACTGCCGAATGCTCACGCGAGCATCTTCTCCACGGGCAGCACCAGGATCGCGCTCGCACCCGCGCTCTTCAAGCTCTCGAGCGTCTCCCAGAAGACATTCTCGCGACATACCGCGTGAACGGCGACTTTGTCCGGATTACCTTCGAGCGGCACGATCGTCGGCGACTCGCTGCCGGGCAGCAGGCGCTTGATTTCGGCGAGCTTCGAGCGCGGCGCATGCAGCATGATGTACTTGCTCTCTTTCACTTGCTGTACGCCGTCGATGCGCAGCGACAGGCGCCGGATCCAATCCTGCTTCTCCGCCGAAACCGGTACCGGCGTGCTGATGATCGCGGCTTGGCTTTCGAGAATCGTTTCCGCCTCCCACAGGTGATTGGCGACGAGCGTCGAACCGGTGGAGACGAGATCGCAGATAAAATCGGCGCGACCCAAGCGCGGTGCGATCTCGACCGCACCCGACAGCGTGACGATCTCGGCTTCGACATCCTGATCACGCAAGTAGCGCGCGAGGATGTTCGGGTAGGTGGTGGCGATGCGCTTGCCGCGCAGAGACTGCGGGCCTTTGTACTCGACACCGTCCGGTACGGCGATCGACAACCGGCAACGGCCGAAGTCGAGCGTCATCACCTGTTCGAACAGCGGGCTCACGCCGCGTGCCTGGAACGCGAGGCGCTTTTCTTCGATGACGTTGAGTCCGACGATGCCCAGATCGCACACGTCCTGCTGCACCAGGTCCGGGATGTCATCGTCGCGCACGAAAAGCACGTCGAGCGGCATGTTCTCGCCGTAGCACATCAGCTGATCCTTGCCGCGGCTGTATTTCAAGCCACACCGCACGAGTAGATCCAGCGAGTTGTCGGTGAGCCGGCCGGACTTCTGCAGCGCGACCTTGAGGCGTGTGGCTTTGTCGATCATGTGGAGATGGATGTGTGTGAAGAGTGGAGGGAGGAGCCACGAGCGCCCTGGGCTCGATGTCAGCCGGCGCGCAGTTCCTTCGTGCGTTGCACGGCGAGCGAGTATCCGCCGTTGCCGTTCGTCAAATATCGAGCGACGCGGCCGATCGTCGTGACGCTCACGCCGGTCTGCTTGTGGATCTCGCGATAGGGAACGCCCTGCTGCAGCAGGCCGACGACCGCCCAGCGGTCCGCCAGCGCCTGCAGCTCAGCCGGCGTGCATAGATCGCGAAAGAACGCCCGACACTCCTCGACCGTGCGCAAGGTCAGGATCGCGGAGAAAAGCGCGCGTTCGGCCAGCGCCTCCTGGCGCGGCGTCAAGGCACGATGTTCTTTCATGGGAAGTCGGGAGGGACGTATCAATGTACTAATGTGCTAGTACGTTAGTACAGTTTAGGAGGTCGGGTCAACCTGAGATGCGTATCGTGTGGACGTGTGGGCGTGTAGACGTAGCTGGCCGGGTGGC
>Ga0207873_1002590_pt1 | contig 14497 bp, 13 predicted proteins | sample BGWIniCompost_FD_187373 | JGI IMG/M metagenome (GOLD analysis project Ga0207873, IMG submission 187373) | Cellulose adapted compost microbial communities from Newby Island Compost Facility, Milpitas, CA, USA - BGW Initial Compost (SPAdes)... ...
GCGAAGACGTGCGACGAACTGCTCGGCACGGGCGGGGTCCTGGGCCGGCTGTGGGGGAGGATCGACTGGTACCCACAGGTGGAGCATCCGGACTGGTTCGAGCGCAGGGCGCGGATGGATGCCGAGGCCGTGGCCATCCGGGCGTACCAGACGCAGGTGATCCCGGGCCTGCTGCAGACACGTGCCTACGCGACCGCGCTGTTCGCCCGCCGCCTCGCGGATTCCGTCGAGGTGGAGGAGCGGGTCCGGGCGCGGCTGAGCCGACAGCAGCGCTTCAACGATGAGGGCGGCCCGTTCTACCTGGTCGTGCTGGACGAGACCTGCCTGCGCCACATGGTGGGCGGTCCGGAGGTGATGCGCGAGCAGTGCGCGCACCTGCTGGAGGTCGGTCGGCGCCCCAACATCCGTATTCAGGTCGCCCCGTTGGACCGCCCCGACATCGACCGGCCCGACACGTCACTGTCCCTGATCGAACTCCCCAACGGGGAGCGGTGGGTGTACTCCGAGTCCCTCGACCGAGGTCATTTCTGCCACGATCCGGCCCTCTTCACCCACCATTTGGCGACCTATGATGCTCTGCGGGCGGACGTGCTGTCAGCCCGCGATTCCGCCGCCCTGATCAGCGACGTGATGGAAGGGTACGAACATCATGACGAGCAACGATCTGAGTGCGGCCGACTGGATCAAGAGCAGCCACAGCGGCGCCAACGGCGGAGACTGCGTCGAGGTGGCCCTCGACTTTCCCGGTGCCGTTCCCGTCCGCGACAGCAAGGATCCTGACGGGCCGGTGCTGATGGTGGGCCGGGGTGCCTGGGCCGCCTTCACCGCGGGCCTGCGCTGAGAACGCGCCGCCTGACAACCTCTCCACCCAGTAAGCTCTTTCGCTCCGCAGGACGGTGAGCGAGGAGAGCGAGTGAGCGGGGGCGGGGGCTTTGAACTCAAAGGGAGCGGTGCCGATCCGCTGGAGGAGGGCGATCCGTCAAGGATCGGGCCCATCCCGCTGATCGGGCGCCTCGGCGCCGGCGGCATGGGCCGCGTGTATCTCGGTGTGCACGAAGGGCGGTACGCGGCCGTCAAGCAGGTACGGCCCTCGGTGGCTGCCGAGGACAAGGGGTTCCTGCGGCGCTTCGGGCACGAGCTGGACAACCTGTCGCGGCTGCCGGCCGAGGCGACCGCTCCGCTGCTCGCGTCCGACCGGGATGCCCAGCCCCCGTGGTTCGCCACCGCGTACGTGCCCGGCATCACCCTGAGCGACGCGGTCGAACGGCACGGCACCCTGCCCGTCGACGCGCTGTGGCTGCTGCTGCGTGAGGCCGCCGCCGCTCTGGCCCTCGTGCACGAGCGGGAGATGGTGCACCGGGACATCAAGCCGTCCAATGTGATGCTCACGCCGGAGGGTCTCACCCTCATCGACTTCGGTGTCGCCCGCGCCGCGGACCAGAGCCGGCTGACCCTGAGCGGCATGATGGTGGGCACCCCCAGCTACATGTCGCCGGAGCAGGCCACCGGGACCCGGGCGTCCAGCAGTGCCGTGGACATCTTCGCGCTGGGCTCGGTGATCGCGTACGCCGCCACCGGCACCCCGCCGTTCGGGGAGGGCTCCGGCCCTCCGGTGCTGTACCGCATCGTGCACGAGGCGCCCGACATCGACGCCCTGCGGGAGCTGGACACCGAGCTGGCCGACGTCGTGGCCTGCTGCCTCGACAAGGACTACGAGGGCCGTCCCACCGCTGCCGAACTCGTCCGGCTCGCCGACCGGCACGGCCCGTTCACCCCGCCGCTCTGGCCCGAGGCCATCACCGGAGAGCTGGCCGAACGCGCCGCCTTCGCGGCCCGCGGGGCCCCGGAGACCACAGCGCCCACGACGCCCGGACCGTCGGCTCCGAAACCGGTACCCGGACCCGGACCCGGACCCGTGGCCGCACCGAAGCCGGAAGCCGGGAAGTCCGGGCGGCAGCGTTCCCGGGTACGGCTGGTGGTGATTCCCGTCGTGGTCGTCGTCACCGGGACGACCCTCGCCTTCCAGCTCCTCCCCTACGCCTTCGACCCCGGCGACGACCGGGCACGGCCGCGTGCGTCCGCCTCGGCCACCGTCTCCGCCGGCCCCTCCCGGTCCGCGGCCGGCGCCGGGAGCTCACCGTCCGCGCGCGCGTCCGGCGAAGACAGCACCGGCGGACAGGCACCGGCGTCACCGGGAGACGCGGACCGGGCCGCGGCCGGGAAGCCGGAGGGCAAGGGCAAGGGAGACGCAGGGGCGCAGACCGGCGGCGGTGACGGGCAGACGGACGGGAACCCCGGCGGTGGCGACGCGGAGGCGGGCGGCGGCCAGGATGCCGGCGAGGTGCCCGCATCAGGGACGTTCACGCTGAAGAACGCCGCGAACGGCAAGTGCCTGGCGGCCCACTACAGCGACGCCCCCTACGACGGCTCCTGCGAGGGCGCCGGTGCCACGTGGTCGTACCAGAGCCTTCCCGGCGGCGGCTTCCGGATCGTCAGCGGGCGGTCCGGGAAGTGCCTGCAGGCGCAGACGCTCGGGCATCAGGTGCTGGCGTTCAACTGCGGGGGCCGCAACGGACAGGAGTGGCGCGAGGGCCCGGGCGGCACGCTCAAGAACACCGCGACCGGAGGCTGCCTGACCGTCAGCCCGGTCAGCGGCTACAGCGTCACCACCGAGACCTGCGACGGCTCCGCCGCACAGCGCTGGACGCGGGGATGAGGGATGAGCATTCCGGAGGGGAGGCGGACCGGTCGGCTCAGTCGGCCCTGGGGTCCTCGTCCGGGTCCCTGTCCCGCTCGCGGTCCGTGCCGGCATCGCGGTCCCGGTCCTGCCCGCGGGGCTTGTTCTCGTCGAGGGACTTCAGGAAGTCGGGGTTGTCGTCAGGGGCCACCCACTGGCCGCGTCCCACGCCGCGGGCGGCCGGGTGCCGCTTCTTGCCGGCGATGATCCACGAGATCGAGCCGACCAGCGGGAACAGCAGCACCAGGATCGCCCACAGCGGCTTGGGCATGTGGCGGACGTCCTCGTCACTCGTGCTGATGCAGTCGATGAACGCGTAGATGCTCAGTGCCAGCGGCACGAGAAACATCAGCACCCGAAGCATGGGGCCTCTCCAGCGGAAGCGGTGGGTGGTACACGGCCAGGGTAGCCGCTCGGGGATACTGGACCGCATGGCTTACGACGATCTTCGCTCCCTGCTCAGGGCGCTGGAGCGCGAGGGCGACCTCAAGCGCATCAAGGCCGAGGTCGACCCGTATCTGGAGGTCGGTGAGATCGTCGACCGGGTGCAGAAGGCCGGCGGCCCGGCGCTGCTCTTCGAGAACGTGCGCGGCTCCAGCATGCCGCTCGCCATGAACGTGTACGGCACCGACCGGCGCCTGAAGAAGGCGCTCGGCCTGAAGTCGTACAGCGAGATCAGCGACAAGATCGCCGGACTGCTCAAGCCGGAGCTGCCGCACGGCTTCGTCGGCGTCCGCGAGGCCTTCGGCAAGCTCGGCGCGATGACCCACGTGCCGCCGAAGAAGGTGAAGGACGCGCCGGTCCAGGAAGTGGTGCTGACCGGCGACGACGTGGACCTGGAGAAACTGCCCGCGCTGTTCACCTGGCCCAAGGACGGCGGCTCCTTCTTCAACCTGGGGCTGACCCACACCAAGGACCCGGAGACCGGCATCCGCAATCTGGGCCTGTACCGGCTGCAGCGCCACGACAAGCGCACCATCGGCATGCACTGGCAGATCCACAAGGACAGCCGGAACCACTACCAGGTGGCCGCCCGCAGGGGTGAGCGGCTGCCGGTCGCCATCGCCTTCGGCTGCCCGCCCGCCGTGACCTACGCCTCCACCGCGCCGCTGCCCGGGGACATCGACGAGTACCTGTTCGCCGGGTTCGTGCAGGGCAAGCGGATCGAGATGGTGGACTGCAAGACCGTGCCGCTCCAGGTGCCGGCGAACGCCGAGGTCGTGCTCGAGGGGTGGCTGGAGCCGGGCGAGATGCTGCCCGAGGGGCCGTTCGGCGACCACACCGGCTTCTACACCCCGCAGGAGCCCTTCCCCGCGCTGAAGATCGACTGCGTGACGATGCGCAGGCGCCCGCTGCTGCAGTCGATCGTGGTCGGCCGCCCGCCGACCGAGGACGGGCCGCTGGGGCGGGCGACGGAACGCTTCTTCCTGCCCCTGCTGAAGATCATCGTCCCGGACATCGTGGACTACCACCTGCCCGAGGCCGGCGGCTTCCACAACTGCGCGATCGTCTCGATCGACAAGAAGTACCCCAAGCACGCGCAGAAGGTCATGCACGCCATCTGGGGCGCGCACATGATGTCGCTGACCAAGCTGATCGTGGTCGTGGACTCCGACTGCGACGTGCACGATCTGCACGAGGTCGCCTGGCGGGCGCTCGGCAACACGGACTACTCGCGCGACCTCACCGTCGTCGAGGGCCCCGTCGACCATCTCGACCACGCCTCGTACCAGCAGTTCTGGGGCGGCAAGGCCGGCATCGACGCGACGAAGAAGTGGCCCGAGGAGGGGTACACGCGCGACGGCGGCTGGCCCGACATGGTCGAGTCCGACCCGGAGACCGCCGCCAAGGTGGACCGCCGCTGGAAGGAGTACGGACTGTGACCTCGGCCTCCGCCGCGCTGCCGCAGCAGCCGGGACGCACCAAGGCCTTCCTGCGGCTGGTGATGATCGAGCACTCGGTGTTCGCCCTGCCCTTCGCCTACATCGCCTCCCTCACCGCGATGTACCAGTGGGACAGGAACATCCACTGGGGCCGGCTGCTGCTGGTCACGCTCGCCATGGTGGGCCTGCGCACCTTCGCCATGGCCGCCAACCGGATCATCGACCGCGAGATCGACGCCCGGAACCCGCGCACCGCGCACCGGGAGCTGGTCACCGGCGCGATGACCGTGCGGCACGCCTGGACCGGCGCGCTCATCGCGCTGGTCGTCTTCCTGGGCGCCGCGGCCCTGCTCAACCCGCTGTGCCTGGCCCTCGCCCCCGTCGCGGTGATCCCGATGGTGGTCTATCCCTACGGCAAGCGGTTCACCGACTTCCCGCAGGCCATCCTCGGGCTCGCCCAGGCGATGGGGCCGGTCGGCGGCTGGCTGGCGATCACCGGGGCCTGGTCCTGGGACGCCGTCGTCCTCGGCCTCGCCGTGGGCATCTGGATCGGCGGCTTCGACCTGATCTACGCCTGTCAGGACGTGGAGGCCGACCGCAGGATCGGCGTGCGTTCGGTCCCCGCCCGCTTCGGCATCCCGGCCGCCATCTGGGGTGCCCGCGGCTGCCACGTCGTCACCACGGCCCTGTTCGCCTGGTACGCCGTGCTCACCGGCGCCGGCGCCTTCTTCTGGCTGGGCCTGCTGATTGTGGCCGCCGCATTCGTCTACGAGCACACCATCGTCCGCCCCCACGACCTCTCCCGCCTCAACCGCGCCTTCTTCTCCGTCAACGGCTTCATCGGCATCGCGCTCTTCGTCTGCGCGCTGCTGGACCTGCTGGTCCGGGGGCTGACGGTGTGACGGCCCCCGGGGCTCCCGGGACCGGGCCGGGGCAGCGGCCGGCCCGGCTTCGCCGGCCGGCGGTTGTGCCCCTAGGTGTCCCACCACGCCTCCGGCAGCGCGCGCACCAGGGGCACGAGCTGCCGCACCCGCTCGGCCGGTGTCCGTGGCGTCATGCGACCGGCGCCGGGCGGCGGCGGAAGAGGAAGGCTGCGGTGATGCCGGATATCAGGCCGACCAGGTGGCCCTGCCAGCTGACGCCCGTCTGGGTGGGGGCTATGCCCGCCAAAACGGAGCCGCCCCAGACGGCGGCGATCAGGACGGCGACCAGGATGCCGAGCGGGCGCCGCTCCACGAAGCCCGTGGCCAGCAGGTAGCCGAAGAGGCCGAAGACCAGGCCGGAGGCGCCCGCCGTGTTGCTGTGCGCCGGGGACAGCAACCACACACCCAGTCCGTCCGCCACGATGATCAGCGCGCAGACGGCGGCGAACCGGCGCAGTCCGCCCAGCGCCGCCAGGAAGCCCAGGACGAGGAGCGGGACGCTGTTGGCGGCGACATGGCCGAAGCCGAAGTGCAGGAAGGCGGCCGGGACGACGTCCGCCAGCTCGGCGGGCTCCCGCGGCACGATCCCGAAGTCGTCCAGGGCGTGACCGGTGGCCACGTCGACCGCTTCCAGCAGCCACAGCAGCGCCACCCAGCCCACCATCAGCTGGGCCGCGACCCTCATCCGGTCGCCGCGCGACCACTCGCCCCGCACTCCGGACATGGCAGCCCCCGCCTCAGTCGTCCCGTCCGGGGAACGCTCGGGCACCCTGCGCCGGTTCCCACCCTGCGGAACCGGATAGGCTCGGGGGTGTGAACCCGCTCAAGCCAGGAGAGACGGCGCGTACGCCTTGGATCGTAGGGGTGTCGGGCGCGTCCGGCACGCCCTATGCCGCCGCCGTGCTGCGTGCGCTGCTCGCCGCCGGCGAGAGCGTCGACCTGGTCGTCTCCCGTGCCTCGCGCCTCACCCTGCTGGACGAGACCGGGATCTCCTTCCGGGACGCCCACTGGCGGAACGACCTGCGTGCCTGGCTGTCCCGGGGCGCCGACGGCAAGCCGGACACGTTCACCGTGGACGTGGACGGGGACGCCGTGCGGTACTGGCCCGCGGGCGACCTGGCGGCCGGCCCGTCCTCGGGGTCGTACCCGACGAAGGGCATGCTGATCGTGCCCGCCTCCACGGCCAGCGTGGCCGGGGTCGCGCTCGGACTGTCCAAGGACCTGCTGCAGCGCGCGGCGAGCGTCACCCTCAAGGAGCGGCGCACACTGGTCGTGGCCGTGCGGGAGACCCCGCTGGGCGGCCAGACCCTGCGGCACCTGGTCACCCTCGACGACGCGGGCGCGACCGTGGTGCCCGCCTCACCGGCCTTCTACGCGGGCGCGACGCACATCCAGGACCTGGTGGACTTCGTCGCCGGACGCGTACTGGACGCGGCGGGTGTCCGGCACCGGCTCTACCGCCGCTGGCAGGGGGAGCTGGGCGGCGGCGACCGGCCGGTCTGAGCAGGACCGGACGGACCGAGCGGCGACTTCTCTCACGACTCCTCAGACCTCTTCAGACCTCTTCAGTGGAAGGTTTCGATTCGATGGACGCGGTGGACAGGCAGCTCATCCAGGCCCTCCGGGAGAACGGCCGGGCCTCCTACGCGGAGCTGGGGCGCCTCGTCGGTCTGTCGGGACCCAGCGTCACCGACCGCATCAACCGGCTGGAGGCGGCCGGTGTCATCACCGGCTACCGGGCCACCGTGAACGCCGCGTCGCTCGGTCTCGGCGTCACCGCACTGATCGGCATCTCGCTCTCCGACGCCGCCGACCACGAGGACGTGGCCCAGCGGCTGAGGGACCTGCAGGAGATCGAGGACTGCTGGTTCATCGCCGGTGACGACTCGTTCATGCTCAAGGTGCGCGCGACCGACGTGGACGGCCTGGAGAGGACCATCCGCCGGCTCTCCGGCACCAAGGGCGTCTCCCGTACCCGGACCACCATCGTGCTCTCCACCAAGTGGGAGAACCGGGTGGGCGAGCTGCCCGAAGAGGTTCACTGACCGGGGCGTACGGTGGGTCGGGTCTGTCTTCTGGGAGAGAGGTAACGGCATGGACGTCGGGCTCAAGCGCGAGCTGGAGGAGAAGGTCCGCTCCGGTGAGCGGCTGACCCGCGAGGACGGCATCGCGCTCTACGAGTCGGACGACCTGGCCTGGCTCGGCGGGCTGGCCCACGAGGTACGCACCCGGCTCAACGGCGACGTCGTGCACTTCAACGTCAACCGGCACCTCAACATGACCAATGTGTGCACGGCGTCGTGCGCGTACTGCTCCTTCCAGCGCAAGCCGGGGGAGAAGGACGCGTACACCATGCGCATCGAGGAGGCGGTCCGGCTCGCCAAGGAGATGGAGCCGGAGAACCTCACCGAGCTGCACATCGTCAACGGGCTGCACCCCACCCTGCCGTGGCGCTACTACCCGCGGTCGCTGCGCGAGCTGAAGGCCGCGCTGCCGCATGTGTCGCTGAAGGCGTTCACGGCGACGGAGATCCATCACTTCGAGAAGATCTCCGGGCTGCCGGCCTCGGAGATCCTGGACGAGCTGATCGACGCGGGCCTGGAGTCCCTGACCGGGGGCGGCGCGGAGATCTTCGACTGGGAGGTCCGGCAGCACATCGTGGACCACGACACCCACTGGGAGGACTGGTCCCGGATCCACCGGCTGGCGCACGAGAAGGGTCTGAAGACCCCGTGCACCATGCTCTACGGGCACATCGAGGAGCCCCGCCACCGGGTCGACCATGTGCTGCGGCTGCGCGAGCTGCAGGACGAGACCGGCGGCTTCCAGGTCTTCATCCCGCTGCGCTACCAGCACGACTTCGTCGACATGAAGGACGGCAAGGTCCGTAACCGGCTCCAGGCGCGGACCCAGATGGCGACGGGGGCGGAGGTGCTGAAGACCTTCGCGGTGTCGCGGCTGCTGTTCGACAACGTGCCGCATGTGAAGGTGTTCTGGGTGATGCACGGGCTGCAGACGGCGCAGCTCGCGCTGCAGCACGGGGCGGACGACATGGACGGGTCGGTCGTCGAGTACAAGATCACGCACGATGCGGACGACTTCGGGACGCCGAACAAGCTGACGCGTGAGGATCTGCTGGAGCTGATCCGGGATGCGGGGTTCCGGCCGGTGGAGCGGAACACGCGGTACGAGATCATCCGGGAGTACGAGGGGCCGGACCCGGAACGGCGGGAGGCACCGCAGCCGATGCGGGTGTGACCCGTTCCGGGTGCGGCGCCCTGGGGGCGGTGCAGTGGGACTGGGTGTGCGGGTACTCGGGGTTCATGGGTGCGTCGGAGGATGCGTACAGCGCTGAGCCGTTCGTTCCGGAGGAGCTGAGCCTCGAGGCGCTGCGGAAGGCCGCGGCGGGGTGTCGTGGGTGTCCGTTGCACCGGGATGCCACGCAGACCGTCTTCGGGGCCGGGGCCGCGGATGCCCGGGTGATGCTGCTGGGCGAGCAGCCCGGTGAGCAGGAGGACCGGCTGGGCCGGCCCTTCGTCGGGCCCGCGGGGAAGCTGCTGGACCGGGCGCTGGAGGAGGCCGGGCTATCGGCGGACGCGTATGTCACCCATGCGGTCAGGCACTTCACGTTCACCCGCGCCGAGTTGCGCAGGCGGCGTACCCACCGGGCGCCGACGCTGCGGGAGATGGCGGCCCGCGGGCCGTGGCCGGCGGCCGGGCCGGCCGTCGTGCGGCCCGCGCCGGTCGTGATTCTCGGCGCCACCGCGGGCAGGGCGCTGTTCGGTTCCTCGTTCCGGGGCGGTGAGGCGCGCGGGGCGCTGCTGGAGCGGGAGATCCACGGGCGGCCGGAGAAGCTGGTGGCCACCGTGCACCCCTCGTCGGTGCTGCGGGCACGGGACGAGGAGGAGCGGGCATCGGCGTACCGGGGGCTGGTGGCGGATCCGACAGTGGCTGCGGAGGCGCTGAGGTAAGGGGTAGGGTCGCTCTATGCCTCTTACTTTTGTGGTTGATCCCCCGGTGACGCGCGAGCTGCGGGACGGGCTGCTCGAGCTGTGGGTCGATGTCACCAACGCGGGTGGGGCGGTGGGGTTCCTGCCGCCGGTGGACCGGGAGCAGGTCCGGCCCGAACTGGTGCGGCAGTTCGCCGCCATGGCGGAGGAGCGGTCGCGGCTGCTCGTCGGGTACGACGAGGAGGGGCGCGTGGCGGCCACGGCGTTCCTCACGCGGAACACGCACCGGCTGATGACGCACTGGATCTGGCTCTACACGGTGATGGTCCACCCCGGACATCAGGGCAAGGGGTACGGGCGGGAGCTGATGGCGGCGGCGGAGCGGGCCGCGCGGGACATGGGGGGCATCGAGGCGATCCGGCTGACCTGCCGCGGCGGGCTGGGGCTGGAGCGGTTCTATGCGGGGTGCGGGTACAAGGAGGTCGGGCGGGTTCCGGGGGCGATCCGGGTGGCGCCGGGGGACGACCGGGACGACGTGATCATGGTGCTGCAGCTGGGGTGAGGCCGGTTCCGGTGGCTGAAATGGGCTGAGCGGGGCCCGCTTCGTACCCCGGTGAAAGATCGGCGTTCCGGCATGCTTCACTGGACGGTGCCTCTTTGTGCCAGAAACGGAAGAGTGGATTGAGATGCTCCGCTACACGCTGATGCGCCTCGGGATCTTCGTGGGCTGCCTCGTGGTCGTCTGGGGTCTCGTCTACTCCGGCATCGCACCGCGTGGCCTGGGCCGGTCCAACGGCCTGTGGATCGTGCTGCTCGCGCTGGTGATCTCCGCGCCGATCAGCTTTGTCGCGCTGCGCAAGGAGCGGGACCGTGCCTCGGAGCAGATCGTGCGGCGGGTGGACCGGGTGAAGGCGAACCTGGAGGCCAGCCGCAAGGCGGAGGACGGTGCGGACGAGGCGGCGCGGGCGCGGGGTGCGCAGCAGGAGGCGGAGCCCGGTGAGGGCCCGGCCGAGGGCTCGGCTCAGCAGCCGGCGCAGGGGCAGGTGCAGGGGCAGGCTTCGTAAGGTCTGTCACACCAGGCAGGGCGTGATCGGCGCCCCGGTTTCCGAAAACCCCGGAAACCGGGGCGCTTTGTGATGTGTGGGTGCTTTTCGTCTCTGGCCTGTCAAAGCAAGGCTTGGAGGAAGTCAAAGCTTGAGTGTTAGGGTCGTGGGGTGAAGTCAGCAGCCGTGTTCTCCACGCCCCGGAGTGTTCCGCTCGTGGCGCGCCTGCACGTGGATCTCTGCCGGGTCGCCTCCGCGAGCTGTCGTCCCTGAACCGCCGGGCGACGATCTCGCCGCTCCACGCATCGCAAGAGCACCGCAAGACCACCACGTCACTGTCCTTACGCGTCCCCTCAACGGAGCTGGTCCGTGTCCACGAACACGAAATCCTTCTCGCTGCCCTTCAGGGCGCCCTTCTGGGCCCAGATACTCGCCGGTCTCGTCCTGGGCGTGCTGCTCGGCTGGCTCGCCCGCAGCCAGGACGTCTCCTGGCTGGTCACCACACTGGACAAGATCGGCAGCACGTTCGTCGGTCTGCTGAAGCTGGCCGTCGCGCCGCTCGTCTTCTTCGCGATCCTGGTGTCGATCACCAATCTGCGGAAGGTCAACAACGCGGCGCGGCTGGCGTCGCAGACGCTGATCTGGTTCATGATCACGTCGCTGATCGCGGTGGCGATCGGCCTGGTCATCGGCCTGGTGACCAACCCCGGCTCGGGTACGGGGCTCACCCCGCAGGACGGGGCGAAGCCCGACAGCACCGGGTCCTGGCTCGACTTCCTGACCGGGATCATCCCGACGGACGTCATCACGCCGTTCACCGAACTCAACGTGCTGCAGATCGTCTTCATGGCGGCGGTCGCCGGTATCGCGGCGCTGAAGCTGGGGGAGAGGGCGCAGCCGATCCTCGCGCTGAGCGAGTCCGTGCTGGAGCTGCTGCAGAAGGCGCTGTGGTGGGTCATCCGGCTGGCGCCGCTGGGCACCATGGGTCTGATCGGCAACGCGATCGCCACGTACGGCTGGGATCTGATCGGCAAGTACGCGACGTTCACGGCCGACATCTACGTGGGCTGCCTGATCGTTCTGTTCGGCGTGTACCCGGCGCTGCTGGCCGGTGTGGCCAAGGCGAACCCGCTGCAGTTCTTCAGGGGCGCCTGGCCGGCGATCCAGCTGGCGTTCGTGTCGCGGTCGTCGGTGGGCACGATGCCGGTGACGCAGAAGGTGACCGAGCGGCTGGGTGTGCCGCGGGAGTACGCGTCGTTCGCGGTGCCGTTCGGGGCGACGACGAAGATGGACGGCTGCGCCGCTGTCTATCCGGCCATTGCTGCGATCTTCGTCGCGCAGATCTTCGACGTTCCGCTGGGCGTGACGGACTACCTGCTGATCGCGTTCGTGTCGGTGGTCGGCTCGGCGGCGACGGCGGGGCTGACCGGGGCGACGGTGATGCTCACGCTGACGCTGTCCACGCTGGGTCTGCCGATGGAGGGCGTGGGTCTTCTCCTCGCCATCGACCCCATCCTCGACATGATCCGCACCGCGACGAACGTCGCCGGCCAGGCGCTGGTGCCGGTCCTCGTCTCGGCCCGCGAGAAGCTCCTCGACCGCGACGCCTACAACTCCGTCCACGGCTCCCTGGTCGACGAGCCCGAGCCGGCTTCCGCGGAAACCCGCGAACCGGCTGCCGCGACCGCCTGACCCCCGCCCCGCTGCCCCGCCCGCACACCCGCCGGGCGGGGCAGCGGCATGTCCGCTACGGCTCCGAGCTGCCGTTCGGTTTGTCACCCCGCCCCGTACTCTGAAAGGTATGCCTGCCGTCAAGACCAAGCGGATGCCGCGCGCGGTGCGGGAACAGCAGATGCTGGACGCCGCCGTGCAGACCTTCGGCCAGCGTGGCTACATGGCCGCGTCCATGGACGAGATCGCCGAACTGGCCGGTGTCTCCAAGCCGTTGGTCTACCTCTACCTGAACAGCAAGGAAGACCTGTTCAGCGCCTGCATCCGCCGTGAGGCGAAGGCTCTCGTCGAGGCGGTCAGGGCGGGCGCCCGCCCCGGCCTCCCCGCCGACCGCCAGCTCTGGTCCGGCCTGACCGCCTTCTTCGAGCACACCGCCCGCAACCCCGACGGCTGGTCCGTCCTGCACCTCCAGGCCCGCACCCACGGCGCGGGCTTCGCCGACGAGGTCGCCGCCATGCGCGCCGAGATCGTCGCGTTCGTGACGCAGCTGATCCTCGCCGCCGCCCGTGACGCGCACCGCGACCCCGACCTGCCGGCCGCCGAGGTCGCCGGCCTCGCCGAGGCGCTCGTCGGCGCCGCCGAGTCGCTGGCCGACTGGGCCAACGCCACTCCCGGCGTCACCGCCCGCCAGGCCGCGGCCACCCTGATGAACTTCGCCTGGGCAGGGCTCGGTGATCTGATGCACGGGCGCCGGTGGGTGCCCCCGGCCGACGACGAGGGTGATCAGCAGGGGAGCACTTCACCGGTGAGGTGAAGGCGGCGTCCGTCCTCGCCGCTCCGGAGTTCGAAGCGTCCGTCCCGCGTGCCGTAGCTGACCGTGCCGGGGAGCAGGACGGGGGCGCGGAAGTCCGCCCGTACGGACGCCGCGGGAGGCACGCCGTGGGCGGCCAGGCAGCGGGCCACCGTCCACATGCCGTGGGCGATGGCACGGGGGAAGCCGAAGAGGCGCGCGGTGAGCGGGTGCAGGTGGATGGGGTTGCGGTCGCCGGATGCGGCACCGTAGCGGCGGCCGAGGTCGGCGGGCAGGTGCCATTCCGACACCGCGGGCAGGGGGTCCGGAGTCTCGCGGACCCTGGGGCCGGCGTTCGGGGCGGGGTGCTCGTCCGGGGATGTGCGGTGGCGGGCCAGGTAGGTGCTGCGGGATTCCCAGGCGAGGGAGCCGTGGGTGTGCAGTTCCGTGACGACGGTGGCTTCGGTGCCGCGCCGATGGGGGGTCAGGCCGGCGATGTGGACGTGGAGTTCGTAGGTGCCGGTGGCGGGGGTGGGGCGGTGTCGGGTGATGGCGATGGAGGTGTGGACCAGGCCCAGGAGCGGGAGCGGGAAGGCCCGGTCGCTCATCAGGCGCATGGCGAGGGGGAAGCCCAGCACGTGCGGATAGGTGACCGGCAGGTCGTCCTCGCCGGTGGGGAAGCCGCACACCCGCTCGTAGTCGGCGAGGCGGGACAGGTCGGCGCGCAGGCCGGGGAGGACCAGCCGGGTGCGCGGGCAGGGCGCGTCGGGGCGGGGGCGCTTGAGGGGGGAGAGCAGGGCGCCCCGGGCGAGGAGGGGGGTCAGGGACGGGGGTGCGGTGAGGACGTGGCGGGGCTGCACGGGGTCACGCTCCCAGCAGGCTCTGGCCGCAGACCCGTACGACCTGGCCGTTGACCGCGCCGGAGGCGGGGTGGGCGAGCCAGGCGGTGGTCTCGGCGACGTCGACGGGCCGGCCGCCCTGGGCCAGCGAGTTCATGCGGCGGCCGGCCTCGCGGATGAGGAGGGGGATCGCGGCGGTCATCTTGGTCTCGATGAAGCCGGGGGCGACCGCGTTCACGGTGACCTCGTGGTCGGCGAGGGCGCGGGGGGCGAGGGAGCGGACCAGGCCGATGATCCCCGCCTTGCTGGCCCCGTAGTTGGTCTGGCCCGCGTTTCCTGCGATGCCCGCGATGGAGGCGGTGGCGACGATGCGGCCGCCCGGCTCGAGGGTGCCGGAGGTGAGGAGGAAGTCGGTGGTGCGCAGCACGCTCGCCAGGTTGACCTCCATGACCTGGGCCCAGCGTTCGGCGGGCATGTTGACCAGGCGGCGGTCGCGGGTGATGCCGGCGTTGTGGACCAGGATGTCGAGGCCGTCGGGGACGGCCTCGGCGATCCGGGCGCCGGCGTCGGCGGCGGTGATGTCGAGGAGAAGGGCGGTGCCGCCGAGGCGGTCGGCGACGCGGCGGGCGTCCGCCTCGGCCTGGGGGACGTCGAGGACGAC
>Ga0207873_1002591_pt1 | contig 14489 bp, 10 predicted proteins | sample BGWIniCompost_FD_187373 | JGI IMG/M metagenome (GOLD analysis project Ga0207873, IMG submission 187373) | Cellulose adapted compost microbial communities from Newby Island Compost Facility, Milpitas, CA, USA - BGW Initial Compost (SPAdes)... ...
CCGCCACGAAGGCGAGGTCCTTGTCGAGCTTCGCGATCGTCTTCTCGAGCCGGCGCACCTCCTCGCGCAGCAGCTCGGGGTCGTCCAGCTCGACGGCGAGCGGCCAGTCGCCGGCCCACACGACCGAGGCGGAGGGGGAGGGCGGGGCGTCCGAGAAGGTCGGCTCGGCCGCGCGCGTGAGCGCGCGGAGCGCCGCCTCGTGCCGGCGCACGAGCGGCTCGGCCGCGCACGGGAACGAGACGCGCACCCGCGTGGCGGGCGGGAGATCCAGCTCGCCGCGCACCTGCCGGATCCGCGTGATCAGCTCGACCACGCGCTCCATCTCGGCCTGCTCGGCGTCCGTGAGCGGCTCGGCCGGCGCGGGGTAGCGGCCCTCCATCAGGAAGCGGCCGTCGCCGTCGGGCAGCGAGGCCGCGATCTCCTCGGTGACGAACGGCATGAAGGGATGGAGCGCGGTGAGCGCGCCGCGCAGGACCTCGACGAGCGTGGCCTGCGCCGCGCGCCGGCGCCCGGCGTCGTCCCCGCCGAGCGCGAGCTTGGCCAGCTCGATGTACCAGTCGCACAGCTCGCCCCACACGAAGCGGTAGAGCGCCTGCGCGGCGTCGTTGAAGCGGAAGGCGTCGAGGTGCGCGTGGCACTCGGTGAGCGCCGCGGCCATGCGCGCGCGGATCCAGCGCTCGTAGAGCGAGGGCGTGCCGGGAGCGCCGCCCGGGGTCCAGTCGCCCAGGTTCATCATCGCGAAGCGGGCGGCGTTCCACAGCTTGGTGACGAAGGCGCGCCCGCCCTCGAGCGCGTGCACGCCGAAGCGGATGTCGCGCCCCTGGGCGGCCAGCGAGGTGAGCGTCCAGCGCACCGCGTCGGTGCCGTAGACCTCCATCACGTCGAGCGGGTCGATGCCGATGCCCTTGGACTTCGAGAACTTGCGGCCCTGCTCGTCGCGCACGAGGGGATGGATGTAGACGTCGCGGAACGGCACGTCGCCCGCGAAGTGCAGCCCCATCATGATCATGCGCGCGACCCAGAAGAAGATGATGTCGAAGCCGGTCGACAGCACCGAGGTCGGGTAGTAGAGCCGCATCTCGACGGTGTCGTCGGGCCAGCCGAGCGTCGAGAACGGCCACAGGGCGCTCGAGAACCAGGTGTCGAGGACGTCCTCCTCCTGGCGCAGCCGCTCGCTCGCGCAGTGGGCGCAGCGCGTCGGGTCGTCCACCGTCACCGTCCACTCGCCGCACGCCTCGCAGCGCCAGGCCGGGATGCGATGCCCCCACCACAGCTGCCGCGAGATCGCCCAGTCGCGGATGTTCTCCATCCAGTGGAAGTAGGTGTTCTCCCAGGTCCGCGGATGGAAGCGCACGCGCCCCTCGCGCACCGCCGCGATCGCGGGCTCGGCGAGCGGGGCCATGCGCACGAACCACTGCTCGGAGAGCAGCGGCTGCACCACCGTGTCGCAGCGATCGCAGTGGGGCACCTCGTGCGGGTGGTCGCGCACGCCCACCAGGAGCCCGTCGCGCTCGAGATCGGCCACCACGCGCTGGCGCGCGGCGGCCACGTCGAGCCCCGCGTAGGGGCCCGCGTTCTCGTTGAGGCGCCCGTCCGGGTGGAGGATGTTGATCGCCGGCAGCCCGAGCCGGCGGCCCGCCTCGAAGTCGTTGGGGTCGTGGCCGGGGGTGATCTTCACCGCGCCGGTGCCGAACTCCCGGTCCACGAACGCGTCGGCCACGACCGGGATCTCGCGCCCGAGCAGCGGGAGACGCACGCGCCGGCCGACCAGCGCGCGCCAGCGCTCGTCCTCCGGATGGACGGCCACCGCGGTGTCGCCGAGCAGCGTCTCGGGCCGGGTGGTCTCGACCTCGATCGCGCCGTCGCCGTCCACCAGCGGGTAGCGGATCCGGTACAGCTTGCCGGCCACCGGCTTGTGCGGGCTCTCGAGATCGGAGAGCACGGTGGTGCAGCGCGGGCACCAGTTGACCAGGTACTCGGCGCGGTAGATCAGCCCCTCGTGGTAGAGGCGCACGAACACCTCGCGCACCGCGCGCGAGAGGCCGGGATCCATGGTGAAGCGCTCGCGCGACCAGTCGCACGAGCAGCCGAGCGCCTGGAGCTGCTCGACGATGCGCGCGCCGTACTTGGCCTTCCACTCCCAGACCTGGGAGACGAAGGCCTCGCGTCCCAGGTCGTGGCGGGTGCGGCCCTGCTTGGCCAGCTCGCGCTCCACCACCACCTGGGTCGAGATGCCGGCGTGGTCGGTGCCGGGCACCCACAGCACGTCGAAGCCCTGGAGCCGCTTGTGGCGGGCCAGCAGGTCCTGGAGCGTGTTGTTGAGCGCGTGGCCGAGGTGCAGCGAGCCCGTCACGTTGGGCGGCGGGATCACCATCGAGAAGCGCGGGCGCGACGACTCGGGGTCGGCCGCCGCCCGGAACAGGCCGCGTGCGAGCCACGCCTGGTACAGGCGCGCCTCGACCGGCTTGGGATCGAATCGCTTGGGAAGCTCGGCCCGCACGAGCGGTGCAGTCTAGCCGTGACGGCCGCCGTTGCCCGCCGGGGGAGGCCGTCGCGCGCGTCGCGACCCCCGCGGCGCCATGCCGCGCCCCTGGCACGGGAGGTGCACCGGAAACCCGCAGCGGGGCGGGCCAGCGCGAGAGAGGAGGGACCCATGCCCCGAGAACGCACCCGCATCCCGTCGACCGTGCGGCGCTCGCCGCCCAAGGCGCAGCGCACCTGGAAGAAGACGCACGACAGCGCGGTCGCGCAGTACGGGGAAGGCGAGCGCGCGCACCGCACCGCCTACGCCGCGCTCAAGCACGCCTTCGAGCGGCGCGGCGACCGCTGGGTGGCGAAGCGCCGCAAGGGGCCGTCCGACCCGCGCGCGGCGCACGGGAGGGCGGAGGCGCGGCGCGGGCGCGGCGAGACCTTCGGCGGTGTCGACTACGCCGGGAGCACGAAGAAGGAGCTCTACGAGCGGGCCCGTCGGCTCGGCATCGCGGGCCGCTCGCAGATGAGCAAGAAGGAGCTCGCGCGCGCGATCGCGAAGGCGCAGTGAGCGCGAAGGGCGCGCGCGGCGCGGGGCGGCGAAGCCGCCGGCCTACGCGTCGTCCTCTTCCTTGAGGCGGCGGATCTCCTCGCGGATCAGCGTCTCGGCCATCTGCGGGATCACCTCCCAGGCCACCGCCTCCACGCGCTCGATCACGTCGCGCACGATCCGCTCCGTGAGCTCGCCGAAGGCCTCCCAGACGATCTTCTCGAGCGTCTCCTGGAGCTGCTTCTGGACCGGCTCGGAGAGGGCGGAGGGGCCGGTGACGCGCACGGCGAGCGGCGTCTCCGGCGTCTCGCGCTCCTCCGCGGGAGTCACCGTCGGGACGGGCGGCGGCGTCGCGCCTGCGTGGATGGGCGCCGCGGGCGGGCTCGTCGCGTGGGGCGAGTCGAGGGCGCCCGGGATCGGCGGCGGCGTCGGCTCCGGAACCGGCGGCGGCGCGGCCGCGAACGGCGGCGGCGCGCTCGGCATCGGCGGCGGAGCGGGCGCGCAGAGCGGCTCGGCGCTCGCGAGCGGCGGCGCCGCCGGAATCGGCGGCGGCTGCAGGCCCGGGATCGGCGGCGGCTCGCTCGCGGCGGGCGGCGTCGCGGGCGGCATCGCGAACGGAGTCGGCGCCGGCGCCTGCGGCTGGCTCGTCATCTGCGGGCGCTCGGGCTCGCGCGGCCATTCCTCGGGCTCGGGGTCGCCCCACGGCGAGCGAAACGGCTCGAAGCCGAGCGGCTCGGCGGCAGGCGCGGGTGCGCTCGGCGGCGCGGTCTGCGCCGGCGCGCCGGAGGTCACGGGCGGCGGGGCGGGCGAGGCGGCGGGCGCGGCCGGCGCATCGAGGCCGTCCTCGAAGCCGAAGTCGAAGCTCTCCTCGTAGCCGGCCGGCGCGTTGGCGTCCGGGTCGGCGACGAGCGACGCCGGCGAGGAGGCGTGCGTGGCCGCGTGCGCGGCGGGCGGGGCCGGCTCGAACTCCGCATCGAACGCGAGCGGCGTCGCGGAGGGGCGCGTGGCGTCCGGCGGCATCTCGCCAAAGAGCACCGTGGGCTGCGAGTCGCCGTCGCGCGCGAAGGGCGGCGCCTGCGCAGGGGCGGGCTGGCCGAACACGGGCTCGTCGTCCTCCACGGCGGCCTCGAGCTCGAGCGGCTCGGCGTCGTCGCCCGGGTCCGGCGCCAGGTTCTGGAGGCTGCGCGGCGAGGGCGCGGTGCGCGCCATCGCGTCGTCGACGAAGTCGAAGGCGTCGCCCACGGCGCCGTCCTCGCCCACGAACAGCGTGGCGTCGCTGGCGGCCGGCTGCGGCGCCGACGCGGCCGCGGCGTCCGCGCGGGCCAGCAGCGCGTTCACCTGGTCGACCAGGGCCTGCGCCTCGAAGGGCTTGGTGATGTGGCCGTCCGCGCCGACCCGGCGGGCGCGCTCCTCGTCGAAGGGCTCGAAGGTGCCCGACAGCAGCAGCACCGGGACGTGACGCAGCTCGGGATCGCTCTTGATGATCTCGCAGACCTCGTAGCCGTCCTTGCCCGGCATCATGACGTCCGCGAGCACCAGGTCCGGGCGCGCCTCGCGCGCGCGGGCCACCGCGTCGTCGCCGTTGTCCACCGTGAGCAGGACCACGTCCTCGTTCGCGAAGCTGATCCCGACCACTTTCTGGATCGTGACGCTGTCGTCGGCGAGAAGAAGCGTCTTCGGCATGGTTCCCCTCGAGGCCTGCGGCGCGCGGATCCGCCCACACGTCCGAGGACCCCTATCGTCGGTGCGACGCCCGCGATTGAACGCTTTTCGCGGCTCGCGCTCCGGCTCCCGAACCGGCTCCCGGGCGCTCCCGCGCTCGAGCGCCGCGCCGCTCCCGATCCGTCCCCGAACCCGCCCGAGCCGTTCCGGACCGGCGTGCGGCCGGCCCGTCCGGGCGTGCTCCGCGGGTCGCGACCGGGCGTGCCGGGAGGCGGCGGCGCGCGAGACTACCGACTCGGAGGCGATCGGCCGATAGGGGGCGGCGGCCGACGTCCGGTTTTCGCGGAGGAGACCTCCATGATCCTGCGTGCGGCGGTGGGCTCCGACGTCGGGCGGCGTCGGGCCGCCAACGAGGACCACTTCGCCCTGTGCCCCGAGATCGGGCTGTACCTGGTGGCCGACGGACTCGGTGGCCACGTGGCCGGCCAGATCGCGAGCGAGCTGGCCGCCGAGGCCGCGCTGCGCGCGCTCCAGACCCTGCAGGGCACCGGCATGACGCTCGCCGAGAAGCTCCGCTACGCCGTGATCAGCGCGAACCGCGAGGTGCACGAGGCGGCGCGCCGCCGGCCCGAGCTGGCCGGCATGGGCACGACGCTGGTGGCGCTGCTGGCGCAGGAGGGCCGCGCCGCGCTCGCCCACGTGGGCGACAGCCGCGCCTACCTGGTGCGCGGCGAGCGCATCCGCCAGCTCACCGACGACCACTCGCTGGTGGGCGAGCTGGTGCGCCGCCAGGAGATCAGCGCCGCCGCCGCCCGCGAGCACCCGCAGCGCCACGTGCTCACGCGCGCGGTGGGCGTGCGGCCGACCGTCGAGCCCGATCTCGCGGAGCTCACGCCCGAGGAGGGCGACGTGTTCGTGCTGTGCTCCGACGGCCTCACCGGGCACGTCCAGGACGAGGAGATCGCCCGCACCGTGAGCCGGCTCGAGGACCCCCAGGAGGCCGTCGACGTCCTGATCCGCCTCGCCAACGAGCGCGGCGGCGAGGACAACATCACCGTGGCGGTGGTGCGCTGCGAGAAGAGCGCCGCCGCCGGCTGAAGCTCAGCGCTCGATCAGGTTCTTGAGCTTCGAGCGCAGCCGCCCGACGGCCTTGGTGTGGATCTGGCAGACGCGGCTCTCCGTGATCCCGAGGATCGAGCCGATCTCCTTCATGTTCAGGTCCTCGTAGTAGTAGAGCGAGAGGACCAGGCGCTCCTTCTCCGGCAGGCTGGAGATCGTCTCGGCGATCACGCGCCGCGTCTCCTGCTGCTTGAGCGCCGAGAAGGGATTCTCGGAGTGGACGTCCTCGACGATGTCGGCGTAGGACCCGGTGCGCTCGCCGTCCGCGCCCGTGCCGCGCAGCTCCTCCAGGTTCACCAGCGAGACGCCGCGCACCTGGTTGAGCAGCTCGTGGAACTTGTCGATCTGCAGGCCCAGCGAGTCGGCCACCTCCTCCTCGCTGGCCGAGCGGCCGAGCCGCTGCTCCACCTCGCCGTAGGCGCGCTCGAGGCGGCGGCCCTTCTGGCGCACGCTGCGCGGCACCCAGTCCAGCGAGCGCAGCTGGTCGAGGATCGCGCCCTTGATGCGGAACTCGGCGTAGGTCTTGAACTTGCAGTTCTTCTCGGGGTCGTACTTCTCGATCGCGTCCATGAGACCGATGACCCCGGTGTTGTGCAGGTCGTCGATGTCGATGTGGGAGGGGAGGCGGACCGCGATCCGGTTCACGATGTATCGGATCAAGGGCGCGTGCTCGAGCACGATCTGCTCCTTGATCGACGCCGGCAGCTCGCCGTTCCGCTCCTTCGCCTCGCGCAGCATCGCCTCCATCGCGCTTTCTCCCCGCTCCAAGGTGGTTCGCCCCCCGGTGCCGGGCTTTCTGCCGCCCGGCTGCCCCCGGGCTGCGGGAGAGAGCACGAGCCGTGCCAAGCGCGGGACGCGCGGGCCTGCACGCGGGCCGCACGTGCAGGAGCGGTCGCCGCGGTCGCGCGCCGCGGCGCGAACCCCGCGTCACTGCAACCGTTTTTCGTCGCGAAACGGCGACGTGTCGCGACCGGCGCGCTGCTGCGTGGCCTGCCGCCGGCGGTGGCGGCAGGCGCGGGACGCGTGCAGGAGCGTCAGAGAATCGACGGAAGACGGCACCGGCAGTTACGAAATCGTCGCTGCGGCGCCGGAGCGGCGCGGCCGACGTCGCGCCGCGTCACGCGTCGAGGTGTCGGACCGCGAACGTGTCGGGCGGCTCGAGCTTCTTCTTCTTGATCTTCTCGACCAGCGTGGTGCGGTTCAGGCCCAGCAGCTGGGCCGCCCGGTTCTTGTTCCAGTGCGTGCGCTCGAGGGCTTGCAGAATGAGATGCGTCTCGAGCCGGTCCACCACCTCGTGGAACGGGATCCCGTCGGGCCCGAGCTCCGGCAGCGCGGGCTGCGGCGGCGGGGCAGGGCGGCCCCGCAGCGAGGGCGGCAGATCGTCGACGTCGATGATCCCGCGCCCGCGCAGCACCACCAGGCGCTCGATCAGGTTCTCGAGCTCGCGGACGTTGCCCGGCCAGTCGTGCTCCATCAGCCGCTCGAGCGCGGCGGGCGTGATGCCCTCCACGCGGCGGCCCTTCTCCTGGTTGAGGCGCTCGAGGAAGTGCTCCACCAGCAGCGGAATGTCCTGCTTGCGGGCGCGCAGCGGCGGCACCTCGATCGGGATCACGTTGAGCCGGTAGTACAGGTCCTCGCGGAAGGTCCCGCGCCGGATCGCCTCCTCGAGATTGCGATGCGTGGCCGCGATCACCCGCACGTCCACCCGCACCGTCTTCGAGGAGCCGACCGGCTCGAAGGTGCGGTCCTGCAGCACCCGCAGCAGCTTCACCTGCAGGTTCGGGCTCATGTCCCCGATCTCGTCCAGGAAGATCGTGCCGCCGTCGGCGGCCGCGAAGCGCCCCTCGCGGTGCTGCACCGCATTGGTGAAAGCGCCCTTCACGTGCCCGAACAGCTCGGACTCGAGCAGCTCCTCGGGAATGGCGCCGCAGTTCACGGTCACCATCACGCGGTCGGCGCGCTTGCTGTTGTAGTGGATCGCGCGCGCGATCAGCTCCTTGCCGGTGCCGCTCTCGCCGGTGATCAGCACCGTGCTGTCGGAGTCGGCCACGCGGGCCACGAGGTCGAGCACGTGGCGCAGGGCGTCGCTCTGGCCCACCACGTTGTCGAAGCGGTAGCGCGAGCGCAGCTGGCTCTGCAGCAGGCGGTTCTCGGTGCGCAGCCGGCGGTGCTCGATGGCCTGGTCGACGAGCCGGCGCACCACGTCGAGCGAGCGCTGCTCGAAGGGCTTCTCGAGGTACCAGAAGGCGCCCGCGTGCAGCGCCTCCACCGACTGCTCGGCACTGCCGTAGCCGGTCACCACGATGCAGGGCAGGTCGGGATCGATCTCGCGGATCTGCCGCACGAGCTCGAGCCCGCTGATTCCCGGCATGCGGATGTCGCACAGCACGAGGTCGAGCGGCTCGGACGACACCACCGCCATCGCCTCGCTGGCGTCACGGGCACAGGTCACCGCGTGCCCCGACCGCGCGAGGATGCGCTCGAGCGCGCGTCGGTAGAGCTCCTCGTCGTCGACGATCAGGATCTGGGCGCGGCGCAGCGGTTCGTCCTCCGCTCGGGGGGCGGAGGGGGGCGGACGCATTGTACGTGTAACCGCGGTGCAATCAAGCTGTGTTCGTCGCGCGCGTCGGCTCAAGGGTCCCGGAACCGGGACCGATAGGTGGGCCATGAGCAGCCCGCCCGCCCGGCCGGCCGTCCCGCCCGGGCCTGCCACCCGACCCGGCTTCGTCCTGGTGGTGGACGACGAGCCCCTGCTGCTGCGCGCGCTGGCCCGGATCCTGGCGCCGGACCGACACCGCGTGGTCCTCGCCGAGACCCCGGCCGAGGCCGAGGAGACGCTCGCCGATCCGGCCCTCGACGTGGTGCTGCTCGACCTGCGCCTGCGCGGCGCCGACGGCCTCGACCTGCTCGACTGGATCAAGCGCGAACGGCCCGAGGTGGAGGTCGTGGTGATCACCGGGCACGCCAGCATCGAGAGCGCGGTCGACTGCATGCGCCAGGGCGCCTTCGACTACCTGGCGAAGCCGTTCGACGACGTGCACCGGGTGCGCACCACGGTCCAGAAGGCGATCGAGCGACGCCGGCTGGTGGCCCGCAACCGCGAGCTCGAGGCGCGCCTCGGCTCGCGGCCCGAGCTGATCGGGCGCTCGCCGGCGATCCGGCGCCTCGTGCGCACGATCGAGAGCCTGCGCCACAACGAGAGCCACGTGCTGATCCAGGGCGAGAGCGGCACGGGCAAGGAGCTGGTGGCGCGCATGCTCCACGAGACGAGCCGCCGGCGCGGCGGCCCGTTCGTGCCGGTGGATTGTGGGGCGCTCCCCGAGTCGGTGATCGAGAGCGAGCTGTTCGGGCACGAGCGCGGCGCCTTCACCGGCGCGGTCGGGGCGCCGGGCCTGTTCCGGGTGGCCGAGGGCGGCACGCTGTTCCTCGACGAGGTAGGGGAAATTCCGCTGGCGATGCAGGCGAAACTGCTGCGTGCCCTCCAGTACAAGGAGGTGCGCGCGGTAGGGGCCGCCGCGCCGGTGCCGGTCGACATCCGCGTGGTGGCGGCGACGCACCGCGACCTCGCCGCCATGGTGGAGACCGGCCGCTTCCGGATGGACCTCTACTACCGGCTGCACGTCGTGCGGCTGGAGATCCCGCCGCTGCGCGAGCGCATCGAGGACGTGCCCCTGCTCGTGCAGCACTTCCTGGCCAAGCACGCGCGCAGCGACGGGCCCATCACGATCGAGCAGGACGCGCTCGAGCGGCTCATGAGCCACGATTGGCCCGGCAACGTGCGCGAGCTCGAGAACGTGATCGAGTCGGCGCTCGCGCTGGCGCGCGGGCCCCGGCTGCGCGCGGCCGACCTGCCGATCGGCCGCTCGCGCGCGGGCGCCGCGCCGCCGCAAACCGCCGCCCGGGCCGGCGAGGCGGCCCTCGCCCAGCTTCCGCTCTCGCTCGAGGCCTACGAGCGCAGCGCGCTCGAGCGGGCGCTGCGCGAGGCCGGCGGCAACGCGACCGACGCGGCGCGCCGCCTCGGCATCGGGCGCAGCACCTTCTACCGCAAGCTCGGCAAGCACGGCCTGCGCGCGCACGACGACACCGTTTCGGGCTTGGTCGACCCCGCGCGAATCGGGTAGAGTCGGGCGCCCCCCGGACGACGACGTCGCACGCCGGCCGCAACCGGACGCGGCCGGCGCTCCGTTCGGAGGGAAAGCGCCCGATGACCGCCGACCGCGACGCGCGCGAGGCCGAGACGGTCTGCATCGTGGTGGCCGCGCCACCCGAGCCGGACGCGACGGCGGGCACGCTGGCCGCGCTGCGCCGGCTCGGCCACGACGTGCGCATCGAGCGCGCGCACGACGCCGAGCGGTGCCTGGCGCGCGTGGCCGAGACGGGCGCCGACCTCGTGGTCGTGGACGGCGCGCTGGGCGACGACGCGGCCCGGGTGCTGGCGGCGCTGCGCGAGCCGGGCCCGCCGGTCCTGGTCGTCACGCGCGACGCGGCGGCGGACGCGGCGCTCGAGACGTTCCGGGCCGGCGCCGCCGACTGCGTGAGCGCCGGCGAGGACTTCGAGGACGTGCTGCCCGCCGTCGCGCTCGAGCACATCCGCGCGTGGCGCGCGACGCGCGAGCGCGAGCGCCTGCGGCGCGACGCCCGGGCGCTGCGCGTCACGCTCGAGAACCTGGTCGAGGCGATGGAGAGCGGCCTCCTCGTGCTCGACGCCGACGCCCGCGTGCTGCACGCCAACCCGGCCGCCGAGCGCATCCTGGGCGAGCCGCAGGGCGCGCTGCGCGGGCGCCCGATCGCCGACTGGCTCGCGCCCGGCGCGGCCGGGCTGTCCGGGCTCGCGCGCGCGCTGCAGGCGGGCGAGCGGGTGCGCGGGGCCGAGGCGGTGGTGGTGCGCAGCGACGGGCGCTACGTGCCGGTCGGGCTGTCGCTGGCGCCGCTCGACGCGGGCGGCCAGCGACACGGAGCGGTGGCGATCTTCCAGGATCTCTCCGAGCTGAAGCAGCTGCAGCGCCAGGTGCTCCAGTCGGAGAAGATGGCCTCGATCGGTCAGCTGGCGGCCGGCGTCGCGCACGAGATCAACAACCCGATGGGGTTCGTGCACGCCAACCTGTTCCAGCTCGAGGAGTACCTGGCCGATCTGCGCCGGCTGCTCGAGGCCGCCGCCGGCCTCGCCGAGCGCGTCGCCCGCGAAGGCGCGCCGGAGCTCCAGGCGGCGGCCAGCGAGTGGTGCGCGCTCGCCGAGAAGCTGGACGGCGAGTTCCTGCTCGAGGACTCCGCCAAGGCGATCCGCGAGTCGCTCGAGGGCGCCGAGCGCGTGCGTCACATCGTGCAGGACCTGCGCGCCTTCGCGCACCGCGACGACGGCGAGTGGGTGATGGCCGATCTCAACCGCTGCCTCGACTCCACGGCGCACATCGTGTGGACGATGATGAAGCACTCGGTGGTGCTGCGGAAGGAGTACGCGCCGCTGCCGCCGGTGCGCTGCCTGCCGCTGCAGCTCGAGCAGGTGTTCATGAACCTGCTCGTGAACGCGTACCAGGCGATCGAGCAGCGGGTCGCCGAGCGCGGCGGCGCCGGCGAGATCGTGCTGCGCACCGAGGCCGACGCGAGCTGCGTGCGCGTGTCGGTGATCGACGACGGGGTCGGCATCCCGCCCGATCACCTGCACCGAATCTTCGACCCGTTCTTCACCACCAAGGAGGTCGGCGTCGGCACCGGCCTCGGGCTCTCCACGTCGTTCGACATCGTGCGCCGCCACGGCGGAACGATCCGGGCGCAGGGCCGGCCCGGCGGCGGCACGATCTTCGAGGTCGAGCTGCCGCTGTCGGCGCCGGCCCCCGCCAGCACGTCGTGAGCGCGGATCCCGACCCGCCCACCCTGCTGCTGGTCGATGACGAGGAGCGCATCCTCTCGGCGCTGCGCCGCTCGCTGCGCCGCGAGGGCTGGCGGATCCTCACCACCTCGGACCCGCACGAGGCGGTGCGCTGGCTCGAGCACGAGCCGATCGGCGCCGTGGTGTCGGACCACAAGATGCGCGGCATGAGCGGCCTCGAGCTGCTGGAGGCCGCCGCGCGCCTGCGGCCCGAGGCGGTGCGCTTCCTCATCACCGGCTGGCCCGACGCGATCCCGGCCGACCGGCTCGCCGCGCTCGGCCTGCGCGCGCTGATCCCGAAGCCCTGGGAGGATGCGACGCTGAAGGCCCTGCTGCGCGAGGCCCTGCAGCGCTGAGCGCGCCGCCGTTACTCGCGCGGCAGGCGGCTCAGGTACTCGAGGTCGGTCTTCTGGCTGTTCTTGGCGCCCACCGCCAGGATCCGGAAGCGGCGCTGACGCCCCAGCGTGTAATAGATGCGGCCCTTGCCGGCGAAGCCCAGCTCGAAGACGGTGAGGTGCGACGGCAGCCCGCCGACCTTGCGCCGCACCGCGGCGGTCTCGACGTCGGTGTCGAGGCGCTTGATCGCCTCCTCGGCGCGCAGCTTCATGGCCTCGTCGCCGAGCGATACGAGGTTGCGCAGCGCGTGGTCGTCGAACTCGAGGTTGCGGTAGAGCGTGCGCAGCCGGTTGCCGAGCTGCTCGAGCTCGCGGGCGCGTGGGGCCGACTCGCTGCGGCCCTGGGCGGCCCGCTGCAGGCGCTCGGAGAGCGCCCGCAGCTCCTCGTCCTTGCGCGCCAGGTCGGCGAGCGCGTCGTCGAGCAGCTCCTCCAGGCTCTGGCGCTCGCTCTGGAGCGTCTCCTGGAGCTGTCCCGCCTGCGCGCGCAGCTCGTCCTCGCGGCGCGCCAGCGCCTGGAGCTGCTGCTGGAGGCGCTCGCGCTCGGCGCGCAGCGACGCGATCTCGCCCGCCACCTCGGCCTCGACCCGGTCCTCGAGCTGACGGCTCAGCGCCTCGAGCTCCGCTTCGATCCGGGCCGCGCGCGCGGCCGATTGCTCGCGCGCGGCGGCCGCCTCCTGCAGCCGGACCAGCTCCGCCTCGCTGCGGCGGCGCTCGTAGAGGAACAACGTCTGGATCAGCAGCGCGGCGTAGACGATCAGCACGCCGTTGGCCGCGAGCGAGTTGTGCGGCACCCGCACCGCGACGTCGGCCGAGGCGGGCAGCAGCCGCGCGGCCTCCGCCAGCGGATCGCCCGCGACCGGAGGCGAGATCCGGTGCCCGCCGAGGTAGAGCGGGGTGGTCCCGTCCGAGGCCAGCACGATCGGCGTCACCTCGACGCCGCCGAAGCGGGTCCAGGGCGAGCTGCGGATCACCGCGTCGACCCGCTGCTGGATCTCCTCGACGAGGCTGCCGGCCCCCGCCTCGTCCGGCGCCACCCGGATGGCGGCCTCCACCCGCCGCGTGAAGACCCCCGTCAGGATCCGCTCGAGCGCCTTCACGCTGAACACGTAGAGCAGGACGAAGCACAGGATCGCCACGTAGGTGAGCCGAAACGAGGCGATCCGGTCGAGGGTCGCCCCGCTCGAGGCGCCGAGCGGCGGAAGCGCACTTCCCTCGAACGGAAGAGTTTTCCCCATCGCTGGCGAATCATAGTCGCGACGCGCGCGTTCCCCATCCCCGCAAGCCCGCCGAGGGCCGGCGCCTGTGGCCGTTCCCCCCGGGCCGACCGCGCCGCCGTCCTCCGCACGGTTCTTGCATCGCTCCGCACTGCTTCGGGTGTACCGCTGCGCATCCGGCCGCCGCCCGGTCTCGAGCACCCGCTCGGTCGCTTGCGGTCCGGGGTGCGGCTGGGTGCGCGGTTCCAGGCTCGGCTCGAAACTCGGCTCACCGACTCGGGGGAGAGGCTCGTCGTGGACGGACAGGCTCGGCGGCAGCAGCAGCAGCGCAGACCGCGGGCTCCGTTCTCGGGCTGGGTCGAGCTCACGGCCGACGGGCGCCGCCGCCGCGGCACCGCCCTCGACCTGTCCGCGGGCGGGATCGCGCTCGAGCTGGGCGGCGAGCTGCCCGCCGTGGGTCATCCGGTGACGAGCGAGTTCGCGCTCCCCGGCATCTCCATCCCGCTGGCCCTCGACGGCCGCATCGTCTGGGCGGACGCCCGCGCGCGGCGGCTCGGCGTGTGCTTCGAGCGCGTCGACCCGGGGCTCGCCGAGCTGCTGGAGAACTTCGTCAGCGGCCGCCTGTGAGCGCGCTCGTGCGGCCTGGCCTGCCAGGGCGCCCGGGCGTCGGGTCATCCGGCCCGGGCTTTCCTATCGTCCGCCGCCATGCGCGTGGTGGACCTCGACCGGGACATGAGCGACGTCATCCCGACCGGTACGACGCGGGACAGCCAGTACCTGTTCGACCGGATGACCCAGGAGACGCTGGCGCTGGCGGGCGCCGCACCGGGGCGCCTCGTGCTCGACGTGGCGGCGGGCTTCGGGCAGGACGCCGTGGCGCTCGCCGAGCGCGGCGCCCGGGTGGTGGCGTGCGAGCCGTCGGCGCGCATGACCGGCTGGGCCCGCCTCGTGGCCGACCAGCGCAAGGAGCAGCCGCAGCCGCTCTGGGTGCGCGGCTGGGCGGATGCGCTGCCCTTCGCCTCGGAGCGCTTCGACGCCGTGCTGTGCAAGGGTGCGCTCGATCACTTCGACCGCCCCGCGCACGCGATCGCGGAGATGGCGCGGGTCACGCGGCGCGACGGGCGCGTGGTGCTCGCGATCGCCAACTTCGAGTCGCTGGCCTGCCGGCTGGCGCGCGCCCAGGACGCCCTGCGCGAGGGGCTGCTCGGGCGTTC